>Ga0265293_10012477_pt1 | contig 11272 bp, 10 predicted proteins | sample Munlanlewell138R_FD_192505 | JGI IMG/M metagenome (GOLD analysis project Ga0265293, IMG submission 192505) | Leachate microbial communities from a municipal landfill in Southern Ontario, Canada - Leachate well 138R | ecosystem: Engineered > Solid waste > Landfill > Unclassified | place: Canada... | reverse complement strand
TGCCATCGACGGCGAGCATCTTCTTCATGCCCCCCTTCTCGGTCTGCACAAAGATGAACGCGATGTGGTGTTCACGGGTCATCGGATGGTCGACCGATCCGATGTTCACCTCAAGGCGGTTGCCATCGACGGTAACCACCGGCACGTGTTTCTCCTGTGAGGCATCTTCGGTGTTCGCTTTCATCACGAGCATCTCATCACCACAGCAGACTAGCTTCGGGCCTCGGTCGATGATCTTGGCGGCGACGTTTCCACAGTGCTTGCAGATCAAAAACTCTTGTTCTTTCATTCTATGACTCCTTGGGTTGATTGTAGCTGACTTTCAGACAGCCGTATAGGACATTCACAGCGTCTCGCCTCTGCGAAGGCGCTCGATGTTCTCGCCAAAGGGCGGATAAATGATCCCTCGCTCGGTGATGATGCCGGTGATGTTCTGGTGCGGTGTCACGTCGAAAGCAGGGTTGTAGACTCCGATCTCTGATGGGGCGACCTGTGTCTCCCCGACATGGGTGACTTCGCTCTTATCCCGCTCCTCGATGGGGATGTGTGATCCATCGGGGATGGCAAAGTCGATCGTCGAGACCGGCACGACGCTGTAGAAGGGAACCCCGTACGCCTTTGCGATCACCGAGAGGGCGAAGGTGCCCAGCTTGTTTGCCACATCGCCATTGGCGGCCACCCGATCGCCCCCGAGGATCACCAAGTCGATCCTCCCATCGCGGATCAGGGTAGCAGCTGCGCTGTCTGCGATGAGTTTGGCGGGAATCTTTGCCTCGACGAGCTCCCAGGCGGTAAGGCGTGCGCCCTGTAGCCGCGGGCGCGTCTCATCGGCGTAGACGAAGATCTCCTTGCCCTCCCAGTGGGCTTGCTTGATGACCCCCAGTGCCGTTCCCCACCCAGCTGTGGCAAGCGCCCCGGTGTTGCAGTGGGTGAGAATCGTCGCCCCGTGGGGCACGACGCGGCTGCCGATCCGGCTCATCTCTTTGTTGGCGCGGATGTCCTCGGCGCGGATCTCGTCGGCTTCACGGAGCAACGCCGCAAGCAGGTTGTCACGTCCACTCTCCTTGTGCTCTTGCCAGACACCCTTCATCCGCTTGATGGCCCACGCCAGGTTCACGGCGGTGGGGCGGGCATTGGCCAAGAATTCGAGGGCAGAGAGGAACACCGCCTCACCATCGTGCTCCTTGGCGGCCAGGTACACCCCATAGGCGGCACTGGCACCGATGGCGGGTGCTCCACGCACCACCATATCGCGTATGGCAAACTCCACGTCCTTGTACCCCTTGCAGTGCACATACTCGACGCGAGTGGGCAAGAAGCGCTGGTCGAGCAGGACCAGCTCCTCGTCTTGAAATATCAGGGCGACGAACGATTCATCCATGAGAGACCTCCTTGGCTCATCGGGAGAGGACGGCGGCCCAGCGGGCGTTGACGTCCTCGACCAGCGCGTCGATATCGTAGTGGACCAGATTCCGGTTCTCCATCAGGATCTTGCCCTGACAGAAGACCGTATCCACATCACTGGCCTGGGCGCTGTATACCAGCAAACTGAACGGGTCGTTGTGTGGGTTCAGGTGCGCACGGGTGAGGTTGATCATGATCAAATCAGCCTCCTTGCCCGCTTCAAGGGTGCCGATGCGCTCTTCAAGGCCGAGGGAGCGCGCACCATCGATGGTTGCCATCTTGAGCACCTCGTAGGGGCTGAGGTGGCCGCCGAGCCTGCCCAACAGCGCTGCGATGTGCATCTCCTCGAACATATTGAGGTTGTTGTTGCTCGACGCGCCATCGGTACCCAATGAAATGGAGAGACCTCTCTCTTTATAGGAGGCGATCGGAGCGATACCGCAGTCGAGTTTGAGGTTGCTGCTCGGGTTGTGCACCACCGCTGCGTCGAGTTCGGCCAGCAGGGCTGTCTCCTCGTCGCTCAGGTGTACCCCATGGGCGAAGAGGCACTTGACACCATCCAAGGCCCCGATACGCTTGAGGTACATCAGCGGCGTGGTGCCATGTTCGGCGATGCACTCCTCGACCTCTTTCCGTGTCTCACTGATGTGGGTGTGGAGGACCGCATCGTTCTCCAAGGCCCAGGCTCGGGCGAGATGGTAGGTGCCGGCCGTGCACGTGTAGATGGCGTGGGGGGCCGCAGAGAGGGTGATACGCCCCGAAGAGTGGGCGTGGCCAGCCTTCAAGGCTGCTTCATGCTCTTTAATGCGTGCCCGGCTTACCGTCTCATCTCCGAAGAGGGTGAGGCCGAGATTTGCCCGAACCCCGCCCTCAGTGACCGCCTGGATGGTGGCTGAGGTGTGGAAGTACATGTCGCAGAGGGTGGTCACGCCGCTTTGGATCGACTCGGCTATCGCCAGACGGCAGGCGCTGTAGACATCCTCGGGAGTGAGCTTGTCCTCGATGGGAAAGATTTCTCCCAGCCACTCTTGGAGGGTGGGGAGATTGTCCTTGTAATTGCGCATCAACACCATCGCCAAGTGGGTGTGGGCATTGACCAGTGCAGGCATGGTCAGGTGATTCGATCCATCGATGATTTTGTCAGCGACAAAGGATGCATCCCTTCTCCCGACAAAGGCAATCCTCTCCCCACTGATGCCGATGTCGCCGCGCACAGTGAGCCCAGCGCCGGTCATGGGGATGATCAAGGTGTTGGTTATGAGCACATTCATGAGGCCATGATACCACGCAGTGGCTAGATGGTCACCGTACCACGCTTGATTTTCTTGGTACTGGTCATGTCCATCGCCTCCTCTGCGATGGTGAGCCGGGTGATCTTCTCGTAGAGAGGGAGGTGGTGGTTCACTTCGGCGATGATACGCTCCAAATCCTCCTTGATGGGGACCTGGTGTTCACTGTAGTACTCGCTGTTGGGGTACACGACCGCCTCGATCGCCTCGCCGGGGACATCGGCCTTCTCTTGGTAGCCGCGAACCAGAATTTGCTCGACCTGGGCGTAGAGCTGGAAGAGGTCCTCGATCTGTTCGGGGTAGACGTTCTTGCCTCCCTCGGTGACGATGATGTTCTTCGCCCGCCCCTTGAGGTAGAGGTACTGCTCCCGGTCGAGATACCCGAGATCGCCGGTCTTCAGATACCCCTCCTCATCGAAGAGGGCAGCGGTGTTCACCGCATCCTTGTAGTATCCGGCGGTGACATTTGGGCCCTTGACACGGATCTCGCCGATCCCGTGTTCGTCTTCATCGGCTATGATCATGTCAACGAGCGGGAAGACCTTGCCCACCGACTCGACCTTGAATTTGGAGACGGGGTTGAGGGTGAGGATCGGGCTCGTCTCGGTCAAGCCATAGCCTTGGATGAAATCGAGGCCCAGCTGTTGGTACTGCTTGAAGACCTTCGGCGAGAGTGGGCCTGCCCCACAGATGAGGATGTGGTTGTGGTCGAGTCCCACCTTGCTGAGCAGAAGCTTGTTGAAGAGCGGGCGGAAGAGGTTGATGTGCAGGTACTTCTTGAACACCCCGTTGATGGCCATCAGGCAGTGGATCAGGGCATTGGTGGCGAAACCCTTCTTCTTCACCTGCTTGAGTAGCCCGGCAAGCAGCTTGTTGTAGAGCAGCGGGATACCCATGAAGATGGTGACCTTGCCTCGGCTCAGGTCACCGATCATCCTGCTGACGACAATCTCCTGGCCAAAGACGCACTCTGAGCCGTGCTTGATAGCCTCTAAGAGCACGGCGGTACAACAGTAGGAGTGGTGGAGCGGCAAAAGTGCATAGAGTACATCCGTCTCATCGAGGGAGAGGAACATCCCGTCGCACGCTTGGTAGACGTCGCTGACGATGTTGGCGTGGGTGAGCATCGCGCCCTTCTCAGCTCCGGTGGTACCGCTGGTGAAGAGGATCGCCGCAAGCGCATGCTCGTCGATGCGCTGGTGGTCGATCTCTTTGCTCGCTCTCAGCTCCCCGATCGAATCAATGCCTTCGCTCGCGCCGAGCAGGGTGGCGCGTCCTTTCAGGTTTTGATACCACGTGTGGCTGGCATCGAGACCCTCGATGATGTTCTTGTCTCCAAAGAGGTAGGAAGCCTCGACGAAGGATGAGAGGCTCTCCACCCGATCACGCTGCATCTGGTTGTCCAGTGGCACCACGACGCCGCCCGCCCACAGGGTGGCGAGGTAGGCGATCGCCCACTCGGGGCTGTTCTTGCCGTTGATGACCACCCGGTCGCCCTGCTGGACCCCGGCCTCAGCGAGGGCTGAGCCGACGCGCCTGACGTTGGCCACCACGTCACTGAAGGTGAGGGTGACCCGTTCGGGGTTGAAGACGGTGAAGGAGGGTCGGTTGCCGAACCGGTGTTCGGTGATCAAGAGCATGTCGATGATCGAGGGCCATTGGCCCGAGAAGTACTCTCCCCGATAGTGATCCAGTTCATCCCACGCGTGTTTCATGTCAGTTTCCACCTCATATGATAGATTCATACTAGACAAGGGTAATTGTCACCGAGTTTGTATGATTAGTCAATAAACGGTAGTAGAAAGGTACTAATGACTTCATTTCGGGATGAACGGGCCTATTTGCAGCCTGGTAATTTCTCCACTGCTTGGCGTGTGGTGGGATGGGGCGCGACCAGGGGAATTTTTTCAGGTGAGGGTGGGCAAGCTCGTTTGTTTGGGTGTTGAATGGGGTTCCAATCCCAAACACGTATGGCAATGGCATCGGCAGCGCAACAAAGGTGACCTCCACTCTTGAATAATGACTAGGCAGGACCCCTTACAAGCGTGTGAGAGTCTGTGCAGGCACAGCGCTCGGCTTTGATGGCGAGACGCAGGTGATTGCTCCTTTTTATGATGAGCGTCCCAACCGGTGGATGAAGAGAGCTGCTGCCACCTGCTCAGGTGAAAGGAGTGGAGAGAAGATATGGCGCAGAGGGGAAGAGCAAAACGCGAGCACCACATACAGTGTCACGATATGATGAGCATGCCCGTCAATGTGGGAGAAGAGACGGCTGTGATGCGTGCAAGGCGATATTAATCGATGGGAAAGAGGCGGGGATCGGTGATCAATGAGCCGATATCGCGGTAGACGACATCGCTGTGGCGCTTCAGGCGCCGTACGTCGTTGCTGCCCGAGAGCACTCCGATGCGGTACCCGGCGCCAGCGCGTTTGGCGAAGAGCAGATCGGTGATGGTGTCCCCGACCATCGCCACTTGGTTGGGCGTGAGCTCAAAACGGGCGCAGAACTCCAAGAACGCTTGGGGATGGGGCTTTCTTCGATAGTGACTGTCACGGCTGGCAACGAAGTCGATGTAGTCACTCAGGCCCATGAGGGAGAGAAAGAGGGTGGTGGAGGAGTCGTTGTCGTTGGTGATGATGCCGATGCGCCAGCCATTCTCCTTGAGGGAGGAGAAGAGGTGCTGTTGCATCGAAAAATCCATGGAGGCGAGTTTTTCACTCAGCAGTGTCTCGCTGTGGGTTACGCTTCGGTAGTAGGCGCGCATCGCCTTGATGGCATTGACCCGCCAACGGATGCAGTAGAGGAAGAAGCGGCGGAAGATTTGCACCCGGCGGTGGGTGAAGACGAGTCCCGAGGGGAGGCAGCGGCCCGCCTCGTCGATGCCCATCAAGCGGAGCATCGCCCCCTTTGCCTGCGCTCGGTCTTGCTTGCCCATGGCCTCGAAGGCGCTGTCAATCGATTCGGTGAGCACCGTCTCCCATACCTGGGCATAATCGAAGAGTGTGCCGTCTTTGTCGAAGATGATCGCCTTGAGTTTGTCATCGGATTGTGCCATGTTGAGGTATCATACGCAAAGCGGGCATACCTGCCTAGAGGAGAGGGTGATGAGCCGAATCATCGAGCGGACCAAGCAGTTTTCGATGCAGCTGGAAAGCCTGAACTTCAGCATCGATTGTTATATCTACAACCCACTCGAGTACGCCTGGGCGATGCACGAGGCGTATCTGCGCCGCTTTGTCAACCAGCCTACCCGAGTCTTGCTCTTGGGCATGAACCCCGGTCCCTTCGGCATGGCCCAGACCGGCGTCCCCTTTGGGGAAGTGGCGGCGGTGAAGGGGTTCCTGGGTCTTGATGAGCCGGTCGGACGGCCGGTTATCGAACATCCCAAGCGGCCGATCCTTGGGCTGGAGACCCCACGCAGCGAGGTCAGTGGGCGCCGTCTGTGGGGCCTCTTGGAGGAGCACTATGGAGCGAGCGGGTCGATGGGAGGGGAGATGGCAGTGGTCAACTACTGTCCGCTGGTCTTCGTCGACCGGGGGGCGACGGGCAGGAACATCACCCCCGATAAGTTGATCAAGGTGGAGCGTCTCGCGTTGGAAGCAGTGTGTGACCGCTACCTGCTCGATGTCATCGCGCTGCTGAGGCCCTCCTGGGCCATCGGGGTGGGTAAGTACGCCCACCAGAAGTTGATCAACGTGGCCAATGAGACGACGGATTTGCTCATCGGTGAGATTCTGCACCCCAGTCCCGCAAACCCGGCAGCCAACCGTGGCTGGGCTGCCCAAGCGACCGAGAAGCTCAAATCTTTGGGTGTTTGGTAGACTGATATGCGAAATAGCTCAATTAGCCTATAATAAATTGATGGTTATCTCAACCCATTGATAGACAGAAATGTATTTTTGATTAAATCCTCCTAGACAACCACGGTGAGCTTTGATACGCTGTAAGCGATGAATAGGACAGCGCTTGCACACGCAAAAATCAACCTTCATCTCGCTGTCGGCCCTCTTCGCGAGGATGGGTTTCATGATATTCAGTCACTTTTTGTACGCCTGGCACTCGCTGATGTGTTGCATATCCACTGGCAAACAGGGCCTTTTGGTATCACTGTCACGGGCCTTGATGAGTACTGTGCACCTGGCTCTGACACGCTGAGCCGGGCAGCGCACCTATGGCATGAGGCGACTGGCTGTGATGTTGTGCTCACTGTGCAGGTGGAGAAGCATATCCCGGTGCAGTCTGGTCTTGGCGGTGGTTCAAGTGATGCTGCCGCCCTGCTGGCGGTGCTCAACACCATCGCCGACGCAGGGGATGAACGATTGCGTGCCATCGCCTCGGCGGTGGGCAGTGATGTACCGTTCTTCCTCTGCGGCGTTGATGCGGCGGTTGTCGAGGGACGCGGAGAGGTGGTGCGCCCGATTGTCTCTAGGCCGTTGCCGGTGTTGCTGGCCATGCCCAAAGCGTTGGCCGTCTCAACTGCCCAAGCCTACGCTACGCTCGATCATCTTCGAACAGGAATGATACACCCATTCTCCCGTTTTGAGGAGATTGTTACAAATTATGACAAAAGCTGTCCAACCTGGAGTGGTTCGTTGTATAATGACTTCTACGCGACCGTTGCTCACGAACCAATCTATGCAGCCCTTGATGGGTTGTGCGCCGACTTGGATGGCTATGCGTCGATTAGCGGCAGTGGCTCGTGCTGGTACTTTGTAAGTGAGGACGAGGGGTGTGTGAAAGAGGTTGGAGAGCGGGTGCAGCATAGCCTGGGCGATCAGGTCGTGGTGTGGCAGAGTCGCTTGTTATAGTACCCAAGGGTGCGGATTGGAGGATAGCGTGGACATCTCAGAAGTACGTGTGCGGAGAGTCAATCAAGCGGGAAAATTGAAGGCTTACGTAACCGTGACGTTCGACAACCAGTTTGTGGTGCACAACATCAAGGTTATTGAGGGGCGTGACGGCGACTTCATCGCGATGCCCAGTCGACAGCTTGCCAACGGCGAGTTCAAGGATGTCGCCCACCCGATCAGCAGTGAGTTCCGTGACCACTTGCAACGGGTGGTGATGGAGGCGTACGCCTCCAATGTCCAAGAGGAAGACCAAGCGGTCGATGAGTAATCCGGCACTGCTGGACAAACCTCTCCTTTTCCGATAGCCTCATAGCCGTTGTTGGGAAGTCGCCAAGTGGTTAAGGCTCTGGTTTTTGGTGCCGGCATCGGGGGTTCGAATCCCTCCTTCCCAGTAGGGCAGTCCATTGGTGTGGATTGCCCGTTTTTGTGCAGGGTACTTGTTCTTGTACCCCCAAACGCCCTATACTCACACCCCGGTGGTATATGGATACCCCTAATTCATGGTAATTGGGCACAGGGTGCACCAATGAGAGTACAAGGAGTTCACAATGAGCGACAAACGCAGCTTGGCGGCAGTCAAGCGGACCGAGGATTTCGGCAGTGCCGGATCACGCAGGCTCTTGCGCAGTGGCCGGATCCCGGCAGTCATCTACGGCAAGAATGAGCATTTGCACATCACCCTCGATGCCCACGAGTTCACCAATAAGATGCGCCACTTCTCCGAGACGGCACTGCTCAAGATCACCGTCGGCAAGAAGAAGCATGAGTGTTTGATGAAGTCATACCAGGAGGACCTGATCCGCACCCAGATCAAGCACGTGGATTTCTATGAGGTCACCCGTGGCCAGAGCCTGCGCACGATGGTGTCCATTACGCTGGTCGGCAACCCGGCTGGAACCCGTGAAGGGGGTGTGCTTGAGCAAGTCCTCTACGAGACGGAGATCGAGTGTCTGCCCAAGGATCTTCCCGAGACCCTGCAGGTCGATGTCTCGGCCCTTGAGGTCAACCAGAGCATGACCCTCGGTGAGGTGGCCATGCCCTCCGGTGTCAAGCTGTTGGACGACGTACACAAGACCATTGCGTCGGTGAAGACAATCCGTGTTGAGGTCGCTGCCGATGAAGAGGCAGGCGAGGAAGAGGTCGTCGAGACTGAGAGCGAAGACGAGGAGTAGACGATGTTGCTTGTCCTTGGACTGGGAAACCCGGGACCCAAGTACGAGCGCACCCGTCACAACGTTGGCTTTCTCGCCGTGGAGTCGTGTGCAGCGTTTTTTCAGCTCCGGTTGAAAAAACGCTGTTTTCGTCTCTACCGCCGGGCCACGGTCGGCGATCGGGCGCTCTTGGTCCAGCCCTTGACCTACATGAACAAGAGCGGGGACGTGCTCAAACACTTCTCCCCTTCATCGATGGTCGTTGTCTGTGACCAGATGGACCTTCCTGCCGGGACTATCCGCCTCAGGAAGGGAGGGTCGTCGGCCGGCCATCGGGGCCTCGCCTCGTTGATGGAACACACGGGTGATGGCAACTTCATCCGCATCTACATCGGTATCGGTCGTCCCAATGGGGAGGAGGGAGTCATCGACCACGTGCTCGGAGCAATCGATGACGAGGCAATCTACGACGGCATTGGCCTGGCGGCCAAAGCGCTTGTCTCCCTGATCGAGGGGGCGAGCTTTGAGGAGGTGGCCAATGGCTACAATCGACGACCAGGTACTCAGCTTCCTTGACCTCTTCTTCAGCGAGGAGGAGATCGACCGCACCGAGGCGATGGCTGTCGCCTTCTCCGGCGGCAGCGACTCATTGGCGCTCCTCTGCGCCCTCACCGCGCTCTTAGGCAACGATGACATCGATGCCTTTTATGTGAACCACCACCTCCGTCCGGCAGCGGAACTGGAAGCGGAGATCGCGCGCAATGAGGAGAACTGCCGCACCATCGGGGTGCGCTTCACGCTCATCGACCTCGGCAAGGGGGCGGTGGCCACCGAGGCCAAGAGGCGGGGACGTGGCATCGAGGAGGCTGCTCGGCAGCTGCGCTATGAAGCGCTGGCCCGTGCGTGCCGAGAGCGCTCGATTCCCTACCTGCTCACCGGTCACAACAGCGATGACCAGCTGGAGACGCTGTTGATGCGCATCGGCCAGGGGTCGAGCCTCAGTGCGTTGGGGGGGATCCGCCGTACCCGCGACCTGGGTGGGGTCATGCTGCTCAGACCGGTGCTGGAGGTCACTCATGCCGAGCTTGCCGAGTATGCAGCGTACAAGGGTTTGGTGTGGTCACACGATTCAACCAATCGGGAGGACCGGTACCTGCGCAATGCGCTGCGCTCACAGGTGAAGAAACCACTGCTTTCCCTCTTTCCCAACGCCCACCAGGCCGCCTATACCCTGACCACCCGCTTCCAACACGTCTCGCGTCTCTTGGAGCAGCTGACCGACACGGCCATGGCCGAGGTGAAGAGCGATGATGGCGTTGTTGTGTTTTCGCTCAAGTGGTACCTCACCTTGGACCCGGCTCTGAGGGAGTTGGTCATCTACCGCATGGCTGCCCTCTTGATCGGCAGCGACGATCGCATCTCGCGCATGGTCTATTACCGTATCGTAGGAGGCATCGAGGAGATCGTGCGCGGAGAGTGGACCGTCCGTGAGATGGGGAATTTGCACATGCGCTACAAATACGGGGCGGTGATCATCACGACGATCGAGCCGTCATGGTCGTTCTGTATGAGCCTGAGCGATCCCACCACAACCCGATTGATTCCCATCAGTGATCATGTAGCGTTGGACATCCGCAAAGCCGGCAGGAGCTCGCGCTATCCGAATGCGTTGAAAATCGATGCCACCGCACTCAAGGCACCGGTCATCAGAAGCGCACTCGCCAGCGATGTGATCGTGCTCGAGGGGGGGACGATGCGGGTGAGCAAGCTCCTCTCGGCGATGGGCATCAGCAGCTATCAGCGCCCCTTGGTGCCGGTTTTGGTGGACCAGAGCGGGGTAGTAGCGGTCTTCGGGGCGGCCTTTGGTGGCCGTGACCGGATTGCTGTACGCTTCAAAGCTCCCCTTGCCCATGGGTTTACAAATATATATAGTAGTAACAGAAGGGATATATATAGTGAAGATGAATAATGAGAGCCAAGAGGGCGACAAGAAGTCCCCCAAAGAGGACCCTCGACAGTTTTGGCAGGGTCCGCAGAAGGATGGGGGTAAGCCATCGTTCAGGCCACCGAAGAATCGGGTGGCATTGGTGGTGTTTGTCACCCTGGCAGTCCTGTTTGCCTATATGTTCTTTGATTCGGCCGGTGGACGGGGTGAGCAATCGGTCCCGTACACGACCTTTATCAGCTATGTCGATGCCAACCAGGTCGCCCAGGTGGAGATCAAAGAACAGTCCCAAGTCCGGTTTGTGCTGAAGAATGGCATCGCAGCACAGACGAGAATCCCATACTTTGATGATACGCTGCTGTCGACGCTGAAGGACAAGGGGGTCTCCGTCACCGGGACGGTGGCCGAGATCTCGATCCTGCAGGTTGTGTTGCAGCTCTTGCCGTGGATTATCTTCATTGGCTTTACCATCATGCTCTACCGCCAGTCCAGCGGCCTCAACGGCCGGATGATGTCGACGTTGGGCAAGAGCCGGGCCAAGGAGTACATGGAGACCGACACCAAGATCACTTTCGCCGATGTCGCCGGCCAGGTGGAGGCCAAGTATGAGCTGGAGGAGGTCGTCGAGTTCC
>Ga0265293_10012475_pt1 | contig 11273 bp, 7 predicted proteins | sample Munlanlewell138R_FD_192505 | JGI IMG/M metagenome (GOLD analysis project Ga0265293, IMG submission 192505) | Leachate microbial communities from a municipal landfill in Southern Ontario, Canada - Leachate well 138R | ecosystem: Engineered > Solid waste > Landfill > Unclassified | place: Canada... | reverse complement strand
TCGTACGTCCCCCTCATCTTTCAGAATGAATTCTGTAGGACTTGGCACCTTTACTGTTCAAAACAAGTAGGTTGCCGGGCTTCACAGGGCCTAATCCCTCAGCCGCTCTCGATAAGGTTTTTATTCATTTTTCCGCTTAATATGTTATTCCCATATCTGTCTTTTGTCAATCACCGGGTTCCATAAACGGTTAAGACCTATTTTCTCCTGTTTTGTGTGTGAATTTGTTTTGCTATGATTGATTTCACCTGCTCTTGCTTAAAGCTTTGTCTACGATTTATAGGTCTAATTACATTATAATGTAGCTTGTCTATGCCTATTTCCTGCTGTTGAAACAGGATTCCGGGCCTTAATAATCAACATATAGGCTTAAAATTACTACATCAGACGCGATATGGGTCTATTTATTTTAATTTCGTAGACCTAATATAGTTATCGCTTGGCTTGTTTAGGCCTATTTTCTGGTGAAAAAGCAGAATTCTGAGGCCAAATATCCAATATTTGGCCCGAAAATAACTTAGATATATGCTATTATGCTCAACATTGTTCAAATCAACCAAATTTTAGTGGGACAGTTTTACTAGAGAGGTACGCTCTGTAGGCGGATGCGGGGTGTAAACTATAACCTGCGTGGTGAATTAAACCGTACACATCGTGCATAGAATAGGGTATACTGGTATAATCTTATAAAATATTATTAAACCTATGGAGTACTGATTTGACAAAACACAGTTTTAAACTTATAAAAGGCGGCGCCGTGGACACCCCGAAAGCATCTGCCGGTAATCAGAGTTTTGTATCCGCATATGCTACGGATACGCGATTGATGGGTGTGGTTGCACTCTCCATTCATTGGAAAGTCCATTTGCCGGATGATTCCGAAGACCTTTATCAGTTTTTTTATTTTGATGCAGAAGAATATGGCCTGGACACTTACCAAAGCCTTCAGGGTGACGATCCCGTCGCACTTGATATCCTTGAACAAGGGCTCATCGGTGGTCTCGGCGGCAAAAAAGTTCCGGTCACCCAGCGGGAAGCTTTGTTTTTGGTGCAATCTTTTGCGTCCGAGGGTAAAAAGCTGAATGTTCCCCTCCCTGAACCAATCAGTGAGTATGAAGGTCTGCTAAAAGAGCCTGTAGTGCTGTCTCCCAAGGAGACACAGGCTGTCATCGGCAAAATTTGCACGCCCATCCTATCGGATTACCATCTGATCCACTATTTTCTCATGCGATGCTTTGCAAGAGACTGGGTAGGCGCGTCCTATTTGATAAACGGTGAAATCGATCTGGAGCAGCTGGCAGGAAAAATGGCTGCGACTCTCTGTAAAAATGTCATTGAGGAATACATGGATGAAAGCGGCACTATGTCCTATCTTTGCGAGGCTGTAATCGATACTGACGGAAGATATGAGCTCATCGTGCTGGAAATGACCATTTCTAACGATAAAGTGACTGAAGCAACCCGCCGGTCCTCCTTCCGGATTTCAGCCGCGGAGGCAGCCATGATGCTGAATCGGCCTGAGTTTGTAACTGTATATGAGATCCTTTCAGATCCCATGGAATTTGACGAGCTTTTTCTCCCTATCGTAAGCGCTGCTATGCAGACCAACCATGACAACGGCAGGCTTTTCATGGAGTTCAATAAAAATAACGACCATGTCAACAATAAAACATTCCGCCTGAATGAGGATGTCCTCGGTCTATACTACGTCTCCGACTTTGGTCAGCTGATTCTTGCGGCCTATGGGTTGGACGGAATCAAGTCGATTGAAAAAAAACTACAAAAAAGCTCCTTAAGTCCCACTTTGCTTCCTACCGCAAAATATGAATTCAAGGAGCCCGTTCTCTACGATTTTATTCAGAGCGACTTTGAGGATTTCGATGATTTTATCCAAACGTTAAAGTAGTAGTGCACTACCCCTCGAAGGTATCCCCCATCTCCCTCATGATGTCCGAAATAGGCAGACTCTGAGGGCATTGAGCCTCGCATGCCTTGCAATCGATGCAGTTCAGCGGCCTCATACCCTGAGGAAGGAAGTTATACTGCCGTAACGATGTACGGAAGGCTTTGAACATATGCCATTGATTGTACTGTTCCATGACTTCCGGAATATCGATCTCCTTGGGGCAGGGCATACAATACTTGCACCCTGTGCAAGATGCTTTTATCAAATTGTTGTATTCGGCTGATGCCTCTCGGATCAGCTGTTTTTCTGTCTCAGTTATGCTCCCGGGGGTTGCGTTTCCCAGGATCCGAACGTTTTCCTTCACTTCTTCCATTTCACTCATCCCGCTGAGGATGGTCAGAACCTCCGGGAAGTCCGCTAGCCATTGCAATGCCCATTCCGCCGGTGTTCTCTTTATCGGGGATTTGTTCCATACCGCCTTTACGGACTCTGGGATGGATTTGGTCAGCTTTCCGCCCTTCAGTGGCTCCATTATAATGACGGGAAGGCCCTTTTCCCCGGCGTATTTCAACCCGGCTACGCCTGCCTGCAATTCTGTATCCATATAATTGAGCTGAATCTGACAGAACTCCCAGGGATAGTCGTTAATAATATCTTTAAAAACGTCAAGCTCATCGTGGAAAGAGAAACCAATTTTTCCAATACGACCTTTCGCCTTCATCTCTTCCAGGAAGGGCATCAGATTAGCATCCTTGCATTTCTTCCACATGCTCTCCGTCAGATTGTGAACGAGATAGAAGTCGATATATTCAACGTCCAGGCGGCGAAATTGTTCCTCAAAAAGAGCCTCGATCCCTCCCGCTTTTTTCGCCATCCATATGGGCATCTTGTCAGCCAGGAAAACCTTTTCCCGATAGCCATCTTTCAGAGCTTTGCCCAAAACTTCCTCACTGGTGCCGCCATGATACATATAGGCAGTATCCATGTAGTTTACGCCCTTGTCGATAGCATAGCGTATCATGCGAATGGCTTCCGCTTCGTCAATCACCGTCTCGTCTTTTTCCATGACGGGAAGGCGCATGGTACCAAACCCCAATAAAGATATTTTTTCTCCGGATGGAGCAAATGTCCTGTACTGCATAAATTCCTCCTATAACCAACCACGGGGACAGACCCTTTGGCTGCTATTGCCCCCACAGGGACAGACCCTTTGGTTGATTCTGCCCCCACGGGGACAGACCCTTTGGTTGATTCTGCCCCCACGGGGTCTGTCCCTTTGGTTGATTCTGCCCCCACGGGGTCTGTCCCTCTGGTTGATTCTGCCCCCACGGGGTCTGTCCCTCTGGTTGGATCTTGTGGTATAATTAATTTAATTTATATTATACCATAAGGAGTTTACCAATGACTAGCACCGCTAATTTTAATGGTTTAGGTTCTTATTTGGAAAAGGCGCTCAACTACTATAACCTTCCCGGGTTGGCTGTCCACGTAGGGGTAGGAGACTGTGACTACTTTTCCGCCAAAGGCTGGAGGAATGCTCTGACTCAAGAGCCTCTAAAAGAGCATCACATTTTCCATATGGCTTCCGTCACCAAGCTATTTGTAGCAACCTCGATTTTACAGTTATGGGAAAAGGATTTAGTGGATCTGGACGAGAAGCTGATTACCTACCTGCCCCAATTTCATATGGCTGATGAAAGATACCGTCGAATTACACTCCGCCAGCTCCTTTCCCACACAGCCGGTATGCCTGATGTGAAGGACTACCATTGGGACCGCCCCGAAACTGACGAGGGTGCTCTGCTGCGCTACGTCCTGTCCCCGGAGGTTGTCGAGGGGCAACTCCTCTGGGATCCGGAAGAAGGTAAGTTTGCATACAGCAATATGGGATACGAGGTCTTAGGGGTTGTAATCTCTGCTGTTTGCCGCTGCAGTTTTGAAGAATATGTGGCAGCGAACATCTTCTCACCTCTGGGGATGTCCAATTCCGAGCTTATCACTTCTCAGCGCGACATGAGCAATGTGTGCGCACCTCATGGAAAGACAGAGGAAAACCACTTTACTGTTCTAGAACATTTCCCCTATAACCGTGCACACGGCCCAAGTTCTACCCTCACTTCCAATCTGAAGGATATGTCAGTATGGGCAAAGGCCGTTCTAGGGCGTGAAATTCTGAAGCCATCTACTTTTGACGAAGCTTGGAAGGAGCATTCTATCGTTCCCAATAACGGGGAGACAATCTGCCTTTCCTGGTTCCGCCGAGATCAAAAAGGATACTTGCTCTACGGTCACGAAGGGAACGATGACGGTTTTCGCTCCAGCTTCTGGGTCTGCCCCGAACTGTCAGCTTCCGTCACCGTTTGCTCCAACATTTCCGGCGCACCGGTAAAGCGCATCAACCGGGAGATTTTCGATTTGGTGACCAATTGAATTTCCCCACAATAAATGATAAACTATGGATTAATGGATTTCAAAAAGGAGGACTCCCCAAATGAAAAATTTCAAATTCAATCTGGATTATGTTAGGGAACAGTTTCCCGCTCTGAGCAAGACAGTAAACGGTAATCCTGCAGCCTTCCTGGACGGGCCCGGTGGCACCCAGGTTCCTAGGTCCGTCGTGGAGAAAATCAACGAATATCTCTATTACTACAACGCCAACTCCCATGGCGTATTTGTTACTTCTGTACAAAGCGACGACTCCTATTGGGCAGCCAAGGAAGCTCTCGCAGATTTTCTTAACTGCGAAGCCCGGGAAGTTGCCTTTGGTGGTAGTTCATCCACTAACAATTTCATGCTGTCCTTCGGCCTGTTGAGAAGTATCCTGAAAGCCGGGGATGAGATCATCATCACAGAGATCGATCACGAGGGGAACCGCTCACCCTGGAGAACCCTTGAGGATTTTGGAATCGTCGTAAAGAACATTAAAGTCGATCCCGAGACCTATGTTTTGGACCTTGAAGACTATAAGGCAAAGCTTTCCGGCAAGACTAAAGTTGTAGCTGTCAACTGGGCTTCCAACGCAACAGGCACCATCAGCGATGTGAAAACTATCATCAGTATGGCCCATGAGGTCGGTGCTGTTACCGTAGTGGATGCCGTCCATTACGCCCTCCACCGTTCCATCGATGTGAAGGATATTGATACGGATTTCCTGGTCTGCTCTGCATATAAGTTTTTCGGACCCCATATCGGTGTCCTCTACGCAAAGGCTGAAACAGGCGAAAAAATCAAGACGGTGCGTGTCATGGCCGACGATAATACTGAAATGCCCTGGAAGTTTGAAACCGGGACACCTGCTTTTGAACTGGCTGCCGGCGCTGCCGCTGCAGTAGAGTTTATTGCAGGCATCGGCAAGGAGCACGAGCAGTTCTTCGCCGATGAACTTGGAACGCTTACGGGCCGCCGCAGGTTCGTTGTGGCGGGAATCAAGGCCATTGAAGCATACGAAGAGCCACTGGCGCAGAAGCTCAGGACCGGACTCGCTGCCATAGAAGGCGTCAAAGTCTACAGCCCGGCCAAGGATGTACCAAAGACCTCCACGGTATCCTTCACAGTGAAGGGCGCCAACTCCAATGATGTGGCTAAATTCCTGGCTGAAAGAGGCCTCTTTGTCTGGGACGGTGACTTTTATGCCATACATATTATAAATGAAGTATTGAAACTGACAGATCAGGGCGGTGTAGTCCGAGTCGGATTGGCCCCCTACAATACGGAGGATGAAATCGACAGAACGATTAAGGCAGTACAAGATTTCTGCGCCGGAATGAAATAAAGGTGTGTCCCTCCGGGGGCAAAATCAGCCACGGGGTCTGTCCCCGTGGCTGATTTTTATTTTAATTATTTTTTCTATTTGTTTACTGTCAACAAAGACTTCTGGTGCAGCATCTCTGCATACTCGGAGTCTTTTTCCTCAAGGCCCGCCGGGAATTCATACTTAGCAAGTCTCTCTATGTACGGATCCGGATCGAAGGACTCAGGACCATGAACACCCTCAAGATGCCAGATGTCCTTTGCAATAAGCTCCAGCATGATGGTTGGGCTCACAGCAGTCTGCGCTACTACAGAGTTGGTGCCGTATTTTCCAAGGCATTCCTGGTTATCGGCGATCTGATAGAGATAGACCGATCTGGTCTTACCATCTTTCTTTCCGGTGACCCAAGTCCCTGCGCAACCTTTTCCGATCATCCCCTTGGACACTTCCTGAGGATCGGGAATGACTTTGACTAGGTAATCTCTGGGTGCAATCTCGGAATCGCCCACTTTGATCTTCTTTTCTGCCTCTGCCATACCTACTTCGCGCAGGTTCAGAAGTAGCTGTCTCATCTCACGAGGGACGCCATACTTAAAGGTAACCCTGTTGCAGTCGATAACCCTGGGTACCAGCATAACTTCTTCATGCTCTACGTTGATGACCTCAACGTCGCCGATGCCTCCGGGGAAGCTGAAAATCTCAGGCTCGGAAAAGTTCTCTGTGGTAAACCAGCCTTTGCCCTTTTCCCAAACATGAGGTGGATTCAGGCATTCTTCGATGGTTGTCCAGACGGAGAATCCAAACGCAACGCCTTCGTAACCGGGAATATCGTAGTTGTCGCCATCTCTCACGTTGATCTCATCGATCTCGTCAAAGAGATGCTTCTGTGCATACTTGGCAAATACGTCCGCCATTCCGGGCTCAACACCGGAACCTACCAGGGCCATAACGCCCTTTTTCTTCCATGCTTCATGTCTCTCAAATTGATAGTCGCCCAATTTGATATGAGCCAGTTCATAAGGCTTTTCCGGATGCTTCTTGCTCAGCGTCATAGCACAGTCCATGTAACCGATACCTAGATCATAGCAGGTATCAAAGATGTTCTCGTTGAACTCGGGCTCAACCGTGTTGAGAATCCAGGTAATTCCGTGTTTCTTCACCACTTCTTTGATGCTGTCCGCACTTCTTGCATCGATCTTCTCCGGAACGAAGCGGGGATCGTTGATATTCTTTGCAACTGCCTCTGATCTGGCCACATTATAGTCTGAAAGCACTACTTTCTGTGCCCATTCGCCTTCTTTTCCGGCTCTTTTGATGATTTTGGCTACGGATGTACCAACACCACCGGTACCGATAATTAACAGCTTCATGTCCATACTTATACCTCCCGCGATACATTAATATAATTGATTGGTAACAGACTTCATGCCACGTCTTCAGCAACTTTAGACTACTATATTTAGTCAGAATATTCAATTATATATTTGCTTAAAAAATGTATCGCTTTGCTGTTTTCGAGGAATAAATCATCCTTAACCACAAAAGAGTATTTGTTTCAAGGACCTAAACGGGGTCTATCAATACCAGCTCTATGCTGCTTCCTGGCAACTGTGCCTGTACATTCAGAACCTTAGATGCCGTTATTGTATCCACAGAAAAAACCGGAGCCTCCCGCCAGCTTTGCACTAGCTTTTCACGGTTGCCTGCATCTACTATTTCATTGATACCACGTCCATATCGAGCTAATATGGCTTCTTTATTAAACTGACACCTGGCTATGCGATACTGCCCGGAAAGCCCGGTAAGCTTGATGAAAAACTCCGTCTGCTTTGCATAGGTTTTGATTTCTTGCTCGATTAAGCTTTGCGATAAAAATCCGGGAGCGGTTTTAATCAAGCTATCGCTGAAATTGTAAAAGAGAATGCTGTAACCCGCATGCGTCCCATGTTTGCCATCCTTGCTGCTTCTCATGATGATGTAGCCCGGTGCCCCAGCGACGATGTCTTCCGCCCGCATCCCTATGGAAGCCAGCAGTTCCGCCATAGGCCTCATATAGTCCGACTCCATCAAAGCGATAAACATATAGAAAAGACTGCTCTCTTTCCACAAAGTCTCTTCTGTATCAAAATCCACCGCTACTACCAAGGTTCTGTCGCTTTGTGCCACATGAAAGATATCCTCTATGTGTTGGCGCAACAGATCCTTAATCTCATCTTTCGACACAAGAGAAAATCGGCCGGCTGTATCTCTGCTTCGCACGTGCTCCGTATATTTCTCGCGATAATCTGTGGGATGCATGCCAAACCATTTGGTGAAGTACTTAATATAGTACCGGACCGCAGAAAAGCCCGACTCCACAGAAATGACACCAATTTTTTTATCTGTGCCCAGAAGCAGCTTTTCCGATTCTTCCACCCGAATAAAGCTGAGAAGGTCCTGAAAACTGAGACCGGTGGCCTCCTTAATGAAATGCGAGAGGTAATAGATGCTCAAATGTTCCAATTCCGCGATTTCTGTCAGTGTAAGTCGTCTGCTATAGTTTTCATACATGTAATTGGTAATGCGGTTTAGGCGCCCTGCAAGTATCTTGTTTCCCTTATTCTTGGATTCGTTTACAAACCTTCCGTCCTCCATGGCAAAGTATTGAAAGTTGCTGATCAGACATCCAATCAGGCTATGGACCAGTCCTATAATTCTTCTTTCATAATCACACTCACGATTTAAGTTTTCCAAATATATTCGAGCGATCAATTCCTGCAGCTCTTCTATGCTCTCATCCTCAGCACCATTCATGTCCGTTATAAAAAAACTGTTCTTGAGAATCTCGTAGTAGCGCGAAAAATAGGAAAGGCTTAACTGCAAAATGAGCACAGCATTCGGCTCTCCCATGCCGTAATAGCTGTGAATTTCCCTGTCATTGAGTATGTAGATGTCGTTGGCTTTCATGTCATAATTGTAATACCCGTTCTTTAACCTCACGTTACCTTTAAGCACGAATACTACTTCCAGATCGTTGTGGAAATGAATGGGATACTCGTCGATATTCATCACAGTGCAGTTCACCGGAAGATCTTCCTTGTAGAAAATGTTTTCTTTTAACATGGCTTGTCCCTTCCTTCAATCCTGTTGTCATAGGTATTATGTCAACTGGTGTTTGGATGTTTGCGAACAGATTTCAACACTGTAACAATGTCGAAAAATAGGGCATATTGTCAGTTTTCCACATGAAAAATAACTTTGTATACAATGTTATCCCCGGTGGGTTGTGGATAACAAAAATACACCAAACCATTGCGTTCTATAGATTTCTACGATTTATTTCAAATAAAAGGAAAAGGTTATCCACAGCTTGTTCGCCGTTTATTCAAAACCCTTATTTATTGTAATAGTTTCTATTTTATTCCACCCTTCAATTCCTGCTATCCACGATTGTCAATAACCTGAAGCGGGGCCCTCCCTTCTTTTCCCGTGTATTCCATAATCCCGCGATAGATGCACTCCGCCACTTTTCGCTGGTAGGCTTCCTGGTTTAGCAGAGCTGCCTCAGCTCCGTTGGACAGAAAACCGCATTCAACGATAACGATGGGGACAACAGGATTTTTGAACAGTAACACATCTTTTTTCGACAAGGCAGCTCGATCGGTTCCGTCAGAGAGTCCCTCAACCAAGTTTGCCTGAATGGTTTCCGCCAAACGTTTGCTCTCATCCTGAATAGCCTGATCTCCGTTTCCGGGATAAAAGGTCTGGGCACCCCGCACTCCGGGATCCTGCTTAAAGCTGTTGAGGTGAATGCTTACTGCCACCAGGGGTTTCTGTTCTTCGATAATCTTTCTTCTCGCTATCAGGTCTTCTGTTTTCAAGCTGCGAATGGTCTGCTTATCCCTTGGCGGATATAAGCCCTTATCTTCTTCCCTGGTCATGACTACGGTCCAGCCGTCGGCTTCCGCAATCTGTCGAACCTGTAGGGCAATGCTCAGGTTTATGTGCTTTTCGCAAACACCGGCTCCTTCCGCGCCTCCGTCTATCCCACCGTGACCGGGATCCAACAGAAGCACATCGGCCTTCGTCAATGACCGGTAGGCCATTATTTCTAAATGTACGGGCGTTATCAGTACTGCAATTGCCAGAATCAGCAGTGTCGCCACTGCTCGTACAGCCCATTTCCATCTATTCATCATACTCCTGCCCCCTATTGCTTTGGCGTGAACCCTGCCACATATTATGCAAAAGGACAAGTTTGTATGATTCTAATTAATTAATATGGCAAACTAGTATCTTTTGCTTCATTATACAATAGGGTCTTCATTCATGCTATACTTAAATATCATTGGCTTAGGAAGCAAGGGGACGGTTCTTTTGCTTCCCCTTGCTTCCCTTTACGAGGTGTAAATATGGAGAAAACAATAAGACTATTTCAGAATGATCCCTACCAAAAAACTTGTAACAGCTGCCTTATGGCCGTCATCACCGATGCATCGGAAATCGCTGCATTAGGGGGGAACAGGGAACCGGGCACTGCTTGCCTGATTTTGGACAGGACGGTTTTTTTTCCTGAGGGCGGCGGACAACCCCCGGATCTGGGACGGATTACCGGTGAATCTGCTGTGCTTGAGCTCCGGCATGTATTCGAGAAAGATGAAATCATATACCATCAGTTTACGATAAATACAGAGGACAAGCCGGCGAATACCGTAAACTCTCTGTCGACTTTGATTGGAACTACGCTTCACTGTGAATTGGACTGGAACAGACGATTCAACCACATGCAGAGACACTGCGGGGAACACATCCTGTCCGCCGCCTTCTACGAACTATACGGCGGGGTCAACAGAGGCTTCCACATGGGGTCCGACTATATGACCATCGACATTAGCCTGGAAGAAAACCCGGAATTTACGCAAATGACAGATGAAATGGTGCTGGCTGCAGAATGGGCATCCAACCGGATGATCTGGGATAACCTCCCTGTCACAACTCGCTATTTCAAGCATAGAGAAGAAGCGGAAGGCTTGCCTATGCGAAAGGCCCTGGCCATTGAAGAAGATATCGTTCTAGTCTGTGTGGGCGATGAGAGCAAGGCGGCGGGCTGCGTTGCCTGCTGCGGTACACACCCCGGCAGAACAGGAGAAGTGGGCCTCATTAAAGTGTACCGATGGGAAAATTACAAAGGAATGGCCCGCATCACCTTCGACGCCGGGTCCAACGCTTTGGAGAATTGTAGGACAGAAGCAGATCTTATTAGAAATCTTTGCAAGCACTACTCTACCGATACAGAGACTTTGCTGGAGAAAATACGGCTTCGTGAGCAGAAGAGCAACGACACCAGACAGGAACTATATGGACTGAAGCAGGCTTATCTGGCGGAAAGAGCCCGGGAGGTCCATGAAGCGCTGGCCACATCCGACAGCGTCTTGATTAAGAAATATGAGCTTCTAAAGACAGACGATTTGCTGGCTCTGAGCAAACTACTGCCACAGTTACCGGGCAAAATAGTTGCTTTGGTCTCCACAAAAGAGAACACCATAATCCTACTTTCTGAAGGCACTCCCGACTGCAATAAAATCGTAAAGGACAATGCGGCAGTCTGGAGCGGAAAGGGCGGAGGCAGGCCCAACA
>Ga0265293_10012474_pt1 | contig 11274 bp, 7 predicted proteins | sample Munlanlewell138R_FD_192505 | JGI IMG/M metagenome (GOLD analysis project Ga0265293, IMG submission 192505) | Leachate microbial communities from a municipal landfill in Southern Ontario, Canada - Leachate well 138R | ecosystem: Engineered > Solid waste > Landfill > Unclassified | place: Canada... | reverse complement strand
TTTCCGTGTGTAGAAGTTCTATCACTTAAGAATACATAGTTTGCATTGGTGTTCTGTAAGCTATAAGTTCCCGGAATGATAAAGTCGCGTCCGGAGTTAGCTATAGAATGGCTTTCAGACATTTTTACTTCAGTTCCAGCCAAGAAATCTAAGCTAAAATCTCTTGGAAGATCTACTTTATAAGTTGCTAATGCGCCTATGGTTGTCAGCTGACTTCTTCCCATAGAAGATGAATAAGCACCCAATAGGTCTTTGCTCATATCTTCTATATCTTTAGTAGATAAGTAAGCAGTTGTAGCGTATAAGTCTAACAAGTCATTATACTTGTCCATAGCGTCGGCATATGCAGCTAATTCAGCTGCAGAAGCACCTTCTGCTGGTTCTGACGGAGCTGTCAGGTCGTATACTACACTGTCGTCCCAACGTGGAACCGAATATCCATCATAAGAAGAATTGCTGGTTTCGTAGTTGATACGTCCCGTAATGGATAAGTTTCTAATGGGTTCCCATTTTACTGATCCATGCAGAATGTTACGTGTTTTAGTATTTAAACCATTATCGTGATACCTTGAGTATAGTGGGCTTACAGGTGAATTATACTTGTTTACGTCACTATAATATAAGAAACGAGGATAACCGTTAACATAATCATAATCTGTCAGGTCGTCTGTAATAGGCCAGTTATAAACCGAGCTCATACCGGTTGCACCAAAAGATCTCGAACGTGTATTCACGATATTGGCAGAAGCGGTAAAGCTTAATGTTTTGATAGGTTGGAAGGTTGTTTTAAGCAACATCCCGGTTCTATTTAAATAGTCGTTGGGAACAATACCTTCGTTGGTAGAGTAGTTAGCTGAGGCATATGCTTGGAATTTCTCGCTACCTCCTGTCATACTCACGTCATATTTCTGATAGAAACCATTATTTAAGAAACCCCGCACATTATCGAAAATTTCTGCATCTTGGCCTAATAAAGGTCCCCAACCGCCCATGGCTTTATCTCTGTGGAATCCTTCAGCACCTGGTCCATAGCTGGTTTGTAGTTTTTCTAAACGCGTGGGTATATCAGACTGTAAACTTACATTAGCAGTTACATTGATTTTTCCAATTTCGCCTTGTTTGGTTGTAATCATGATTACACCATTGGCTGCTTCTTGTCCGTATAGCGCTGAAGCTGCGGCACCCTTCAAAACAGTAATATTTTTAATGTCGTTGGGGTTGATATCAGCTGCGGCACTACCACCACCAGAGATAGGCATACCATCTAAAACGAATAAAGGCTCATTGTTTTGAGCCGGGTTGATAGATGAAATACCCCTAATGATAATTTGTGAGCCGGAGTTAGGCGAACCACTTGAATTTGTAACGCTTAAGCCGGAAATTTTTCCTTGTAAAGCATTTACAAAGTTAGGGGATTTACTGTCGGTTAAAGACTCAGTATCCACAGTCTGTACGGCGAAGTTCATTCGCTTTTTCTCCTGTTGGATACCCATGGCAGTAACTACCACTTCTTCAATCATTTGAGTGCTGGACTGTAAAGTCACGTTGAGCACAGAGGTAGAAGCACCTACTTTATGTTCCTGTGACTTCATGCCAATATAACTAAACTCGAGCGTTGCTCCAACCGCAACATTAGTCAATTGGTAATTACCATCAAAGTCAGTGATCGTTCCTGTAGTTGTACCTTTTATCACAACGGAAACACCAGGCAGAGATTCATTTTCATCATCGATGACTGTTCCTGATATAGTGCGTTGAGAAAAAGCACTAACGGAAATGATAACTGAGAATAATAATAAGAATAATTTCTTTTGCATATTGATACATCAATTTAAGGGAGTTTGTGCTTAAAAATTTATAGTTTATGAATTTCGTTTCCTAAAACAAGTTTATCCCTGCTTATAATAGATAAGCAAAGATATGAATTTTTTATCGTTATCTCCATGGTTAGATAGAGAATGGTTCTATTTATTAAATTCAATGTGAATAGCATTGGTACTTAAAAAACAGCGCAATTTAGGCATGATTTCAATGAAAAAAAAATTTTCAATAGTTCTAAACATTATATTTTTATATTATTAACGTTTTAGTGAATTAGTTTTGTAATTTTGGAAATTGTCTATAATATTTTGTGATAATTTAGACTAAAAGCTAAGGATATTTTTATTTTTTATAAATCTCTAATTATCAGTCATTTATAAGCAGTATTGTTTAAGGACAATTTTTCATACTATCTATAAAAAACATTAAAGTTTTAAAAATCTGTTTTTGTTTGTAAATAAATTAATACTTTCGTGGAATAATACAGCAATTTTGTGTATTAACAAACATTAAAAACTTTGCTTTTTCATGATTGATGAATCTAACCGCAACAGAATGAGGGACATTGTAAAATCCATCTTTATAATAGCGTTTTTGTATGTATGCTTGCCTGCATCGGCACAGACTTTTAAATTCGCATTGTTGACGGATATTCATATCAGCCCCACAACCACTTCCTTAGAAGATTTACAAGCATCCATTGACAATATCAATGGGCAAGATGATATAGACTTTGTTTTAGTGACAGGGGATATTTCGGAAAATGGGGATTATCAGGCATTGCTGACTGCCAAAAATGAATTAGATAAACTTAAAGTGCCATATTATGCTATTCCGGGAAACCATGAAACTAAATGGAGTGAGTCTGGCGTGACTGATTTCGGGAAACTCTTCGGCTCTGATAGATTTTATTTTGAATATGCTGGATTTGCCTTTATAGGTTTCAATACAGGTCCTATCATTCGCATGATGGATGGACATGTGGCCAAACAAGATTTAATTTGGATTAAAGAACAATTGGATACGCATGCTGCAGGTAAACCTATCATCGTAGCAACGCATTACCCCGTTTTAGATGGAGATGTGGATAATTGGTATGAACTGACTGATTTACTTAGGCAATATCCTGTGAAAGCTATTGTGGGCGGGCATTATCATAGAAATCAATTGGTGGATTATGATGGTATTCCTGCTTTTATCAATCGCTCCAATTTAAGAGGAAAAGAAGCGAATGGTGGGTTTTCAATCTATACCGTTAACCAAGATTCTATTGTAGTTGCTGAACAGATAGTCGGTAAAGAGTTAATCCCTTGGGGTGGTTATGCCTTGAATAAGCAGTATTATACGCAAGATAATTCCATGTATCATCGTCCGGATTATAGTATCAATCAGACTTTCCCGGAAGTGAAAGTGAAATGGAAATATGAATTGGATGCTGCTGTGTATGCTTCTCCTTTGCTCTATAAAAAACGTGTTTATGTAGGGGATGATGCAGGGAAGTTGACTTGCTTTGATGTAAAAACCGGTCAAAAAATCTGGCAATTTAAAAGCGATAACCGCATTTTAGGTACGCCTGCCGCTGATAAAAATATCGTTGTATTTGGTTCTACCGACCATTATATATATGGTATAGACGCCAAAACGGGTGGTTTGCTATGGAAATTACAAACGGATGCAGCCGTTATAGGAGCTGTTAATATCCATAAAGGAAAAGCATTTATAGGTTGTAGCGATCATAAATTTAGACGTATAGATGTCAAAACCGGTAAGCTCGAATGGTCTTATGATGAGGTGCAGGGCTATGTAGAGACTAAGCCTTTGTTATATAAAAACAAGGTATATTTCGGTGCTTGGGATAGTCATATGTATGCTTTAAATGCTAAAACTGGCGCATTTTTATGGAAATGGAATAATGGCAATACACGCATGCACTTTTCGCCCGCGGCAGTCTGGCCGGTGGGTGCAAAAGGTAAAATTTTATTTTCTGCACCGGATAGGGTATTGACTGCTTTAGATGCTGCAAGTGGCAAAGAGATATGGAGGACCAAAGAATCTATGGTGCGGGAAACCATAGGGTTATCTAAAAATAATAAACAAGTATATAGTAAAACTATGCAAGATAGCGTGGTATGTTATAGTACTGTTGGAGAGCAAGCGCAAAAGATTTGGTCGGTGGATGTTGGCTATGGTTACGACCATTCTCCAACCATGCCTTTAGAAAAAAATGCGGTGGTCTTTTGTGGAACAAAAAATGGTCTTATCTTCGCACTCGATTCCCGAACGGGAGCAGTAAGATGGAAACATAAAATTGGTAATTCTATTGTGAATACACTTACACCTTTATCAGGTAAATCATGTATATTTACAACTGGTGAAGGCTATGTGGGTATTCTTGAGAATTGAATATTGTATATAAATCTATATAATTAAATAAGCTAATAAACTTAAAACACATCATAAAATGAGAATCAATTGTTTTATTCCTTTCGAGAATTTGAATCAAGCAGGTCCAACCATCAATTCGTTGAAGCAATCTGCTTTAGTTAACAAAATTTATTTGCTGACGGAAGAAGCAGTTAGCGAAGTGGTTGATGGATGCGAAATTGTGAAAATTGATGCACCCAGAACTACAGCTACTATCAAGGCTATTGCTGAACGTGCCCATGCTGAATATAGCTTGGTTTATACCAAAACTTCTGAATTGAGTTTTGGTTATTTAGGGCTGGAAAGATTGCTGCAAATTGCTGAAAACTCTGGTGCTGCCATGACTTATAGCGATCACTATCAAGTGAAAGATGGCAAAAAAACCAATAGTCCGGTGATAACTTACCAACAAGGAAGTTTACGCGATGATTTTAATTTCGGTTCTGTATTATTGTACAAAAGCGAAACTTTGAAAAAAGCTGTAGCTGAAATGGAGGTTGAGTATCAACATGCAGGTCTGTATGATCTACGTTTGAAAGCTTCTCGTTATGGAGAATTAGTGCATGTGAATGAATATCTCTATACTGAAATTGAGCATGATACTCGCAAGTCAGGTGAGAAAATTTTTGATTATGTAGATCCTAAGAATCGTGCTTTACAAATTGAAATGGAAGAAGCTTGTACCGACCATTTGAAAAAGATAGGTGGTTATTTAAAGCCTGAATTTAAGGATGTTGACTTTGGTGGACAAGCATTTGAATTGGAAGCCTCTGTGATTATTCCTGTTCGCAATCGTATCAAGACTGTTGTAGATGCCGTTAAATCGGTATTGATGCAAAAAACTAATTTCAAATTTAACTTGATAGTAGTTGATAATTACTCAACGGATGGTACTACAGAAGCCTTAGAGCAATTAGCTGCTTCCGATGATCGTTTGTTGCACGTGATTCCTGAAAATAAAGATTTAGGTATTGGTGGTTGCTGGAACGTGGGTGTACAACATGAAAAATGTGGAAAGTTTGCTGTTCAGTTGGATAGCGATGATGTGTATTCAGATGAGAATACTTTACAAAAAATTGTGGATGCTTTCTATGAGCAAAAATGTGCTATGGTAGTTGGTTCGTATATGCTAACCGACTTTGATAAAAACCCTATACCTCCGGGAGTAATTGATCACAAAGAATGGACACCGGATAATGGTCGCAATAATGCGTTACGTATAAATGGTTTGGGCGCACCAAGAGCTTTCTATACACCAGTATTAAGAGATATTAAAGTTCCAAATACCAGTTATGGTGAAGATTATGCTTTAGGTTTGGCATTCTCACGCGAGTATCAAATTGGTCGTATCTATGATGTAGTGTATCTATGTCGCCGCTGGGAAGATAACTCAGATGCCGCTTTGGATATTGTGAAAATGAACGGCCACAATACCTATAAAGACAGGATACGTACTTGGGAGTTACAAGCGAGAATTGCTTTAAATAAAAAGAAATAAGCGAAGTAATTAGCTAAAAATTTTAATCATTTTCAATCTATGGGCAATACTATATTGCCCATTTAATCCATTATAATGAGTTCATTTTCACAACAAGTCAAGCAGTTATTCCAAGAACAGCTCGTTGAATGGCCTTTCCCGGCAACTAATTATAAAGCGTTAGAAGGCGTTAAGACTCGCAGTTTTGAGTTTGCTAATTTTAATATCAATGTGCAATTTAATCCTGCTCGGATTATTTCTAGTGCGGCAAAGATAGACCCTAAGACCATCAAGGAACGTAAATGTTTTTTATGTTCGGCTAATTTACCACCCGAGCAACGTGGTTTGCCTTTCGGAGAAAAATATACGGTATTGGTTAATCCATTTCCAATTTTTCCTTTGCATCTGACTATTCCGGATGTGCAGCATGTGGATCAGTTGATATACGATCGTTTTGCGGATATGTTGGATTTAGCAGAGGCATTGAATGATTTTGTGGTGTTTTATAATGGACCTAAATGTGGTGCTTCTGCTCCAGATCATATGCACTTCCAAGCAGGCAATAAAGGCTTTTTGCCTATTGAAAAAGATGTGCTAAAGGTTGACAGGGATGTATTAGTTACGCAAGATGACCTTGTTTGCTACAGTCTTGAAAACTATTTTAGGAAAGTAATAGTGGTGGAAGCTACAGATAAAAATGCAGCGGTAAAAATGCTTAAAAATATCTATAAGCAGTTGCCCATCAAGGAAGATGAAACAGAACCTATGATGAATATTATTGCTTGGCATGATGGTGCTAAATGGTTTACTTGCATCTATCCACGTGAGGTACACCGTCCGTCCTGTTTTTATGCGGAAGGTGAAGACAAGTATTTAATTACTCCGGGTTCGGTTGAATTGGGAGGGAATTTTATTACGCCACGCGAAGAGGATTTCAATAAAATCCATGCCGAGGTAATAGAAGCTATTTTGAAAGAAGTAAGTCTATCTGATGAGCAAATGGCAGAAGTAAAAGCCAAAATTACTCCCTAATTTTATAAAGATGAAAGAACCTAAAGTCAGTGTTGGTATTATGTTTAGCAAAAGTATCCGGTTTAAGTTGACCGGTGCTTTTGTTATGGATGGGCATACCGTTTCCGGTGAACAGACTGTCAGTTATGACGATGGTAAGATAGCTTGGAATGGTCAATTGCATGATGAATTGCTATTTGATTCACAGCACGATGATGATTTGTTTAGTTTGCATGATGTGGTTATTGGCATCAATTTCCATTGGGAAAGGAAGGAAGATCAGACCTTCCAAGGTTCTTTGAAATTCATTGTTGAAGAAGAGCAATTGACCGCTGTTAATTTGATTGGAGTGGAGGATTATTTAACCAGCGTGATTACTTCCGAGATGCGCGCTTTATCATCCAAAGCTTTGTTAGAGGCGCATGCGGTAATTTCTCGTAGTTGGCTATTAGCACAAATTGAGAAACAACAGCGTTTGGAAACGACTAAGCAAGAGCCCGGTTTTACCATTACGGACGATAAAAAAATAGTGTGGTATGATAGAGAAGACCATGTGAACTTTGATGTTTGTGCCGATGATCATTGTCAGCGCTACCAAGGAGTTGGACGATTACATGATAATTATGAGCATGTAAAAACTGCCATTGATGAAACGCGCGGGCAGGTGTTGTACCATGATAATCAAATTGCGGATGCTCGATTTTATAAATGTTGTGGTGGAGCTTTGGAAGAGTTTAGTTCCTGTTGGGAAGATAAGGATGTGCCCTATTTAGTAGGATTAAGAGATGATGATAAGGAGAAAGATCTACCTAATTTAACGCAAGAAGCAGAGGCTGTGCAATGGATACAATCCCGTCCGGCAGCTTTTTGTGATACTACCGATCCGGCAATTCTTTCGCAAGTATTGAATAATTACGATCAAGAGACTGAAGATTTTTATCGTTGGCAAGTTGAATACGGTGTTGAGGAATTATCAGCCTTAATTCGAGAGCGTTCGGGCGTAGATTTCGGCACTATTCAGGAGTTGATTCCGGTTAGGCGGGGTGTATCGGCCAGACTTATAGAATTGAAAATAGTGGGTAGTAAAAAGACCATGATTATAGGTAAGGAGTTGGAGATTCGTAGAACCTTATCTAAATCTCATCTATATAGTTCAGCTTTTTATGTGGAGAAGCAGGATGACAAGTTCATTTTGCATGGTGCAGGTTGGGGACATGGAGCAGGTTTATGTCAGATAGGTGCCGCAGTGATGGGGGATAAAGGCTATGCTTATGATGAAATTTTGTACCATTATTATCCGGAAACGATCATTAAAAAGATATATTAAAACTTATATTACACATGAAAAAAAACAGATCTCCCTGGGCATGGATACCCAGTTTGTATTTAGCTGAAGGGTTGCCTTATGTTGCCGTAATGACCATTTCGGTGATCATGTATAAGCGTTTGGGTATTTCCAATACCGATATTGCGCTTTACACAAGTTGGTTGTATTTACCATGGGTTATCAAACCTTTCTGGAGTCCTTTTGTAGATTTGTTAAAGACTAAACGTTGGTGGATAGTCACCATGCAACTATTGATTGGAGCAGGTTTTGGCGGCATTGCTTTTACCATTCCGGTCAATTTTTTCTTCCAAGCAACTTTAGCGTTCTTCTGGCTCTTGGCTTTCAGTTCTGCTACGCATGATATTGCTGCAGATGGTTTTTATATGTTGGGTTTAAATACCAACGACCAAGCTAAGTTTGTGGGTATTCGTAGTACTTTCTACCGCATCGCAACCATTATGGGGCAAGGGGTTTTGATTATCCTTGCGGGATTTTTGGAAAGTGCCACCGGCATGGAGCCCGTAAAAATCAATATAGAGGTTGATCCTGATTATGCACAAACTACCATGATGGTGGAAGCTCCTGAAGCTATTGAAGAACAAGAAGGAACCATGCATTTTATCACGGCAGCTGAAGTGATTCAGATGAATATGGAGGGTGTTGATAAAGCAAGTGCAAGTGAATTTGTAGCTTCGCTTAAAGCGCAAAATATTGATAATGGATTTTATGTAGATCAATCTGCCAATGCCGAAAATGCTGTTCAAGCAAAGGCAAGCTGGTGGTCGGCCTATGTGGCACAGCCATTTGGCAACTGGATACAAAGAAACTTTGGTGAGAAACGCGAAGTAGTGGAAGAAAGTCTGCTTGCCGGCAATATAGCCATTGCGCAAGTATGGCTTTCTAAAAGTCCGGAAACTGACAAAGAAATAGTGCTGAATACTACCTTAAGTAGGGGTGATAAAAGTGTGTCTTTGGTGCATGGCGACCGCTTAGTGTTTAATGCATCCAACTGGAACATACCGGCTTATTTGGTGTTCCAACTTGATCCTAAATTGAATACGGCTACCACAGCAGAATTTAAAGGTCTTTCAGGCAATATTGCTTTTGCTTGGTCGGTGACTTTCTTTGTGTTAGCAGCTTTATTTATAATATTTAGTTTTTATCACCGTGTGTTTTTACCGGTACCTGATTCAGATTTTGGTGCTGAGCATGTTACGGCAAGTACCATTCTTAAAGACTTTACAGATACTTTCGTAACATTTTTCAAAAAACCGGGTATAGGCAAGGCATTGTTTTTCATGCTGACTTTCCGCTTCTCGGAAGCCCAAGCGCTGAAGTTGATTACGCCTTTCTTATTAGATTCGCGTGAAGTGGGAGGCTTGGCGCTGACAACCGGACAAGTAGGTTTTGTATATGGAACGGTAGGTATTATTGCATTGACCTTAGGAGGAATTATAGGTGGTATAGTAGCTTCAAGAGGTGGACTCAAAAAATGGTTGTGGCCTATGACCTTGAGCATGTTACTGACTATTGCTACCTTTGTGTATCTAAGTTTTTCGCAAACCGAAAGCATGCTGATTATTAATATCTGTATTGCTATTGAGCAATTTGGTTATGGATTCGGATTTACGGCTTATATGCTGTATTTAATGTATTTCTCGGAAGGAAAACAAAAGACTGCACATTATGCTATTTGTACCGGATTTATGGCTTTAGGAATGATGCTTCCGGGCATGTTTGCAGGATGGATGCAAGAAATGTTAGGCTATAATCATTTCTTTGTTTGGGTGATGCTATGTAGTATTATTCCAGTAATCGCTGTGGCTTTATTGAAGGTAGATCCTAATTATGGCAAGGCTACAGAGAAAGCCAATTAATACATCAATCAAGTTAGAAAATTACTTATTAAAATTATATTCCTATGCGATTTTTAAGATATAGTTTATTATTGCTTGTGAGTATTTTGACTTTTAGTCTTTGTGCCCAAAATAAAAGCATTAAGATTAAAACGGGTATAGAAGTTTTGAAAGCACAAAATTTCAAAATTTTAGAAGGTAAGCGTGTGGGTTTGATTACTAATCCTACGGGTGTAGATAATAATCTAAAATCCACTATAGATATTTTATATGAAGCTCCTAATGTAAATTTAGTTGCTTTATATGCCCCTGAACATGGTGTGAGGGGTGATGCCCATGCCGGTGATAAGGTGCAAGATGATAAAGATGCCAAGACTGGTTTGCCTGTATTTTCATTGTACGGACAAACCCGCAAAGCTACGCCTGAAATGTTGGATGGTGTGGATGTTTTGGTATATGATATCCAAGATATAGGTTGTCGTTCTTTTACCTATATCAGCACTATGGGCTTGGCTATGGAAGCCGCTGCAGAGCATAATAAAGAGATAGTTATTTTGGATCGTCCTAATCCTTTAGGGGGTGAAAAAGTAGAAGGAAACTTAGTGGATGATGAATTTATTTCTTTCGTAAGCCAGTTTAAAATACCGTATATATACGGACTTACTTGCGGAGAATTAGCTTTGATGTTGAATGGCGAAAAGATGATAGATAAAAAATGCAAGTTGAAAGTGATTAAGATGAAAGGATGGAAGCGTAAGATGTTATATGAAGATACCGGTCTGCCATGGATAGCCTCTTCACCACACATACCCCATCCTATCACAGCTTTATTCTATCCTGTTTCCGGGATATTGGGTGAGTTGGGGTATATGTCCATAGGAGTTGGATACCCACTTCCTTTTGAACTTTTTGCGGCTGAATGGGTCAATGCTGAAGATTTAGCGAATAGCTTAAACATCTTGCAATTACCGGGTTTACATTTCCGACCCATTTATTACAAACCTTTTTATGCAACAGGTCAAGGAGAATTGATGAAAGGCGTTCAAGTGCATATTACAGATTATAAAGTGGCAAGATTATCAGAAGTGCAATTCTTGGTGATGCAAGAAATAGCCAGATTATATCCTGATAAAGCGATATTTGACAATGCCAATGAAAACAGATTTAATATGTTTGATAAAGTCTCGGGTAGTGATTATGTACGTAAAACTTTCGCAGAATATAATCGTTTCGGTGATATCAGAGATTACTGGTACAGAGAGGTTGAGCCATTTAAAAGGCAATCTAAAAAATACTATTTATATAGATAATTGATCTTTAAATAAAATATTATGAATACTAAAAAAAGCAGTAGGTTA
>Ga0265293_10012472_pt1 | contig 11275 bp, 12 predicted proteins | sample Munlanlewell138R_FD_192505 | JGI IMG/M metagenome (GOLD analysis project Ga0265293, IMG submission 192505) | Leachate microbial communities from a municipal landfill in Southern Ontario, Canada - Leachate well 138R | ecosystem: Engineered > Solid waste > Landfill > Unclassified | place: Canada... | reverse complement strand
CTATACCTAAAAGCAGCAAATTAATTCCTCAACTATTATTTTTCTAAAAATATTATCACAACAGAGAAAAAAAAACAATAGGTTCATTCCCGTTCCATCCGCGCTTTCGTACGCGTTTTATTCGCGATTCTTTCGCGTTTTATTCGCGTTCTATAAGGGGTCAGGTCACATTTCAATAAAGAACAAAAACAATATCACTCACCACGCTCCAAAATAATATAAAGCAATTAATCATCTTTTGACGGACCCTCCTCATTAAAGCCGAGGTTTCCATCTTCATCTGATTAATGCTTTATTCTTTTATTTCTCCGCTATTGTTCGCTTTAATTGTTTTTGTTCTTGCTTTTAAGGTTTACTCGCGTTTCATCCGCGATTTATCCGCGTTTCACATAAGGGGTCAGGCCGTCCAATTTTACCTACGGTAAAATTTTACTGCGCAGACCCCCGATTCACTGTTTTTTTAAACTCATCAAATTCGGTATCAGTATATGGAGTTATTTCTTTATAGGCTGGATTAAAGGGGTTTTTATTTGAAAAATTTTGAAGAGTGTATTTTTCAGGTCTTATAAGACTTTTTTTAATGTTTTTAATATTTTCTACAGAATGAACACCTGGTATTACAGTGGTTCTGAAAACATAATCAATTCCGCTGTTTTCAATAAGATTTATACTTTGTCTTAGATTATCAATATTAATGTTTATGCCAGTAATACTATCATATTTTTCTTTTACAAGTTCATGCTTAATATCCATGGCAAAAAAATCAGTCAGTTTATTTTTAATAATATAATCAACCATTTCAGGATGATTCCCATTTGTATCAACTTTTACAGGAAGTTTAAATTTTCTTTTTAAAAACGAAAGCATATCTACAATATCATAGTTAAGCAAAGGTTCTCCACCAGTTATGGCAATTCCTTCAAGCCAGTCTTTGGAATTATCAATATAATCAACAATATCAGAAAAAGAAATTTCTTCACCTGAAGAATAAATTAACCCGGGATTATGACAGAAGGGGCAGCGAAAATCGCAGCCCCTTGTAAATATTACACAACTGATTTTTCCAGGATAATCTTTTAATGAGTGTTTAATCAGCCCACCAAGTTTTAACACTGTCAAGCTCCTCAATATTTTTAATAGTTTTTAAAATCTTTTCATTGTTATCAACCATTACAAGAGTCGGAACTGAAGTAACTGAATATTTTTTACTTTCTTCAAGACCTGATTCACTCCATACATTTATCTCTTCTGTAGGAAGTTTCACTTTTTTATCACTCATGTATTTTTTCATAGTAATACAGTTTGGGCAATTATCTGAAACAAATATTTTAAGTTTTGTAGGGTCTGTATTCTGTAAAACTTTTTCAACTGTTTCTTTAATATCATTTTTCTTTTTAGCAGTTTCTTTCTTTTTTTCAACCGGTTTTGTTTCAGTTTTTGGATTAATCATTGTCTGTGCTTCATAAGTTTTTCTTTCTCTGTATTCTTCTTTTTTGCCAATATTCCAGTTTTTAACAGGTCTGAAATATCCAACTATTCTTGAATAAATTTCAGTTTCCTTGTTACATTGAGGGCACGCTGGCACTTCACCAGTAAGATAACCATGTTCTTTACATATACTGAAGGTTGGTGTTATTGAAAAATATGGAAGTTTGGTGTTAGTTGCAATTTTTTTAACCAGTTCTCTGCACATATCACCTTCAATTTCTTCACCAAGAAAAGTATGGAACATTGTTCCACCAGTATAATGTTGCTGAATTTCAGACTGATGTTCAAGAGCTTTGAATAAATCTTCTGTATAATCAACTGGAAGCTGTGTTGAATTTGTAAGAAAAGGTTCATCCTGACCAGAAACAAAAATATGAGGATATTTTTCTCTGTCAAGTTTTGCAAATCTGTAACTTGTTGATTCAGCTGGAGAAGCTTCAAGATTGTAAAGACTACCTGTTTCTTCCTGAAATTCTCTTAATATATCTTTCATAACTTTGAGTGTTTCAACAGTAAAAGCTTTTCCTTTTTCAGAAGCAATATCCTGTCCTATAAAGTTAATGCAGGCTTCATTCATTCCACACATTCCTATTGTTGAGAAATGATTTGCAAAAGTTCCAAGGTATGCTCTTGTATAAGGCATCAATCCCTGTTCAAGGTTTCTGTTAACAAGTTTTCGTTTGATTTCAAGTGAATCTCTTGAAATCAGCATATAATGTTTAAGTTTTTTGAAAAACTCTTTTTTTGACTTTGATTCATATGCTATTCTATTAAGATTTATTGTAACAACACCTATTGACCCTGTTGAATCACCAGGAGCCCACATTCCACCAGGTCTTTTCATCAATTCTCTCTGATCAAGGTTAAGTCTGCAACACATTGCTCTTATTGCGGAAGGTTCAAGTCCTGAACCAATATAATTCTGGAAGTATGGTGTTCCATATTTTGCTGTAACTTTGAAAAGAAGTTCAGAATTTTCTGAATTCCAGTCAAAATCACTTGTTATATTGTATGTAGGAATAGGGAATGTAAAAATTCTACCCTTAGCATCACCCTGCATCATGATTTCAAGAAAAGCTTTGTTTATCATATCCATTTCTTTCTGAAATTCGCCATATTTTTCAGGTTTTCTTTCACCGCCAACAATTACATTTTCATCTTTAATATCTTCAGGAACCACCCAGTCAAATGTAAGGTTTGAAAAAGGTGTCTGAGAACCCCATCTTGAAGGTATGTTAAGTGAAAAAACAAGTCTCTGTATATTCTGTTTTACCTGAGTAAAGTCAAGATTGTCATATCTTACAAAAGGAGCAAGGAATGTATCCACGCTTGAAAATGCCTGGGCTCCGGCAAATTCCATCTGCATGCAGCCAATAAAATTTACCATCTGTGAAATTACAACGTCCATGTGTCTTGCAGGTTTTGCATCAACTTTATTTGGAACATCTCCAAAACCTTTAACAAGAAGGTTTTTTAAAGACCATCCTGCACAATAACCAACTATTCCATTTGAAAGATCATGAATGTGAAGATATCCTTCTTTATGAGCATCTGAAATAGAAGGTGTATAAATTTCATTTAAAAGATAGGATGAAATAACTTTACCTGAAATATGAAGCATAAGTCCTGAAAAAGAATACTGTGTATTACTGTTTTCATTAACTCTCCAGTCAGCTTTATGCATATATTCTGTGATAGTTTTATCAACATCTATCAAAGTTGAATTCATCTCTCTTACTTTTGTATGATGCTCTCTGTAAAGTATATAAGCTTTTGCAGTTTTATAATGACCATGTTCAATAAGTACTTTTTCAACACTGTCCTGAATTTCTTCAACATCAATTTTAACTCTGTCAGAAAAGTTCGAGTTTAAATATTTTATAACTTCAGCTGTCAATTCTTTTGCAAGCTCGATATTTTCTCCACCAACTGATTTTGCTGCTTCGAAAATTGCTTTTGTTATTCTTTCAGCATTAAAATCAACAATTTCTCCATTTCTTCTCACCACTCTTAAGAATAAGTCCATAATTCCCCTCCCAGGGTATTTTTTTTAGATTTTTTCGAGTTCTTCGCGGAACTCATCAATACATTTAAACTTTTTATAAACAGAGGCAAATCTGATATATGCGACTTCATCAACACTTTTAAGTTTTCCCATAACCAGTTTACCTATAAATCCCGAATCTACTTCTCTTTTTCCCATTGATAAAATTTCGTTTTCAATTGCATTTGCAATTTCTTCAAGTTTTTCAGTTGATACTGTTCGCTTACGACAGGCAATACTTAATCCTGAAATTATTTTTTCCTTGTTAAACTCTTCGCGCAATCCACCACTTTTAACCACTCTCAGAGTAATTTCTTCAACTCTTTCATAAGTAGTAAAACGTTTCCCACACTGAGAACATTCTCTTCGTCTTCTGATGGATTTACCATCTTCAGTATCTCTTGAGTCAAGTACTCTTGTATCTGTATTGACACAGTAAAAACATTTCACTTAACTTACCCCTTACCACAATATATTGTGTTTTACTTCTATATATTTATCGGTTCAATCAATATATAGTATTAGGGTATTAAATGTCAAAAAAAATTTAAGGGTTTTTAAAACTTAGAATTAATGCTATAATACACAGGAAAAGGAACCCGGTTTTTTTACCACAAAACCAGTTTTTTTACCATTGACAAAAATCTAATATTATGATATGATAATATTAAAAGATGGACAAAAGGAGGCTATTATGGCAAAAATAATCAATGAACAGGATTTTAATGACTTAATTTCAAAAAAAGCAGATATGCTGGTTGATTTTTACGCAGACTGGTGTGGACCTTGTAAAATGATTGCACCAATAATTGAAGAACTTGCTACCGAATATGAAGGAAAAGTAGAAATTGTTAAAGTTAATGTTGATTCAACACCTTCTCTTGCTCAAAAATTTGGAGTAACGGGAATTCCAACTATTTTATTTTTTAAAAATGGCGAACTTGCAAAAACTCATGTAGGATTTGCTGACAAAGACAGTCTGAAAAAAATTATTGATTAAAAAAAAAGGGCGGTTTTTTAACCGCCCTTTTTTTACCATCTATCTGAACTTTGTAGGATCTTCAGTTTTTCCAAATCTTCTTACTTCAAAATGGAGATGTGGTCCAGTACTTACTCCTGTGTTTCCAACTCTTGCAATAACCTGACCTCTTTTAACTGTATCTCCAACTTTTACAAGTATTTTTGAGCAATGAGCATATCTTGTTTCATAACCTCTCTCATGTTGTATTGTTACAAGAAGACCATAACCACCATTCTCAGAAGCATGAATAACTTTTCCATCCCCTGCGGCTTTGATTTGCTCGCCAATTGCACCTCTTATATCAACACCTGCATGAAAAAGCTGCCTTCCATAAACTGGGTGAACTCTGTTTCCATAAGGAGAAGTAATCTGATTGTCAAGAGGCCAGATAAACATTTTACTGTTTTCGCGTTTTCTTGCAAGAAACCATTTTTCACCTGGAAAAACTTTGATTTTTTCTCCAGCTCTAATTTCATAATTATCTATTTCATTAACTTCCATCAGACTTTTTATTGTAGTATCATATTTTTTTGCTATAACCCAGAGACTATCTCCGCGCTGAACTTCATAATCAACTCCATCAAGCTTTGAAATCTTAAGTTTCTGACCCTCAAATATCATATCGTTTCGTAATTCATTCAATGCTTTTAAATCACTTATTGAAATATCATACAATTTTGCTATTGCAGTTAAGTTTTCACCTCTTTTAACATTATGCCATACATTTGGAACATTTTTTTTATTAACTGAATTATTTTCACCATCTTTAGAAACTTCACCATCAGTTAAAACATTTGTTTCAACCTGTTTTTTAACTTTATCTACAATAGTCTGCTCAGGAACATTGACTCTTATTACAATTACATCCTCAACATTTTCGCCAGAAAGTACGTTTTTTGAATACTGATTAATTTTATCTCTGACAATACGGGAATTATTTTCATCAATTATATTTACATTATTATCAGTAACTGAGGTAGATAGAAATCCAGTAGAAATTGATGATGTATATACTTTAAATTTTTCTTTTCTGAGAGAACCAGTGGATATTATTGCAAACTGAATAATTATTGCTACAAGAACAAGATTAATCACTCTGTCCATTGATTTTATTATATTTGTATCTTCCATTTAAGCCCCCGAAAAAATTAATAATTTAACAATTCCATTATTTTTTTTATCGGGATTTTTCAATATTAGATTGAATTTTTGATATTACCGGTGACTAAGAAGGCATAAAAACGGGGATAAAACGGGAATGAACCGCGAATGGAACGCGGGGTCTGTGCAGTAAAAATTTACCGCAGGTAAATTTGGACGGCCTGACCCCTAGTAACATTACTTCGCAACGTCGAAGTCATTTCTGAGGAGTGAAACTCCGGTTACTTACTCACTGCTTAACCTTAAACAGATTTCTTTATTCTGTTTCTTCTTCCGCAGGTTTAACTTTAGGTTTGATAACTCTTTTTGATTTTTTAACACCAAGCTCTCTTTTATCACCAAATTTTTTCTGGAATTTATCAACTTTTCCAGCTGTATCAACAAATTTCTGTTTTCCAGTAAAAAATGGATGACATTTTGAGCATATTTCAACTCTTATTTCTGGTAAGGTTGAACCGGTTTCAAAATTTTCTCCGCAAGCGCAGACAATTTTAGAATTATCATAATATTTAGGATGTATTTCTTTTTTCATAATGTTCTCCTATAATGTGTTAAATATGTTCAAGTTCATCTATTATAATAGTTTTTTTAAAAAAAACAAGCTTCAAAAAGTACCGGTTACCTTTTTTATTTTTTATATAATGATGCAAGTTCTTTAATAGAATATTTTTCCAGCACCGCTGCAATTGAATAATGAACTTCCTTCCATACATGAAGCATTCCGCAGGTGTCTATTCTTTCACAGCTGTCAGGATTAGTAACACATTTAACAGGATAATCCTCACCTTCGAGAATATCAACAATATTTTTAAGTGTAATTTCAGAAGCAGGTCTGGCAAGAACGTACCCACCCTTTACTCCCTGTTCAGTTTTAACAATATTATGTTTTTTCAACTTACGCATAATCTGTTCAAGGTATCTAACTGAAATCCCTGTTTTTTCAGAAATTTTAGTCAAACTTACTGCTCCCTTTTCTTCATTAATAACTATTTCCACCAGTGCTCTTGAGGCGTATCTTCCACGTGTTGAAATTTTCATTTTTATTCACCTTTTAAAATGGCTCTGCTTAATCCAAATTTTCTCCATAGATAATCATTTGTTACTTTACGCACATTGTTATATTCAGTAACAAAATATTCAAATGAAACTTGGGGAAGAGTAAAATAACCATCTTTATTTATAAGAAGATTTTTATCTTCTTTTTTTAAATCATCAGGTAATTTAAGACTGAAATTTATAAGATTGTAAAATCCAGTATTAAACCAGCCCCTGAAATCTAACCCGAGTTTTTTATAAAAAGAAGCCACAACTTCAAGAAATGTATCAAGTTCATTATCAAACCATACAGCTGGAATTTTATCTCTGAAAGGAATATAAATAAATAATTCTATATAACCAGTACTCTGAATTATAAGCTGTCTGTAACCTGTTTCTTCATTCCCTTCTCTTACAATAAAACCGTCAAAAGTTGGAACAAATCTGCTTCTTGCAACACCCTTGCTTATAAAAAACTCAATAGCTTTCTCAGTTTCAGTGTTAAATATATCAAATCTTTCTTTTTCAAGATAATGGGGAACAACAGCAAAACACATTGCACAGTTATTTTTAACCAGTGACTGAAGTTCACTATTTCTTTTTTCAAGAAATTCTCTGATTTTTTCAGAGTGTTTTTCACGACTTCTGAATAGTTCTTCAATCTGATAAATGTTCATCGGGTTTTTTCCACGTTCATATCTCATATAACATCTGTAATCATGTAGTACCATGTGAGGCTTACCAAAACTGTCAGGTATATATACAATTATAATGCTTTTATTTTTATCCATTCTGACATCGTGGATTTTAAGACCGGTTATAACAGGCTGAATCCCGGCATTGCAAACCTGCCTTATTCTCAATATATTTCTGTCAACATTTTCAACACCTGTCATTTTTTTTGGATTTCCATCATTATCTTCTTCAATACCGAGAATTATAAAACCCCCGTGAGCATTTGCAAAACTGGAAACATCTCTTGAAAGTTCTTTGTTCGAGCTTTCATACTCTCCCCACATTTCACGTTTATAATCAAGATATAAACTTTCACTCACACGATTATCAACTAAAAGCTGAATATCCTCAATTGTTACTTCTTCAAGAAATTCTTTACCAAAAAAATCAATAACATTCATAATTTTTCCTTGAAATAATTTAAAATTTCAATATTTTTTTTCCAAGTAATCTCAATCCCTGAACTTTTTCAAAAATCTCATTTGTAAATCCAAAGGAGCTTATTATTATTCCATCATAATCCATATTTCTAATCATTCCCGGAGAAACAATAAGAATTCCATTTATGGTTTTTCCCTGTTTTTCCTTATTCTGATCAACTACTGCAATAATTTTCAATCCTGACTCAATAGCAGCAGCAAGAGCAATTTCAGCAGTTTCTCCGGCACCATAAAAAACCACTTTACTCACACCAGAATTTTTAAAATTTTCGATTTTTACCTGGAATTCTTTTTTTGCATCTTTATATAATTTGACTGTTTCAATCATATAAGCAATAAGTAGTTTTCTTTTTTCTTCCTTACCCTTATCTGTGAGATAATAACTGATATGCCTGTTGGAATCACCGGAAACTTCGATAAATTTTTCTTCTGTAAAAACATATATATATTTATTCACCATCGAAACCGAAATTCCCAGCAGCTTTGAAAGCGCTGACTGGGAAGTTTTCGGATTTTTTTCAAGCTGATTTAAAATCATCAGCTCTCTGAGCTTTGGTGAAGGTTTTAAAAAATAAAGGTCTTCATCTCTATAAAACATAATTTAAACTATAAATTAATCTTAACAAAATTTCAATAATTCTCTTTTCTTGATTCAAAATAACTCTGAGCGTATGTGCAGACAGGACATACTTCAGGAGCTTTCTTACCAATTACAAGATGACCACATACTCTGCATTCCCAAATGATTTCATCACTTTTTTCAAAAACTTTTTTCATCTCTACATTATTTAATAGTTTTCTGTAACGTTCTTCATGAGCTTTTTCAATAGCAGCAACTTTTCTGAATTTTTCAGCAAGCTCTGAAAATCCTTCTTCATCAGCTTCTTTTGCAAATCTGTCATACATGTCTGTCCATTCATAATTTTCACCTTCAGCAGCATGAAGAAGATTTTCTGCTGTATTTGAAATATGTCCTAAAGCTTCATACCACAATCTTGCATGCTCCTGTTCATTTCTTGCTGTGTGAAGAAGTATTGCGGCAATCTGTTCATACCCTTCTCTCTGAGCCACTTCAGCAAAATAAGTATATTTGTTTCTTGCCATACTTTCACCAGCAAAAGCTTCAAGCAGATTTTTTTCAGTTTTTGTTCCTGCATATTTATTTTCAGTGTTTTTTGAATCTTCAACTTTTACAAATACAGAAGCAGGCTGTTTACATCTGGGACATTTAAAATCGTCTGTAAGATTACCTTCATGAATATAACCACATACTGTACAACGATATTTAACCATATTTGTATCCTCCTGATTTTTTTTATTTTCTGAAATCTTTTTTATTAATTTTTTAATTTTATCAACTGGAAAATCAGCTTCTTTATTCTCAGCTATCAACTTATTAAAAAAATTTATTACTTCTTTACTCTGTGGAAGCATAAACCCTGATTCTCTAAGCAAATCCTCTGTCATTAATCGATTTGAATGTTTTAAACTTTCGGCAAACAATATCTCTATTTTACTATTACTGTTTTTAGAAATAAAAGATGCAATTTTTTCTTGAAGAGATTTACTTTCTGATAATTTTCTCAAAACTTTTATAACCGATTCACTTTTTTTCTGTGGAGCAGGATATTCATCTGGCACAAGTGAAACAGCATTCGAAGGACAGGCATCAACACAGGCCCGGCAAGCTATACATTTTTTTGCATCAATCTGTCCTGTTTCAGTATCTGTTGCCCCAGTCGGACAAACATAAAGACACAGGCAATCTTTAGTACACAAGCTAATATTTCTGACCGCGTGCATTTTCTACCCCCTTACCACTTTATTTATTTTAAATTTTGGAACTTTACAAACCGGACACACATCAGGCAAATCTTCTCCCAAATATATAAATCCACATATTTCACAAACATATATCCCGGTATTTTCTCCAAAAGAGTTTTTATCCTTATTAAACCTTACAAGCAGAGATTTTAATACTTTTGTTACTTTTTCACCCCAGGCAAGAGCTCTTAATGCACCTCTATCTTTATATTCTGTTGAAATCCCCACAGCAAGCTTATAATTTTCATTCAAATCCTGCTCAACCAAAGCCAGCAAATTATCAAAAGAATTGTCAATATTATTATTTTTTTTAACTTTAGATAAAAAATATTCAGAAAGTTCAAAAAACAATTCAGCTTCCTCAGGAAGATACTGTTTTTGACACCCTTTTGATAGATTTGAGCATATAGCACTTAATTCACCAAAATTCAATTCTCTCATGTCTCCCAAATCTTCTTTTGAATAAACAACCTTATCATCTGTACTTTTTTCTTTTTCTTCATTGAATTCAGTTTTTACAGCACCACATAATGGACATAACCAGTTTTCAGGTAAATCTTCCCATTTTGTTCCAGGATTTACTCCATTTTTTTCATCACCTGTTTGTTCATCATACATATAACCACACACAGAACATAAGTATTTTTTCACAAACTCTCCTTTAAATCTAAAATTTATCAGTAATTAATTTTTATTATGCTTTTACATTTTCCAGTTTCAATATCAATTTCAGCAACAATTCCATTAATCATTGGAGTATTTGATGAAACCTCAAATCTTTTAGGCATCTGATCAAGAAATCTTGAAATTATAATATTTTTATCTACACCAATGACAGAATCTTTATCACCTGTCATTCCTAAATCTGTTATATAACCAGTTCCACCTTGTAAAATTCTTTCATCATTTGTCTGAACATGAGTATGAGTTCCTGCAATAACACTTACTTTTCCATCAACAAAAAAACCCATTGCCTGTTTTTCTGAAGTTGCTTCTGCATGAAAATCAATTATTATTATTTTTATGCCAGCCTGTTCAAGTTTTTTTATTTCTTCTTCAATTACTCTGAAAGGACAAGCTACTCTGGGCATAAAAACTCTTCCAAGAAGAGAAATTACAGCAAATTTAACTCCGTTTTCTTCAAAAATACCTACCCCTCGTCCTTCGATTTTTTCACATGTATAATTAAGGGGTCTGACAAGTTTTTTTTCTTCAATAATTTCAAATATTTCTTTTTTATCCCACAGATGATTTCCAAGAGTAACTATGTCAACTCCCGAGTTTAGAAGTTCACTGTATGTTTTTTGATTTATTCCAAGCCCGCCAGCTGAATTTTCACCATTTGCAATTATTATATCAATGTTATACTTTGCTCGAAGTCCAAGAAGTTCTCTGTTTACAGTTTTTCTTCCGGTTCTTCCAATAACATCACCAATCATCATTATTTTAAAATTATTCATTAATTAAAATTACCAAACCCGGGATTAAAAATCAACAATGATTCACCCGCGTTTCATTCCCGTTTCA
>Ga0265293_10012471_pt1 | contig 11275 bp, 8 predicted proteins | sample Munlanlewell138R_FD_192505 | JGI IMG/M metagenome (GOLD analysis project Ga0265293, IMG submission 192505) | Leachate microbial communities from a municipal landfill in Southern Ontario, Canada - Leachate well 138R | ecosystem: Engineered > Solid waste > Landfill > Unclassified | place: Canada... | reverse complement strand
TGAAACAGGAGTAAGCTACAAAGCCATTTCACCCAATATTTATTTGGTAATCGGCCTGAATTTGATAGAAAAAAGAAGGCATCTGTCCGTCGAATCGGCCGTGCAACACATGGAAAATTGGTTGCAGGAAAGCTGCGATTACATCATCGATTTTTCTGTCAGAAATTATAGTGGGGAGTTCTTGCAAGAGAACCCTGCATCATGTCTGGACGACCTTTCAAAACAATTAACGAATCGTGAATTTCAAGTAGTTTGCGAATTGCTTCAGGGTAAAAGCAACAAGCAAATCGCTCACACATTATCTTTATCCGAATATACGATTGAAAATTATCTACGGCGAATTTATAAAAAATTCAATGTCAGAAACCGTACGTCGCTAATGGCGACCATCAGAAAATAAGCCCAAGCATTGCTCCTTGACGATGGAAAAAGAAAATAACAGCTTATTGAAAAGAGCCTAAAGTATTTCATCAATGCATGGCAGCTCGTCACGGTCTGGATCCATGCCGGCAGACTGAAACCAGGCTCGCTCCCTCAGTGCCTGAGTTTTACTGTAGTCAAGCACTATATTTTCTAATTCCTTGATAAATTCTGTAACACCGTCCGCTTCCGCTGCATTCAGCATGGCTTCTATATTTCTACCCAGCTGGTCTACCTGCTGACTAGTTTCTTCAACGGTTAGATACAGAGACGTACTAATTTTATCGAGACTCTGCCGTATATCATCTGCGACTTTTGTTGTTTCGACACCACCTCTCGCTGCCGACAGGATTTTTCCAGCGATTGCGGTCAGCCTATTCAAGGTGCCCTTTTCGAATAAAAAAGCTTTGTCCCATTGCTCATTGATCAGACTGAGATGACTAATCATCAATGTGGCCTGCTCTTGTGCAAGATCATTATTTGGGTCAATCGCAGGAATAATAGTGCACTCTAATGCTTTAACCAAATTATTCAAACGAATTGAAATTGACGGCAACACGACTACTCTCCCCGAATTAAATCAATAATGTAGTTGGTAAAAATCGACCCAGCTCCCGACAACCAGGTAAGTAATAAATCTTGGTGATTACTACCGTTTACTCCAACTGTAATCGTTGTACCCAGGCACATAATGGCACTTTTCCAGGCATTGAGAACTTCGTAGTAACGTAGCGTCTCCTTACAAACTTTTTTACCAGACTTTTCCTCGTAACGCTGAAGGAGTTCTTCTTTTGTCATCAAACCGCATACCAAAAACTGCCCATGATCACCAAAATGCCCATAGAGTCTTTGCACAATCCAGGCAAGATCCTCATGAAAATCACCAAAGTGAGTCATTTCCCAGTCCAGGATCGCAGTGATATCTCCACTTGGTTCCTGAAACATAAAGTTACCCACCCGGTAATCGCCATGGACGACACATGGGTCGTCACAAATTGGGGCGTGCTTGATAAGCCAATTTTCAACCAAAGTCATCAGCGGATAGGATTCGACTTTATCCAGAGCCCAGACTGCTGACCACCAGCCGACTTGGTAAAGCGCGGCCTCTGTGGTAGCCGGTTTTGGGATAACAAAGGAGGAAAGTGCTTTCTTATTCCAGTCACTCCAGGTATGAATGGCCACCAGATTATCAATAAATTTTAGTTTCAGCCTCTCAGCATAATCTCCCAAACCAAAACCAATCCCGGAAACGCCTTCACTGCCCCTTGCCGAAGGTTTGGTCACGCCACTAACGAACTCTGTGATCAATGCAGGTTGGCCTAGGTGCTGACCATCAGGATCAACAGCAAAAACTGGCGGGACCGGCACAACGCCTGCAATCTGTTGTAGCAGCTGGGCTTCCCGTAATCGACAGGTTTCAACAATGCTCTCATAGGGATCCATTCGCAAAGCAAATCGCTTAGGCTCGGCAAATTCTCTGCATTGCAGCCGAAAGAAGAATTGCTCTTTGGAAGCACCACCAGTGATGCGTTTTAGATTATCCACAGTTATGCTTGTATAACCCAGATGTCTAAAATAGGCTTCCAGAGCCATTATCAGTTCACCGGACTCTCTGGGAGCATACCGACCCAGATTCTGGTTTCTGATTTTTCTGTCCAACAAATACTGAATTCTAGGTTCAACAGGTAAGGGGATTTTATTCATAAACAACTGACTACTTTTGTTGGAGAATTTATAGCTTGTTTCTAAATAGGTGGGCTAGCTGCCTTTCGGCAGGTTAACCCACTTTCTCATCATTGAAACTTATAGCTAAAGGTTGCTCCGTAAATGGCAGGCATTCCCGCCGCTCGGCTGATGGTATCCTGGGCAATTGTCACGTTATTCCAATAATACTCGTCAGTAATGTTTTTTCCCCAGACAAACAGTGTCCAGCTATCATCCAAAGCACTAACCCCTGCGCGAAAATTCAATACACCATAGTCATCTATTACGAAAGGCGCCTGATAACCTGGAATGAATTTATTCTGGGGCAAATTGGCGGGCGGAGCCAAGGGTATAGTTTCATCACCATCAATGGCTGCTGTTTGCTCCGTCTGATAAGAATAGGTCAAACCGACAAATGGTGATATGCCGTTCATACCCCAACGATACTCGGCGTCAAAACGGGTTGACCACTGGGAGGTGAATGGCAGATCAGCCCCTTCAAAATCGGACACAATGCCCACCACATTAATTTCATCAGGCAGTGATTCGGTTATTTCCGTGTCCAGATAAACTGCCGACCAGGTTAAGGTCAAGCCGTCAACAGGGTTGGCGACCAGCTCAACTTCAGCACCCATCACCTCTGATTCAGGAATATTTCTCAATTGTGGAAGGGTAACGAACACATCATCCTGAATGGTACCCCTGACCTGTTTGTCTTCATATTCATACATAAAGACAGCGGCATTGACATTAAGCTGCCCGTCCATCAGCTGGGATTTAGAGCCGATTTCATAGGCCAGCACAGATTCCTGGGTAACCGGCTTTAGCCCAGTCCAGCTTGCCGGTGACGAGGTGGGAAAGCTGCCCTGTTTATAACCCTTGGAAACATTGGCGTAAAACAGCACATCATCGTTGATGTTGTAATCCAGTCCCACCCGCCAGGAGACGTTATCTTCTGACAGCGTGTCATTAAACTTATATCCGGGAACATTATCATAGTTGAGCGTAAAACATTGTCCTGAGCCTACACCTATAGGGGTAAAAGGGGTGCCACCGCCCAACAGATCACCAAGAAAATTAAATAATCCCGCGATTGCGCCATCTCCGGAATCGTAGTTACAAGACTCGAACTCATATTGAGAATCAGTGTAGCGGGCACCGATCTTTAGGTTAAGGGCTTCCGTCAGGTTATATTCGTAGTTACCGAAGATCGCCCAGTTTTCCATATTGCTGTTCAAATACACGCTATTTTGGAAAATGCCTCCATTGGCAAGAGCCGATGTATTATTAAGGTAAGAGAACTGCTGATCTTCTTCCACCTCACTGTCTTCATAGTTCACACCCACAACCCAGCGGTAGGTGTTCACATTGGCATTTTCTATTCTGAATTCCTGGGAGAAGGTTTTTATGGTGGCGTCCATATTGGTCAGATCTTCATTTTGTACCGCAGAACCACTGCGGCTAACGCCCTGACTCTGTTCAAAATCAATATAGGACGACAGTGATGTCAGCAGTAAATTATCGGTGAGGTTATAACCAATCCGCAGGGTATGGTGCCACATTTCACGGTCTGAAAATGGCGGCTCCGATGCAAACCAGTCCGCTGCCCTAGCATCTTCTGAAGATACCGGCGCATTCAATAAAGGCAAACCACGAGGAGTAGCCAACTGATCAGCAAACGCATATTTGGTACCGGCGAATTGCAGCGCCTGGGGTTCAGATTCATCCTTCCAACCACTGAGCATCAGAGTGGCGTCCATTTGATCGCTGGCTTGCCAATCAAAAATGACCCTGCCGGTATAAAACTCCTCTTCCCCGTTTTCGTCACCACGGCTGATACTTCTTTGCCAGGCATCCATATTGTGAGTCTGAATGGCCAACCGACCTTTGAGGGTATCGGTCAGTGGGCCGCTGACAAAACCCTCCATCTCAACAAGATCGAAACGCCCGTAGGTTGTGGTCACTCCCGCTTCAAATTGATCCGTAGGCTTGGCGGCAACATAATTGACCGCGCCACCAGTTGAGTTTTGACCAAAGAGAGTGCCTTGTGGCCCCTTGAGCACTTCGATTCGCTCTAGGTCGAATGCAGAGTGACTGGCCAGCGTGGGAAATGTGAGTGGCGCTTGATCAAGATAAACACTTACCGCAGGATAAACTCCCAAACTGCTTTCATTAAAACCAATACCCCGCAAGGTATAAATAGGGGTATTACTGTCAGAGCGTGCGAAAGTGAGACTAGGAACCGCAGCGGCAATATCATCCATGGAGGATATGCGCTGTTCAACCAGTTTACTGGATGTCATCACGCTCATAGTGGCTCCCACATCACTGAAACTTTGCTCCCGCTTATTGGCGGTGACAATAATTTCTTCAATCGCCCCATAAGAAATGCCTGGCAGAGTCAATGCAACACAGACAGATGATGCAAGCAACGTTTTTTTTGCTAAATGGCTATTCATTTTAAGATACCCCTTGGTTCATTTATGTTTTGGTGGATAATCTTTAACATCTACGCTGATAAAATTTGGTTGCTATTCTTTTCGCCTATATAATTTAGTCGTTTGTTTTTCATCCGACGGTGTTTATATTGATCAGGCTCGATGCCTCGACCCTGTTTCCCTGTCCATCGGGTTGTTTTCCTGAGAGTTCCCGTAACCAATGCGGTCACCCGACTGCCAACGGATAAACACTGTAGGCACATAGGTACAGCTGTATGGAAACCATAGGTGCTGACTCAACGGCGAACCGAACGCAATGTGTTCACGGCCATCAATATCGACAAAAGTTGTGTTAAATGCCACTCCAAAACGATCAAACTTATTTCGTTCAACCACCATGTGACCTTCTTTAAAACCTTTAACCTCGCCATTAACCAATGCATATCCGTGAGCAAACTGAAATTGTTTTTCCGGCACTTCTCTGGGTTCATAACTCCAAATAGATTGCAGGGCGTAGTCTTCATCGAAGTGAGCATTGACCCAAGCCATAGGGCTCATGCCACGTTGCGGCCTAGGCCCCCAACTGTGATCCATAGTTGAAACACAGTTCACCTCATAGGTTTTACCACGAACTTTTAATTGACCCGTTACTCGGCATGTCATATCGAAATGATTGGCATATGCAGACCCATACCCCGAACTTTTTTCACTTTCTTCTTTATTTTCCTTGGCCATGGGATCCATGGATGGATCATGAATATCATAGGGTTCCATTAAACCCACAACATCCAGATGTATTTCCGTATTATCTACGCCTTGATAGTCCAACCGGTAGTTGCGAATAGATTCGGCTTTGAAGACCAAGCCATTGGGCAAACTAAAATTTTCAAATTTCTCTGGCAGAGGCAAATGTTGCTGGATGTCTGTGTACCAAGAATCCAGAGGATTGGTGGACATATCACCCATAACCTGAATATCTGCCACCATAGCGCCCACTCCGGGTCGTGCGACAAAATAAATCCAGGCCATCAGTTTGGCTTCTGGAACATGACAGTAAAAATAACTTGTTTCTGCCCAGTCGAAAAGACAGTTTCTTGGTGTGTGGTAGGCTGTATCCTTGTCTTTTATCATTTTTTACTCATTACATTATAAATATGCACGCAATACTTTTCGTGGCTTTAATCAGTTCAAAACCGATCTGATTTGAACTGCCTGCACTATCTGAGCGCCAATAATAAAATTAACTTTTATCACAGGGAAATTTATTATATGAATGCCAAGGCATTATTTTTGGTGATAGCTTTTTCCTAAAATTTGATATTTGTTATCCAGCAGGACTCTGACATGAAATCTTTTTTCCTTTATATTATCAAAAGTTGCAGGTGTCATTTTCTTCTCATCGATTACACTTAGAGACCGGGCTAGCATGAACAAGGACACAACAAATCGATTAAGAAAAATAACTACAACTTATGCTTTTTAATTTCCTTCATTATTTATATGAATTATCAAAAAGGCTCTCTCATGCGTTCATTTAATGTTGACCTGAACTTGTTCATCGTTTTTGATGCCATTTATATGAAGCGAAACCTCACTCGCGTTGCGGAACAACTTTGCATCACACAACCCGCAGTAAGCAACGCACTCAACAGACTCCGGAATGCACTCAATGATCCGCTGTTTATCAGTACTTCTGAAGGCATGATTCCTACTCCGACAGCAAATAACATCCACTGTCGTATCAGTGAGGCGCTACATCTTCTAGATAGTAGTATTTTGGAGCGGGATATATTTTCCCCAGAAGCAAGCACCAAAGTCTTTCGGGTCAGCATGTATGACGCGGTTGAATATCTGTTATTACCACGGCTCAGTGAAATACTCCACGCCACGGCTCCTAATATCAGCATTAACAGTTATTTTGTTCCCCGAAAAGACGTTATCAAAGAGTTGACAAATGGAAATCTTGATGTCGCAATAGACATACCTCTACTAGAGGATACACAAATTAAACATTGCCATTTAATAGACACCCATTACGTGTGCATGGTCAGAAAAAACCATCCCTTGGTAAAACCACGACAACGCACGCTAACAATCAAAGACTATTTAAAACTAAAGCACTTTGATGTTACGAGCCAACGGCATGGACCAGGCGTTGTGGATGCAGAGCTAAATAAAATGGGTGTACAACGTACAATACAGATGAAAGTAGAGCACCTTCTTATAGCCGCGAAGATTGTTATGCAAAGCGACCTGGCCTTTACCAGCCCTGATCATAACTTGCAAGAATACAACGGCACCATGTTAAATCTGCCTTTCAATATGCCTTATCAAGGCTGGCACTTATACTGGCATCGCAATGCGGAAGAAGATAAAGCCAATCGTTGGTTGCGACAACAGATTACAGAAATATTAACCTCGTCTTTGCCATAAAAAAGGCACAAGTGAAATCACCTGCGCCTTTTCCAGACTTCTGCCATTATTACTGCTCAGAATAAACTCAGCCAAATTGCGTCACATACTGTTTGGCAAAGTCAAAATAATCCTTGTTCCAACTAAACTCACAAACCCCCACCCCGGGAACACCATCAAAAACCAGCGTTGCACAGCCGGTATTGATAATAGTTTTCGGGTCATGAGAGGACTGGAGCACACCAAACATATTGTAGTCAATGTGCGAAATACGATCATCGGTATCAGTAATTTTTACCTTAAATGTTTTCTGGAGCATATCCTCACCATAGACGAAGTCGTAGTCGATACTGGCGATATGGCGCATAACGCCATCCTTGAACAGAAAACCACGCAATTCGGTTCGGCCAAAACCCTGCATTTCAAAAAAGTGCATCGAGCTGTCGCCGGTTGTGGCATGTACCCATTTGTAGTGCTGATTCAGCCCCCAAACCCGAGGCCCCCAGCTGTGATCACGGATCAGGAACCCTTCGTGGTGTATCACTTTTCCGTCAATCTCCAGATCAGCCACCAGCCTGCCATGCTGCTCCGTGCGATTGTCTCCAAAATAAGGAGGATTGCCTTTCGGATGCATACTGAAAGGGTAGGCGGGATGAGTCATGGTAATCTGACCCTTGAATTTGATTCGCTCCCCCCCCCATTCAATATCGACACGCTTGTAGGGTTCGATGACTTGCATGTGTAGCGGCCCATGCCGCCAGTCACCAAAGTTCATGTCGCCTGGAACTGGCCCTTCCACTTGCTCAATGACCTGTTCAGGAAAATCCGGCCCGAAGAAGCATGCTATCGCCTTGCCTTCACCAGTGCCTAAGATACTGGGGTAGATAAATCCGGCCATATTGTGTTCAGGGATAAGAATAATATGGGCGAGAGATTCTCGGCCATTCAATGCCAATTGGTGACGATAGGCATTCTCTACGGGAAAATCAGCAAATTCTTGGGTTTTTATGGGCATAATTGCCACTCCTCTATTAACATGCTTGAAGCTTTTAATGGGTATCTGGCGTGAAAAATGCCGTGGTTCGTCGGCCCTACCCAAATCTTATTTACATTATTGATTACTGTGCCGACAACAACTAATCGCGCAACATTGTTTCGATAGAAGGCAGTCTATCGGATTCAGGATCCAGTCCTGTTGCTTGAAACCATATTCTTTCGCGCATGATCTGCTTTTCTCCCGCTGCAAAAACACTTTCTGCCATGAGCTTCTTAAATGCAATAGAGCCATCATCATGGCAAGCATAAATTAGCTGATCAATGGCATTGCCGATAGATCGAGTATACTGACTCATGCCTTCTGATGTGTGGGGCTTGTTTTCTGGCACAGCCCGAAGCTCCTCCTCCAAGGCAAGTTTGGCAGTTTGGGTTTCCGACCCGCCATCTGCGACCGCAAGTAATTCCCTGCCAAGAGAGTTCATTTCTTCAAAGGCACGTTTCTCAAACAGATATGCCATATCCCACTGGGAGTTTAACAGCTTCAAGTGGCCGACAATTAATGTTGCTTGCTCTTGAGCCAAGCCATTCTTCGGATCAACAGCGGGAGACACAATCGTCTCCATTGCTTTAATGAGATTATCTATTCTGGTTGAAATATTGGGCAACATGATTAATTCTCAACTTTATTTAAAGCATAGAATACGCACAAAATAACAGCGCATAAATCGATATTTTTCACAGGCCACTTGCGGCCGATTGCAACCTCTTACATTAGGGTCTCATATTCTTTCACCAACGAAATCATATGACTCATGTGTACAGCCCCAGCGGAAGCCAGCCAGGTGATCAATAAATCCTGATGATTGTTGCCATTTGTTGCTGCCATCACTGCGCTACTCAGCCCCATGAGTGCACATTTCCATGCATTCATCACTTCGTAGTATTTAAGAATTTTAACATTAACAGTCCGGCCAGAAAGCCGCTGGTATTCAGCAATAAAATGTGCCCTGGGCATCAAACCACAGACTAGAAACTCATTTTTTTCATTGTTGGTGCCAAAAAACGGATGCAGCACCCAGGCCAGATCTTCGTGAAAGTCGCCAAAATGGGCTAATTCCCAATCAAGAATCGCGGTAATTTGTCCTGACGGTTCCTCAAATAAGAAATTACCAATCCGGTAATCACAATGTAGCAAACAGGGTTCGTCGCAAACAGGAGCGTTTTCTCGCAGCCAGGTTTCTGTAAACGTGATTAAAGGCACCGGTTCGACTTTGTCGATCACCCAGGCTTTTGCCCAGAGATTTATTTGATACTCAGCCGCTTCGGTCGTACCTTTGGCTGGCAGTACATAATTGGGCAGTTGGCTGGACTCCCAATCATTCCACAAGTGGATCTTAACCAGAAGATCAATAAACTGGGGGGCAATTTTTTCGGTATAGCTGCCATAACCAATGCCAATGCCGGATACTCCCTTACCACTTTCTGCGCTAGGCGCAGTCACGCCCTTAACCAGACTACAGATAACCCCAGGGCGACCAAGATGATCGCCTTCGGCATCCACAGCCAGCACCACTGGCACAGGCACAACATTTTGTAGTGCAGCTATCAGTTCAGCTTCACGAAGGCGGCAGGTTTCGACAATGCCTTCAAGGGGATCCATACGGAGAACAAAACGCTCTGCAACAGATAATCCGTCATGTTTTAGGGAAAAGGCAAATTGCTCCTTTGAAGCGCCACCGGACATACGCCCGACATCAGCAATGGCCACATTGACAAACCCGATGCTGTGAAAAAGCTTATGTAACCCGGCTTCGATTTCTTTAGCATCTTTGGGCGCATAGGGTCCTTGCTGGCGATTCTTTAACTTGCGATTGTAGATATAGCTGATTCTTGGTTCCAGCAAAGCGTATCTATCTGCATGCATACTATGGCTCTTAAGAAGTTTGTTATGTCTCATGCTTGTCATCTGAAGTGGCTTCCACTCCAGGGGACATTTTTAATTGAATTGAAGCCGGGCAAAAGTTTCGCCCGGCTTGACCGGCCTTATTTGCTAAAAGTTATAGCCTAAAGTAACGCCATAGGTTCTCGGACGGCCGGCAAAGCGGGCAATATCGTCTGATGCCGGAACAATTGTTGTCCAGTAATACTCATCGGTAATATTTTTACCCCAGAGCATCACCCGCCAACTTTGATCCGGGCTTTCGTATCCCAAACGGGCATCGAGTGTAGTGTATCCATCCAGTACATAGGGGTATGGATCAACCGCACGACTGTAAGGCCCTTCTGGCCAGGCAATACGCTCTGCGCCAATAGCAGCATCGGAATCGTCCTGACCCACTGCCCGCAACCCCATAAAAACTTCACCACCGTTATCCATAAAGATACGATAATCCACATCGAGGCTGTAGGTCAGCTCTGGTGTAAAAGGAATGGGATCACCCGAGAAGTTATTTGCCTGCCCCAAAAGATTAGTGCCTTCGTACTCGGTAATTTCGGAATCCACATAAGTCACAGAACCCGTAAGAGTAAGTCCCTCAGTCACCTGGAACACAACATCAGCTTCAGCGCCCAGAATTTCTGACTCAGGTACATTGATCAACGCATCCAGGATGCCAAAAATAGGATCAGGATATTTGCCGCGCACTTGTTTATCTTTGTATTCGTAATAAAAAATTGCAGCATTTAAATGGATTGCGTCATCGGCAAATGTTGTTTTGGTACCCACTTCGTAGGCCAGCACTTCCTCCTGAACCACCGGTGCTAAAGCCGTATGATTTGCAGCTGCCAACGCAGGGAAGCTGCCAGTTTTGAAACCTTTGGAAATATTGGCAAAGACCAGGGATTCCTCGCTCAAATGGTAATCGATGCCCACACGCCAGGAAACATTGTCTTCTTCCAGTGAGTCAACAAAGGGGCTACCGGGCACCAGATTGTCATCAAACGCATAGCATTGCGGCAAGCCTCCTAGAACAAAATCAGCCGGTACCGTTTGAAAAGCATTAATCGCAAGATACTCGAACAGTTTCGATGTGCGCAATTCGCCAGCTGAATAGGGACAAATTTCGGCATCAATGCTGGAGTCTGTGTATCTCATTCCTGCTTTCAGCGTTATTTTTTCGCTAATATCGGTTTCAGTATTAAAAAACACAGCATAAGTATCGATAGACTGGTCAATCAGCACATTGCTATTGTTGTTGATATACCTGTTGCCAGCACTATTATTAGTATTGTCGTCAAAATACAATACCTGATCTTCAAAGGTGTTACTCTTCTCGTAATTAGCCCCCACCAACCAGCGAACTTCG
>Ga0265293_10012470_pt1 | contig 11278 bp, 10 predicted proteins | sample Munlanlewell138R_FD_192505 | JGI IMG/M metagenome (GOLD analysis project Ga0265293, IMG submission 192505) | Leachate microbial communities from a municipal landfill in Southern Ontario, Canada - Leachate well 138R | ecosystem: Engineered > Solid waste > Landfill > Unclassified | place: Canada... | reverse complement strand
ATTTTTGAGGGGAAGTTTAGAAAAAAATATAAAAAAAGTTTGACAAAAACGTAATATTGTGTTACGCTATATACATAAGTTAGCACTCAATGGGCGAGAGTGCTAACAAAGAAAATAAATTATAAAAATAAAACGAGGAGATGATATTATGCCTAAATTAGTACCACATAACAGAAAAAACAGAAGTTTAGTAGACAGAGACTTTTATGGTTTAGATGGCTTTTACAACATGCTTGATGACTTTTATAATTGGCCAAGAAGCCTTACAAGAGACACATTTAAAATTGATGTACAGGAAAATGATAATGAATATGTAATTGAAGCAGAATTGCCCGGAGTAAACAAGGACGAAGTTAATATTGAAATGAATGAAGGCAGACTAAGTATTTCAATTCAAAGAGAAGAAATCAAAAATGAAGAAAATAAAAATTATGTTCATAAGGAAAGACGTTATAGTTCAATGAGCAGAAGCATTTACTTAGATGAAGCAAAATCAGAAGGAATTAAAGCCAGTCTTGAAAATGGCGTGCTAAATATAATTGTTCCAAAAGAAACAAAACCAAATAATTCAATAAAAATTGATATTGATTAATATTGAAAAAGAGTTGAATCAATTAATGAATCAACTCTTTTTTTTGTTGAGGTGCTATGTTGAGGTGCTAGGGAAAGCTCCAAAAAACTAACATTTGTGTATAAAACATATAAACATAGCATAAGTATTCTTAACTTCGGTGACAGTCACCACAAAACTTTTAGGTAAAAGAGTGACTATTATAGTCAAACGGCATAAGTTTTAAAATTTATGCTTGTCATAATTTATATGGAATATTTAGTTGCATTTATGACAAGACTAGCATATAATGTAACTAGGAGGTGTAGACATGTTAAATTTTGAATTAGTTGCAAAAAGATTTAGCGAGCTACGAAATAAAAGTGGTTTTACACAAAGTATTGTTGCTGAATATTTAGATGTTGATCAAAGCTATATTTCAAAATGCGAAAAAGGTGAAAGACAATTTAGTGTAGATATATTAGATAAGGCAGCAGAACTCTTTGGATGTACTATGGATTATTTTGTTAATGAGTCTAGTGAATTTTCACAGATGCCAATAGCTCTTAGAGCCAAAAGTGTTACTATAGAGGATTTAAATACTATAGCTGCTATGAATAAAATAGCACTTAATCTAAGGTTTATGGAAGGTTTACTTGAGGGGGAATAAAACTTGAAAGAGAAGATTGAACTAAACAGTGAAGCTATAAATTTAAGAAAAAGATTTGGTGAAGACTCTAATTCGAAAATAGATATATTCTCTTTGATTCATAACAATGATGATTTAACAATAGTGTTTTATCCTATGAGTAATCGAATGAGTGGTATTTGTATTAGAGATGGGAAAAATAAGATCATAGGAATTAACTCCAACTCAACTTATGGTAGACAACGTTTCACAATTGCTCATGAGCTTTATCATCTGTTTTTTCATGAAGATTTTAAAAGTATAGTTTGCTTTACAGACCTTGAAATGAACAAGGATCCGCAGGAGAAGGAAGCGGATATGTTTGCATCTTATTTTTTAGCTCCTTACGAAACCCTATCTTATTTTATAAAAAACAAACTCGGAAAAGAAAAACATAAACTTAATATAGAAGATGTAGTAAAAACAGAGCAAAATTTTGGTATAAGTAGGCAGGCTATGTTATGGAGATTAGTTAATGATGGATATTTAAGCTATGAAAAAGCTGAAACCATGAAGACAGGCATAATAGCTTCAGCTAGAAGGCTTGGCTATGACGATGAACTGTATACGCCCACACCAGGAGATAAACAATATGCAACCTTTGGGAAGTATATTAAATTAGCTGAGGAACTTAAAAATAAAGATGCAATTTCACAAGGTAAATATGAAGAGCTTTTACTGAATGGATTTAGAAGTGATATTGTTTATGGCTCCAATCTTGATGAGGAAGAAGTCTATGACTGATAAATTATTTTTTGATACAGATTGTATCTCTGCCTTCTTGTGGGTGAAGGAAGAGAACATTCTATTTAAACTATACCCGGGGAAGATAATACTGCCAAAACCTGTATTTAATGAATTAAATAATCCGAGTATTCCACATATAAAGCGTAAAGTTAATGAATTATGTTTAAATGGAGATGTTATGATTTATAGTATTTGACACTTAAGAAATTTCTTTAAGTCTCAGATTACAAATATTTATTTTTCTTCAATAACAAATTTTATTGAATACTTTGATACAGCAAAGTTATCATTGTATGCTTGCTTTTTCCAGTCAGGCCATTCTTCTATAGTCTTATAAATTTTCTCATATAAACCTTAAGAGTGTATTGCCTTAAATGCCATAAATGCAACCTATCTTCAACAAGGACAAATGTAGTGTTTGGTGAAGGCAATGAGAGTGCGAGTATTATGTTTGTTGGTGAAGGCCAAGGGTACTACGAGGATGTGCAATAATAGCATGTATAAAGGAGGGACTGGGCAAACAGGATTAGATGCAACATTGGGTTATGGCGGGTCACATTAGAGAATAATGCATCAGTTTATTATCAAAAAAAGTGCTATTCATTAATGTTTATTTTTTGTTTCTCCCAGCCATGCTTGGTTAAATATACAAGGTTTTCAAAGCCTATATCATAAAGCAACTTAAACATATCATCAAATTTACACGCAATGTCATCTCTATTGTGTGCATCAGAACTTACTATAATAGGAATATTTCTATCTTTTATCATTTCTAATATAAAAGTCGAGGGATATTGATCTTTAATGGATTTTCTTGCAATTCCACCGGTATTTATTTCTATTGCCGAAGAAGTTTTTTTTATTATATTAAGGCAATTTTCCACAGCTCTTATGTACCAGTCTTCACTTTCGTCAAATAAAATGTTATCTTTGTTATTTTTTTTGATCAAGTCGAAATGACCAATTATTGGAGGCTGATATTTCTCAGCCATTTCAGTTAGAGCTTCATAATATGTTTCAACTGCTTTTTTTGAATTTCCTTGAAAACTTTCATTTATGCCACGCATCACTACATCGATATCGAAATCATCGACTGCCCACAATTCTCCATTATTTAAAGTTCCTAAATAATGAACGGAACCTATGTAATAATCAAGTCGCTTTGAAAGCTCCATACATTCATCTGTAAAGCCAATACCGGGAAAATATTCAAGCTCCATACCCAATAGAATTTCAATTTTATCCATGTATTTTACTTTCAAACTATTTATAACTTCTATATATTCCTCTATTTTATCACGCTTTATGTTCCAATAAGTTTCTTTCTCTACAGGCCCATGTGATGAAAAACCCAATGAATTAAAATTATGATTAATTGCTCCCAATACCATTTCTTCAGGTGTATTTTTTCCGTCACAGAAAATAGTGTGAGTATGTAAATTATTTAAATGCATAATTGTATTATTCCTTTCAATTGCTAAACAAAATACCCAGCTGGTAAATAACCTATCCTTCAGTGCCAAATATTATATATATCAATTATACCTAATATTTGAATTTTCAGCAATATCAAAGTTACAGTTCACACCCAATGGGTGTTATCCTGAGAAGTTTTTTTATATTAATTTTATTGAAATTAACTTATGTCATGATATAATAAATATAATATTAAAAAGTATTGCTTCGGTTTAAAGGTAAGAATATATAAAGAAACAACGTTGCCACATAAACAGAAAACAAGCAAATATAAAATGAAAACGAGGAGAAAAAATGCTACAAGAAAAACGATTTGCTGTATTAATAGATGCAGATAATGTTTCAGCAAAATATATTAAATATATATTAGATGAAGTTTCTAATTATGGTGTAGCTACATACAAAAGAATATATGGTGATTGGACAAAGCCTAACGCAGTATCTTGGAAAGATGTATTGTTAGAATACTCAGTAACTCCAATTCAACAATACAGTTATACAGTAGGGAAAAATGCAACAGATTCAGCTATGATAATCGATGCTATGGATATACTTTATTCAGGTAATCTTGAAGGATTTTGTATAGTATCAAGCGACAGCGATTTTACCAAATTATCTTCAAGACTTAGGGAATCTGGAATGCTTGTAGTTGGAATGGGGGAAAGGAAAACTCCAAAACCATTTATAGCGTCATGCAATCAATTTAAATATTTAGATGTTTTAGCTGTAACTGAAAAGAAAAGCATTGAAACAGAAACAAATAAAGATATTGAAATTGATAGTAAAGTTAACAATACATTTTTTGATAATGACTTAGATACTACATCTAATTCAAAATTAGAAAAAAGCGAAACTTCGAAAAGTATGACAGACTTATCTACAATTAAATCAGCAATAATAAAAATTATGAATGAAGCAGATAATGATGACCAAAATATGCACATGGGTGAGCTTGGAAGTAAATTAGTAAAAAGATATCCGGATTTTGATGTTAGAAATTATGGGTATACAAAACTATCTAAATTTTTAAAGAAATTTGATTTCTTAGAAATTAATACTAAGGTAGAGGATGGAGGAACTTCAATGTGGGTTTCTGCAAAAACAAACGACCAGAATGCAAGCAATCCAATAGTCACAAATACTAATACAAATACTAAGACTATAGCTCAAAAAACACGCAAGAAGTTTTATAGGAAAAATAAAAAATGAGACTGAGGCACCAAACTGAAACTGCGCAGCAATTAAAAAGGAGTAGAAATCTATGAAATATTTATTGAAACCATTTAATAATGGAAAAATAAATTTGAAAAACAGACTAATATTGCCGCCAATGGCTACTGCAAAGTCATATATCAATGGTAGGATAAACCAAGATATACTTGATTATTATTATGAAAAATCAAAAGGCGGATACATATCACTAATAATAATTGAACACAGCTATATTTCAGAGGACGGGAAGGCTTCTAAAAACCAGATTTCCATCGCTGAAGACAGTGTTATAGATGATTTAAAAAAACTATCTGATATTATACATAAGAATGGTTCTAAAACAGTAATGCAAATTAATCATGCAGGAAGTCGAGCTTTAAAAGAAGGTAATAATAACCTTAGAGGACCATCAACAGACAAGGATGATATTAAAGAGATTGTCAATAATTTTAGGAAGGCTGCAATTCGTGTAAAACAAGCAGGATTTGACGGTGTCGAAATACATTCTGCTCACAATTATCTATTGAATCAGTTTTTATCCCCTATAACTAATAAGAGAAATGATGAGTATGGCGGAAATATACAAGGCAGAATTAAAATTCATCTAAAAGTTATTAAGGCAGTAAGAGAGGCTGTTGGAGAAGAATTTCCAGTATTACTTCGTCTTGGTGCTACAGACGATAATGATGAAGGATTAACATTGGAGGATGCAGTCGAAGCAGCAATAAGTTTTGAAAAAGCTGGAGTGAATATGATTGATATTTCAGGCGGAATGTGTGGGTATTTACCTCATAACAGCAATGAGCAAGGATATTTCTCAAAGCAATCTGAAGAAATTAAAAAAGCCGTTAAAATCCCTGTAATGTTAACAGGTGGAATAACGACCCCTGATAGTGCTGAAAGGCTTATAGCGTATGGAAAAGCAGATTTTATTGGTGTAGGCAGAGCTATATTGAAAGATTCTTTGTGGGCGAAAAGAGCAATAGAACTCCGATAGGTGAATGGTGCCAGTGAATGGTGCCAGGCACCAATTAGGCAGTAACCAATTAGGCAAATTAGGCACCAATTGAATTTTGAAAGCTGTTGAAAACGCTCACAATATGTTATATAATGTATTAAATTAACATATTAATTATAACAGGGCGTAATTATGAAGACAATTACATTTATCGATGCGGAAATTGTGCCGGGAACAGGTAAATTAGCAGATTTTGGTGCTATAAGGTCAAATGGAGAGATTATTCATACTTCTTCTTTAGAGGCTATAAGGATGTTTCTTCGGGGATCGGATTATTTGTGCGGACATAATGTTATTGAGCATGATATTAAATATTTAAATAAACACATAGGGCAGATCAGCTGTGAAGGTGTTATTGACACCTTGCATCTATCTGCTCTTTTATTTCCTCAAAAACCATACCATGCCTTAGTAAAAGATGAGAAACTTCAGACTGATGAACTTAACAATCCGGTGAATGATTCTAAGAAAGCACGAGATCTTTTTTATGATGAGGTTGAAACATTCAACGTGCTTCCGGAGGAAATAAAGCGTATTTATTATATATTGTTAGGAGATAAGAAGGGCTTTTCTGATTTCTTTTCATATGTTGGATTTAAATGTTATAAAGAATTTGGTGAGGATGAAATTAGGAAATATTTTTACGGAAAAATTTGCGACAATATTGATATTCAGAAGCTTATTTTAGAAAGTGGAATTGAGCTAGCTTATTGTTTGTCTCTCATAAATGCAGATGATGAATATTCAATAACTCCTCCCTGGATATTCATGAGATATCCTCATGTAGATGTTGTTATGAATATGTTAAGGGGGACAAGGTGTGCTGCAGGTTGTGAGTATTGTGATGAAATGATGGATGCTGTTAAAGGTCTCAAAAGATTTTTTGGTTACGATGCTTACAGAACATTTGAAGGAGTACCTTTACAGGAACAGGCTGTAAGAACTGCTATAAATAGAGATTCCTTACTTGCAGTATTTCCTACAGGTGGTGGAAAATCTATTACCTTTCAGGTTCCGGCTCTTATGGAAGGAAGAAATACGAAAGCTCTTACAGTCGTGATATCACCTTTACAATCACTTATGAAAGACCAGGTTGATAATTTAGAAAAGATAAGTATAACTGATGCAGTGACAATTAACGGCCTTTTAGATCCCATAGAAAGAGCTGAAGCCATTAGACGAGTTGAACGTGGAGATGCTTTCATGCTTTATATTTCTCCAGAGTCACTGAGATCCAAATCTATAGAAAAGCTTTTATCTGATAGGAAAATTGCACGGTTTGTAATAGATGAAGCCCATTGTTTTTCAGCTTGGGGACAAGATTTTAGAGTTGATTACCTTTACATAGCTGAGTTCATTAAGAAAATATGTGAAAAGAAGAACCTTGAATACATGATTCCTGTTTCTTGTTTTACAGCAACTGCAAAGCAGAATGTAATAGATGATATAAAAGAATATTTTAAGAAAGAACTCAATTTAGAGCTGAAACTTTATACGGCAAGCTCCGCAAGACAAAACCTCTCATATAAGGTAATAAGAAAAGAAGAGTCAGAAAAATATGAAGCCATTAGAGAACTTCTTGAATACAACAAGTGTCCTACAATTATTTATATTTCAAGAACCAAGAAGGCAGAAGAACTTGCCAAAAGATTATGTGATGATGGGTATGAAGCAAGATCTTACCATGGAGGTATGGATAAAATAGAAAAAAGTCAAAATCAGGATGAATTTATTAGGGGAGAAGTGGATATTATGGTTGCCACTTCGGCTTTTGGAATGGGTGTAGATAAAAAAGACGTGGGGATGGTTATTCATCATGATATATCCGATTCCTTAGAAAATTATGTTCAGGAGGCAGGCCGTGCAGGTAGGGATCAGAATATTAGTGCGCGTTGCTTTGTCTTGTTTAATGATAATGACTTAAATAAACATTTTATGCTTTTAAATCAAACAAAAATTAGCATACAGGAAATTCAGCAGGTGTGGAAGGCTATCAAAGATGCAACAAGGACAAGGTCACGAATGTCAAATTCAGCATTGGAAATAGCTAGGGATGCAGGCTGGGATGAAGGTGTAAGAGATGTTGAAACAAGAGTAAAAACAGCTATTTCAGCATTAGAGAATGCAGGTTATATTAAACGTAGTCAAAATATGCCAAGGGTATATGCAGATAGTATAAGAGCTAAAAATTTGGCGGAAGTTGCAGAAAAGATTAGAAGTTCTGCATTATTTAGTGAATTAGAGAAAGAGCAAGCAGTGAGCATAATGAGTATGCTAATTTCTACAAGAAGTCGCAGTAAAGCTGGTGAGCAGGAAGCTGAGGCAAGAGTTGACTACATTTCTGACCGTATGGGAATGGAAAAGGATTTAGTTTTACATCTTATACAGCTTTTGAGACAGGTAGGCATTTTGGCTGATTCAAAAGATCTTATCGTATATGCCGAAGAAAGCGGCTTCGGAAATAAGACCTTAAATATTTTTGGCAGTTTTATGGAGTTGGAGCGTTTTATTATTAGCAAAATATCTCAGATACCTTCTACCTATAACATTAAAGATTTAAATGAGCTTGCAGCTGAGAATGGAGTGAAGAAGTCAAATACAGATAAAATTAAAACCGTATTGAATTTCTGGACAATTAAAGGTTTAATTAAAAGAGAAAATGCTCGGAATTCTAAGGACCATGTTAGAATTACTCTAATGAAAGATTTTGATAAATCTTTGGAAGAATTAGAAAGAAGATGGGATATCTCTCAATTTATATTGAAATATTTAGATGAAATAAATATTAACAAAGAATCAGAAATAGAATTTTCAGTACTTGAACTTATGGAAGAATATAATTTCAGTATGCAGCTTATGAATATAAAGATAGATTCTTGGCATGTTGAGGATGCTCTTTATTATCTTTCAAAAATAGGAGCACTAAAGATTGAAGGTGGCTTTTTAGTAACTTATAATGCACTTGGCATCGAAAGGATAGTTAAAGATAATAAAATCAGGTACAAGATTGATGATTATAACTATCTTAAGAAGTACTACAAGCAGAAAATGGAAATGATACATATAGTGGGTGAGTATGCAAAAAAGATGATGGAGGACTACAAGGCAGCTCTTAAGTTTGTTGATGATTATTTTCAGTTGGAATACAGTTCTTTTTTAAAAAAATATTTCAAAGGTCCAAAGGGTGATGAAATACAAAGAAACTTGACGCCTGAAAGATTCAGGCAGTTGTTTGGACAGCTATCTCCTGCACAGTTAAGCATTATAAACGATAAGGAGACCAAGTATATAGTTGTTGCCGCGGGACCGGGAAGTGGCAAGACGAAAATATTGGTACACAAGCTTGCATCACTTTTGTATATGGAAGATATTAAGCACGAACAGCTTTTAATGATTACTTTTTCAAGAGCCGCTGCTACGGAGTTTAAAAAAAGGTTGAGAGAGCTCATAAATAATGCAGCGTATTTTGTGGAAATTAAAACATTTCACTCTTATTGCTTTGACTTATTAGGACAGGTTGGCAATTTAGAAAAGTCAGCAAATATCATAAGTCGTGCCGCATCAGCAATAGAAATGGGAGAAGTGGAATTTTCAAAGATTACAAAGACGGTGCTGGTAATAGATGAGGCACAAGATATGGATAAAAATGAATTCAGACTTATAAGGGCTCTTATGGCAAGAAATGAAGATATGAGAGTTATAGCTGTGGGGGATGACGATCAGAATATATATTCTTTTAGGGGCTCAGATTCTAAATACATGAGTAGTATTCTTAATTTCGAGAATTCTAAGTTGTATGAACTTGTGGAGAATTATAGAAGTAGTAGAAGTGTTGTAGAGTTTAGCAATGATTTTGTCACAAATATGGAAGAACGTCTTAAAAGAACACCTATTTCTGCAGTTTCAAAGGAAAAGGGCAAAGTGACAGTGGTTGAATATCAAGATAATAATTTAATAGTACCAACAGTTAACAAACTAATAAACCAAGGAATATTGGGCTCCACATCCATATTAGCAAAGACTAATGAGGAAGCACTGCAAATATTTTCGCTGTTTGATAAGAATGGGATAAAAGTAAGTTTGTTGGGAAGGGGAGATAAGTATTCACTTAAAAATCTCATAGAAATACGTAGCTTCATTAATGAATTAAACTTAGACAGTGAAACTCCTGTTATACGAGACGAGGTGTGGAATAGTGCTAAGTCGAAAACTTTCTCTAAATTTTCTAAGAGTGAAAACCTTCCTCTTTTAAAGGAAATCATTGTAGATTTTGAAGAAACAGCTGGGAAATATAAATATAAGTCAGATTTTATGCTATTTTTAGAGGAATCATCGGAGGAGGATTTTTACAGAGATGAGGATAAAATAACTATTTCAACAATCCATAAAGCAAAAGGAAGAGAGTTCGATAATGTAATAATGATACTTAAAGACTTAAATCCTGACTCAGAGGAAGTTAAAAGAATGTTGTATGTTGGAATGACAAGGGCGAGAAAAACATTGAGTGTTCATTACAATGGTAGTTATTTTGAAAGAAAAATCGGATTGTTAGATATGTTTTCAGGAAGCTTCAAATATGAGTATGATAATAACTTATATCCGCCTTCTAATTATATAGTTCTTCAGCTAAAATACAACGATGTCTACCTCTCGCATTTTTATAAAATAAAGGAATACGTTGAAAAATTAAATAGCGGAGATATTATGGAGTTTGACGAATATGGCTGCATTGATAATAATGGAAACAGAGTAGTTCTATTTTCAAAAAAATTTAATGAAGAAATGAGAAAATATATTGATATGGGCTACAAACCTTTGGCAGCAAAAATTAAAAACATATTATATTGGAAACAAGAAGATTGCAGTGATGAAACAATGATAGTACTTCCTCATCTTGAATTCATTAAAGATAAGCAATAAAGGTGTTGCGGTGCCTGGCACACTTTTGTGCCTGGCACCCTTGTGGCACCTTTTATTTTTCTATGCTGGTACTACAGGTAAGACATAACATATATTGTCACAACATGTTACGCTTATACCACCATAAATATATTCTAATATTACAAGATTATCTCTTATATCTATAATCCTGCCGGCAGTACCAAAATAAGTCGGGCATTTGAATTTAATAAAAACGATTCTTCCCCTGTAATCGCATAATGTTTTGCATATATTACAATCTTTTATCTGCTTATTCATGCGCTGTCTCCTCCTCCTGCAAGTCACCTTGCATAGATTTTAATAAACTGCGTCTTTGTTCCACCATTGTGGCTATGTCTGTAATATTATTTGGCTTTGCATCTGCACCCATTGTTGCACTTTCGAAGATATATATTTCAAAAATATTATCACAGCAGGCAGTAAATATTACTTCGCCGTTAATCGGTGAATCAAATAATCTTATGAAGTTGTCATGAAATGAGCATCTTGTGATATATCCATCTCTATAAATGTGGTCATTTGTATCACAATTACATACTACACCAATTCTTACAAATTGTCCTACATAACTTTTTAAAAAACAGCAAAACGGACAGTAGTCCATAATCAATTTTCACCCTTTACATTAATATCGTAGTTAATAGTA
>Ga0265293_10012466_pt1 | contig 11281 bp, 12 predicted proteins | sample Munlanlewell138R_FD_192505 | JGI IMG/M metagenome (GOLD analysis project Ga0265293, IMG submission 192505) | Leachate microbial communities from a municipal landfill in Southern Ontario, Canada - Leachate well 138R | ecosystem: Engineered > Solid waste > Landfill > Unclassified | place: Canada... | reverse complement strand
CTCATTCCTCCTCTTATCAGCAATATCTATATCAAAATCAGGAGGAGAATCTCTCTCAGGATTAAGGAATCTCTCAAAGTAAAGCTCCCATCCAATGGGTTCAATATCTGTGATATCAACACAGTATGCTACAACAGAACCACATCCAGAGCCTCTCATACCAACAACGATCCCATTCTTTCTACAAAACATTACAAAATCTCTAACTACTAAAAAGTAATCATTGTATCTTCTCTCATCTATAATTTCGAGTTCATAATTCAATCTATCTTTAATCTCCTTTGTAACCTTACCGTACTTTCTTTTAGCACCCTCTAATGCAAGTTTCTTTAGATATGGCCCTGACTTCTCACCTTCAGGAAGATCTAAAAAGTGAGGCTCGACCCTACCGAATGTAATATCAAAATCTTCGATGCTATCAGTAATTACCTGAGTATTTTCAATGGCCTGAGGAAGATCATTAAAGAGCTCTTCCATCTCTTTTTGGGTTTTAACATAGAACTCATTAGTAGCCATTTTTCTTCGACTAGGATCATCCCATGATTTACCATCATTAATACACCAAAGTATCTCTTGAATGTATGCATCTTCCTTATTTAAGTAGTGAGAATCACATGTAGCAACAAGAGGAAGATTAAGCTCTGTAGATATCTTGAGAAGAGATTCATTAACAAGTTCTTGCTCTTCCATTCCATTTCTTTGAATCTCAATATAGAAGTTTTCTTTAAACAGTTCACTATACTTCTTTGCTGCCTCCAATGCTGCATCATAGTTATTTTGTAGTAAAGGTTTTGCAACAGGACCTGCTAAACAGCCAGAGAGAGCAATTATACCTTCACTATATTTACTTAATGTTTCAAAATCTATCCTGGGTTTGTAGTAGAAGCCTTCCATATGAGCAATTGAAACAATTTTGATTAAGTTCTTGTAACCAGTGAGATTCTTAGCTAACAGGACCATATGGTTATACTTGTTATCTATTCCAAAATCTTTCTGCTCCATACCTCTTGGTGCGATATATATCTCACACCCTAATATTGCCTTTAGACCAGCCTCCTTCATAGCGCTTTTAAATTTTAATACCCCATACAAATTCCCATGATCAGTAAGGGCACAAGCCTTCATTCCATCATCTGAAATCTTTTTAACAAGATCAGGCAAACGAATTGTTGCATCTAACAGAGAGTACTCTGTATGCAGATGTAAATGCGTAAACATAAATTCAATAGCTCATCTAGTTCTGATATACTAGGTTAGTATGGACAAGGGATACATTTCAAGTACAACAAAGAAATGGGTATGGAAAGACACTTTTACAAAGTCTAACTTAATTAGAGGCTCTCTAATTTTTCTTTCTTTTTTAATATACATACTTTTAATCTCCCCCTCTATAGAGGGTTTAACTAAGTCATTCATATTAAATGAGATACGTGCAAGTAAAGAGATAACCTTAAACTATCTAACACCACTTTCAAACAGCGAAGTGTATGCACAGGAGTACAATATTAATACTCTTTCAACTCCAGACCTGCTTAAAAAAGTTAATAGTAAGAGTCAAATCTTAACAGAAGATCCTAGAATATTAGCAATGGAAAAGTTCTTACTCTCTTACAACTCCCCTATGTATCCATTTGCAAAGAATTTTATCGAAGAGGCAGATACATACGGTTTAGATTGGAGATTGATAGTCTCTATCTCCGGTGTAGAATCTGCTTTTGGTAATCTAATACCAAGAGGAACAAACAATGCATGGGGTTGGAGAGGAGCCAATCCAACAGAGAGAGGATGGAGTCAATTTGACACATGGGGGCACGGTATAGCAGAGGTAACAAGAAGAATGGCACTTGGATACGGTACTAACCTAACTCCTTTCCAAATAGAGGCTACATACTGTCCACCGTGTGGTGAAAATCCTGCACATGCATGGGCCAACGGTGTTGCAAGATATATGAGAGAATTAGATTACTATGTTGACAACTTAGATACTTTTTAATAAAAGATATATATGCTTACATTCATTTTTAAAATCCTTTATACAGTTACTACCTTTGTTCAAACATTAATTGTGTTTAGGATAATACTGAAGGTAATAAATGCAAATCCAACAAACTCCTTAGTAAGTTGGGTATATGATCTCTCTCAAAATTTCATAACTCCTTTTAAAGGTATTGTTCCAGAGGAGATGATTATTGATAAATTTACAATAGAGCTTACTCCAATAGTTGCCTTAATCTTTTTCTCTATTGTTGGTTTTGTGTTCTCAGAGTTAACGAAATCGTTTAAGCAAGCCAATTAATGCATGTTGTGGTATAATAGCAACATATGGCTAGAATAGATTTAAAGCGATCCTCAGGATTGCCCCTTTTTTACAGTGAAGAAGAATTACAGCCCCAAGGATTAACAATCTCAGGTACAACGACTGTTTGTATTGACGATATTCGTTCACAACTACTTAATGAAGATCTTAACTGTCCAGAAATATTCTATAAAAAATATAAGGATTTAGATAAGGATGAGGTATTTAAAAGTAAGAATCTAAAGATTAATATCTACCTTGTATTTCCCAATCTTGCAGGTATAGAGTACACTAAAACATTCGCAACAAGATCCCTTAGAAGACCACGAATATTAGAAGTTATATATGGAGGAGGAACAGTATTACTTCAAAAATATGACTCCCCTATTAAGAACAGAATTATTAAATCGCAGATAAAGAAAGGACAGAAAATTATAGTACCACAAGGATATACCTGCTCTATTATAAACTCTAGACAAACATCAAACTTAATAGTGCTTGAATTAATAGCAAGAGATGCGTCTTCAAGGATTATGCTTGATGATAGAGGTGGAATGGCCTATTATATTATTAGGAAAAATGCTAAGCAGGAAATTGTACGTAACCCTGAGTATAAAATAGTCAGTGATCCTGAGAAAATAAATTGGGAGAGCGTTATTTCTAAGTACGGTATCACAGCAAAGACACCAATTGTAAAGCAAGTAATGAGAAAATATGAGAAATTTGAATGGTTATTTAAAGAGAACTCTGTGGATATTTAGTATATCTCTTGCTCTCTTTTTCTTCTTCTCACTCTATCCACAGAAAACATTTGCATTAGATGGATTTAATATCCAATCTGATTTCCATCATATATGGGATGGACAGGAGATTAACTCTACTATCTATCTAACTATTACAACTACTGAAACTCCTAGAGTCCTTACATACTACACAGTAACAATACCAGAGGAAAATCTTAGACCAGAGGTATTCTCTGTTACAAAGAATTCAAAACTAGAACCAACCTACTATGATAGACAATCTGCAACAGACTTAGTTATTGATCTAGAGAATGCTTTAGTATCAAAAGAGAAACCTGTTACTCTTAAACTAACCTACAGTACAAAGCATACTGGGGAAACTCTATCCCTTATATCCTCTGTTAAAGACACAACCTCAAGAAGCTTTACATTTACATACCCACACTCTCTTGGAGATATTGGCTGGAGCTCCACCCCTATTACTAACTTAACCCAAAAGGGTGAAAATATTGAGGTTGAAACTGCACCTCCTAAGAGTAGTAGAGTAAATATATCTCTTGGAGAAAAGGTTGTTTACAAATTTGCAATAAGTAGGAATTTAATAAACAGTAGTGATAGTATCATCTCTTCTGAAATTAACATACCTCCAAGCACAAATACGCAAAAGATTCTCCTAATCAATGTACAGCCTAAGCCAAACAGAAGTTACAAAGATATAAATGGGAACTACATACTACAGTATGAGATAGCACCACAAAGTAATATTGCAGTTTCAATAGAGGGCTCATTGCTGATGGAGAAATCAGTATTTACAAATCTCTCTACACCAAAGATAGAAGCACAAAAGCTTTGGGAAATTAAAGATAGTGAGTTAGAGAAAAGAGTAAATAAATGGATAAAAGATTCTGGACTAACAGATATTGAAATAGAAAGTATATATGATATTAAGAGTGAATCTAGACAGGAGTTAATATATAAGGTTTTATACCAGTTTGTGATTAAAAACTTAGAGCCTAATGTATTAACAATTGGCTCTCTTACAGGCTCTGTAAGACTAGGAGGAGAGAGAGCTCTTAGTGAACAGGCTAGCTCTACAAGTGAAGACTATGCAGATGCAATGATAACTCTCTTTAGACACTTTGATATACCTGCAAGACTTGTAATAGGGTATGTTACAAATATCTCAGACTATCATCCAGATGGCATGTACCATTACTGGGTTGAGTATTTCGATATTCAGAAGAAGGATTGGATACAGGTAGATCCATTCTTAGAGGATTACTCTAATACCTCTCTTTGGGGACGCTCCTTACAAGATCATGTATCCCTACTCTTTAGATATGATAATGCTAATACTCCTAAACTTTCATATTACACAGAGAATGATTTTAAAATTGACATACAGGGAGATATACCAGAGAGTGTATACAGTATGAAGGCAGATATATTTCTTAAGCCTTACAATATCCTTAACTCCCACTTACAAGGCTCTATACGTGTAGAGAATATTGGTAATACAGTATTAGATTCTATCAACTTTGTTAAATCTAAGCCTAACCTTAACCTATACACCGACTATATAGAGAATAACAGTAGTACAATACTACTGCCTGGGGATTTAAGTGAGATACAGTTCAATATACCCTCGGATAAGATAGAATCATCTCTTTACGTTGTACTAAGTGCACAGAGTGGTACAGAGTTTACAAATGAAGAGTATCTAGAAACAGAGATAGATTTAATAGAGGATAGTAGTGCATTAAAGATCCTTTCTAAACTTTTCTCTATACTTGTATATATACTTATCGCTATACCTATGTATTTCTTAATTAAAAAATTTACAAATAGAAATGGATAACAGCATAATACTTACAATTACCATAGTAGTTTTAATAGCTGTTCTTGTTGTAATGGCAAGATATAATAGTAAGCGTGTACCTCTCCAGAAGAAAAGTAAGCTACTAAAGAGATTAGATGATTTAAGAGAGCAAAGCGAAAGTGATGAAGTGTATGCAAGAAGGGATGCCATTATTAAACTAGATAACCTTATGAGTAAATCTTTACAGATTAGATATAACAATGAAAGTAGCTGTGGGGATAATCTTAAAAATGCTAAATCTCTTTTTAGAAAAGATTACTATCAAAAGATATGGGATGTACATAAATTAAGAAATGAGATAGTACACAAAGATGCAGATGTAAGCTATGATAGTGCACAACAGGCATACAAGATATATAAAATGGCTATTACAAAAATATTAAGATGAAATATATAAAGATATTACTTTTACCAATACTCTTTCTCTCTCTATCAACGATTCTTTTTGCAAAAGATCAAGAGATAGTTGTAGATAAAGATGTAGCAGAGAGTGAGTCATTACCAATAGTGAATGAGAATCCTGAGAAGAAAACAGTAACTAGTAAGAATAATTACTTTGAATTAGAACTAATCAGAGGAACACAGAGTGCTCTTACTAAAAATATCCCATATACTCTTTACATAACTCCTAAAATAGATTCTCAAAAGACTCAAATACTTTGGGAAGCTCCATCAACTCTATTAGTAAAAAGCTCACATAAGGAGTTTGTAAATCTAAATAAAGATGAAACATACAAATTTAAAATAAATGTAGATCCACAAAGAGCAGGAACATATGAGATATCTGCAAGTGTAATATCATGGCAATACGATACTAACTACACTAACAGTGTAAGCTCTACAGTTACATTAAGTAACTCTCTTGTAGTACAACCAGTAGATTCTGAATACTCTGTAAGTATAATGTTAATGGTAGCACTCGCAGTTATACTTATTGGTATTGTAGTTTTTGTACTATATAAGGTATCGGGGAAATTGATAAAAAAACTTAAGGTATGGCTTACTCCACCCTTTTAAGTAATCCTTTTAAAGTGTCTAGTTCTTTCTCTAACTCTTCCTGTTTACGTAATATTCTATTTAGTTGATCTGATATTTTTACCTCTTCTGTTACAGATGATAGGAAGTAGTTTACAGGCTTCTTTAATACCTCAGAGAGCCTCTTTAATATCTCTAAGTTAGGATACGATCTAGAAGACTCATATGAACTAATTGTTTTATCAGAAAGCCCTATACTTAATCCAAGACTTCTTTGAGACAGCCCTGTCTCTAATCTTGCACTCTTTAATTTCTCACCAAACTCTTTTGTAGACATACTACTTAATTAACATATTAAGAAGATTTCTTAGAATATCCATAAAGCTCTTTCTACTCGTTTCACTTCCCTCTTTAACCCTTACTGTTTTGTATACATCAAAACCTTCTTCATATTTCTGTATCTGTGAAGGAAGGTTGTATGGGTTCTGAAGCTGCTCTCTTAATTCTAATATTATATTGCTCTTCTCATTTAACAGCATTTGACTCTCATCAATCTGCTTACCTAAATCAACTACCTGCTGACTTAGCTTCTTCTCACCTATTTGACTACTTCTAAGCTCATTCTCTAATCCCTTGATTCTTTTAGCATCCTCTATAATATCTTTATGCTCTTGTGATTCTAAAAGCTTAATACGAATCTCATCCTCACTAAGTGGACTGTATTTATAATATGCAGATTCTCTACTGCTTGGCTTTCTACCAAGTATTAACTCATACATCTGCTCTATCATTGGAATTCTACTAGAAGAAATACCTCTCAGGCTACCACCTGAGTTTGAACTGTAATCATCATTTTTATCTTTAAAGAAATCCTCGCCTCCCTTAATCATACCTAATTATACCTTACAAAGAGGAAAATTACATCAAAAAGGCACATTGCTGATATGAATCTGGAGCGGGAGACGGGACTCGAACCCGCAACCCTCTGTTTGGAAAACAGATATTCTAACCATTGAACTACTCCCGCTTGAGTAGATTTTACTCTACAGCTTCCTCTTCTACAATCTCTTCCTCTTCACCTACTGTAGGAACCTCTACCTCATCTGTAAGATATAGATCCTTAAGTAAGCCTACCTTTAAAGCTCTTCTGCCAACCCTATCTCTAAGATAGAATAGCTTTGATCTTTTAACAGTACCTCTCTTAACAACCTCCATCTTCTCTAAGAGATTTGATTGTAGAGGAACTACTCTCTCTACACCTACTCCGTAAGATATTTTTCTTACAGTAACCGTTTGATTTGCACCTGAGGCCTTCATACCGATAACTACACCTTCGAAAATCTGAGTTCTTTCTTTACTACCCTCTTTAATTTTCATATGTAATCTAACAGTATCTCCAACCTTTACATCAGGTCTTTTCTTTCTATCTCCCCCTTCTATTATCTTTGTAATCTTTGTATCCATATCATTTATTGTAATATATAAAAGCATAAATATAAATATGCACCGGCTATTATAGAATAATTTCCGAAATTATGCCACAATGTATAATTAGAAACTGTCATGAACATTAAACAAAAAGTATTACTAATAATATTGGACGGAGTAGGAGCTGCACCTGATTCACCAGGTAATGCTGTGGTAAGGGCTAATCCACGTAATCTCTCAACCCTTTGGAGTACATCTCCACATACATATTTACTTGCCTCTGGAGAGGCTGTAGGGCTTCCTAAAGATGTAAAAGGTAACAGTGAGGTAGGACATACTAACATTGGAGCAGGTAGAGTAATATTTCAGACCTTACCTAGAATAGATCAATCCATATCAAAGGGACTCTTTTTTAAAAATTCAGTACTTCAAGAATCTCTTAAATATGCAAACAAGCAGAAATCAAGAATACATCTTTTAATATTACTAAGTGATGGGAGTGTACATTCACATATTAATCACCTAAAAGCCACTATTAAATACTTTGCAGAAAGTAACTTCAACGGAGAACTCTTTATACATGCATTCACTGACGGAAGAGACTCCCCACCCAACTCATCAAGAAAATATCTAGACGATTTGCAGAAAACATTAGATCAGTACTCGCTTGGTAAAATTGCAACAGTATGCGGAAGAGCATGGGCTATGGATAGGAATAGTAGTTGGAGTAGAACAAAGAAAGCATATGACTTAATTACACAAAATATAGGGAATAAATGTGGTACATATCAGGAGTGTATTGAAAAATCATATGCAAAAAATATTACAGATGAGTTTGTAGAACCTACCGTATTAGTTCAAGACAGTGAGATTAGAAGTAAGGATGTAGTCATATTCCTTAACTTTAGACCAGATAGGGCACTGCAGCTTACAAGAGCTCTTGTAGATAGTAACTTTACAGAATTTCCAAGAGCAAACATATACCCTATCTTCTTTGCAAGTATGGTTGAGTATAGGAAAAACTTCCCACCTAAAGTACTCTTCCCAAAGCAGTACATTGCACTCCCTATCGGTAATATATTAGCCTCATATGGATTAAGGCAGTTAAGGATAGCAGAGTCAGAGAAATTTCCTCATGTTACTTACTTCTTTAACGGTGGCGCCTCTATTAGATACACCAATGAAGACCGTATAGAGATACCCTCTCCCTCTGTTGCTACATATGATTTAAAACCTGAGATGAGTGCACTACAGATGACAAATGTTTTACTTAAAAAGATAGAGTCTGATATCTATGACTTCATAGTTGTAAACTTTGCAAATCCAGATATGGTAGGACACTCAGGTAATTTAGAAGCTACCATTAAGGCTGTCTCTGTTGTAGATTACTGTGTAGAGGAGTTAGTTAAAAACTTTACAGTAAGAGGAGGAGCAGTAGTAATTACAGCAGATCATGGCAATGCAGAAGAGGTAATAAATCTTGATACTGGAGAAATGGATACTGAACACTCTCTTAATCCTGTACCATTGATACTCTCTGGTATAAATATGGCACCTAGAAACCTTCAATATGGAGCATTAAAGGATATTACACCAACCATTCTAGATATAATGGGGATACCAATACCCTCTGATATGACAGGAGTATCTTTAATTAAGAACTTAGCGTAGTAACTTTCCTCTTCCTTAAATATCCTCTTAAGAAGTACAGAACAACAACAAGCCCCCCTATTACCAATATCACTTTCTCATACTTACCAATCCATGCACCTACACTCTCCCAGCTATCTGCAAGTATATATCCTGCATATGCTAAAAGAGTATTCCAGAGAAGGGCCCCAATTAAGGTATATATGGAGAAGACTACAAACTTCATTTTTGCTACACCAGCAGGAAATGAGATAAGGGTTCTTACAATGGGTATTAATCTTCCACCAAGTACAATCTTGTTACCATGTTTTTCAAACAACCCAAATGCCCAATCTACATCCCCTCTGTCAATAAATAGATACTTGCCATACTTATCTAGGAATGTAAAAACATACCTCTCACCCCATCTACCGATAAAGTAGAAAGGTAGTGTACCAACATATGCAGCTAAGGTAGCCACCACTATTACCCAATATATATTTAAAGCTCCAGTAGATGCTACAAAGCCAGAGAATGGAAGTATAATTTCACTAGGTATAGGTGCAAAGAAGCTCTCAATAAATACAGAGAGGGCTACACCAGGATATCCAAGGGTAGTAATAATGGTTACTAGCCAATCAACAAAGGTCTGAATCATACAAGATATCTAATATATTAACTAATCCATAGATGATATATTAAATATCACGCTATTTCCAACCCTTACCCTATTAATTTCACTGAACCCCTCCTTTACCTCTAATACATACTTAAAGGGTTCATTAGAGTAAACAGTCGGACAGTAATTCTCCTCACACGGTTTTAAATTCTCCTTAATATCAACAATAAAGCCCTTAGAATCTATATATATAATATCTAAACCAATATACATATCCTTCATCCAGAAACCAGAGATAGCCTCACTCTCCATAATAAAAAGCATACCCTCATAATCACCTAAGTTTCTTCTACCAGAAAGCCCGGTCATTCTCAGTAGCTCTGTATCAGCTACCTCTACTGTTACTAATACACTCTTACCATCCTCATTGTACAGCTCTACACTTTCTACTCCATCAACCTCTTTCTCTTCTTCTACCTTCTCCTTACTACCTGTATCTCTAAAGTCAACATCAAAGATATTAAACCTGTCTTGTACAAACAGAAATATGACTGCTACAAAGATAATATACAGAAGTAATTTAATAGATCCACTCATATTTAATAATACACAGGGATGAAGAATAATAAAAGTGCATAGACAATAGATATTAGATAATGTAAAATGCCGATGCCATAAATTTGCATCACGAAATCAATGCAAACATTTGAAAAAGAATTAAACCCAATATATACACGGGTAGATGAAATTAACGATTTCAAGAGTGTAATCCCCAAAACAGATAATGAGAGAGAAGAGTATCCCCACCTTAAAAAAATCACAGATATCAATGCACAAACCTCTAAGAGGATGATAAAAAGATTAGAGGATTTAGAGATAGAGCTTGAGGAGCAAGTCCAAATCATTGCAAGAGAAACAGACTTAGATGCAAGAGCAGATGCTGCAGGGGTGTATAACAAGATATTAAGAAGTATTGAGGAGTGTATAGAGAGAATAAATAGGGAGTTAATAAAGTTAGATACTCCATACTTCGGTAAGATAGTATTCCAAACACAACTAAGAGGTAATGAGAGAGATTTACCAATATACATTGGTAAGTTCGCATTAATGGATAGAGATACATATAGGCCATTAATAAGTGATTGGAGAGCACCAATAGCAAACCTTTACTATGAAAATAGTGGTCCTGCAAATAACCTTCAGTATGATAGCCCTACAGGTATTAGAGAGGGTAATCTAATCCAAAAAAGACAGTTCAGTATCTCAGAGGCTAGAATAAAGCATATATATGATGCAAAGAGTGGTAATATTGCTGCTGATGAATTCTTACTTGCTCAATTAAATGAAAGATTAGGTCAAAAGCTACAAGATATTGTATCTACAATCCAAGCACAGCAGAATGAAATTATTAGAGAAGAGATAAACAAACCCGTAGTTATTCAAGGTGTAGCAGGTAGTGGTAAGACTACAATCTTACTACATAGATTAGCCTACCTTTTCTATGCTTACAAAGCTCATATTAGACCAAGTAAGAGTTTAATCATTGGTCCAAACAAAATGTTTTTGGATTATATAACAGATGTACTACCAAGCTTAGGCATTGAGAATGTACTAGCTAATACATATATATTCTGGGCTAAAAGTGTATTAGGTTGGGACAACACATACATACTGCATCCATCAAAGGAAGATTTAAAGATTAAGGAGTATAA
>Ga0265293_10012464_pt1 | contig 11282 bp, 11 predicted proteins | sample Munlanlewell138R_FD_192505 | JGI IMG/M metagenome (GOLD analysis project Ga0265293, IMG submission 192505) | Leachate microbial communities from a municipal landfill in Southern Ontario, Canada - Leachate well 138R | ecosystem: Engineered > Solid waste > Landfill > Unclassified | place: Canada... | reverse complement strand
GCGCCGTCGCGGCCGCCCTGCCCGTGGTCCGCGAAGGCTGGCTCGCCACCTTCGGCATCCGCCCGCTGACGCCCGAGACCGGCTATGGCTATATCGAGGTGGCGGAGGAGATCGGCCCCGGCGTCAATCGCGTCGAACGCTTTGTCGAAAAGCCGGACCGCGCCACCGCCCAAGCCTATCTCGCCTCGGGCCGCTTCGTCTGGAACGGCGGCATCTTCCTGTTCCGCGCCGATGTTCTGCTGGACACGCTCGGCCACCACATGCCGGCGGCGCGCGAAGCGGTCCTCTCGTCGATCGCCGGGGCGCGGCGCAGCGGCGGGCTGGTGCGCCCCGATCCACAGGCCTTCGCCCGCGCGCCCAGCGAGTCGATCGACTATGCGGTGATGGAAAAGGCCGACCGCGTCGCGGTGACGCCGGTCGACATGGGCTGGTCCGACATCGGCAGCTGGGACGCGCTCTACGACTTCACGCCCAAGGACGATGTCGGCAATTGCAATGCCGGCGAGGTCATCGCCATCGACACGACGAACAGCCTGATCCGCTCCGAAGGGCCGCTCGTCGCCGCCATCGGCGTCAGCGACCTCAACATCATCGCCACCGACGACGCCGTGCTGATCACGCCGCGCGGCGCCAGCCAGAACGTCAAGCAGGCGGTGGCGGCGCTGACCGCCGCGCGCCATGACTGCCTGCATCGCCAGGCCCGGCTGGAGGAGGAATGGGGCCATGCCCGGCGGCTGGCCGGCGGCGCCGCGCTCGACCTGACCGAGCTTCACGTCGCCCCCGGCCGCAGCGCCGCCCCCCGGCCCGGCGGCGCGCATGTCAGCCTGCGCCTTGTCGACGGGTCGGGCGGCCTCGTCGATGGACCGGCGCTGTCCGCCGCCGCGACGCCGCTCGGCGATTTCGCGACCTACCGGCTCGAAAACCGGGGCGACGACCCGCTCAGGGTGCTGGAGATCGTGGAACGGAATTGACGGGCCGGCCCCAGGACGGCTCGCCATTCAGTTCAGGGCGAGCCGAAAATGGTGGTTTTGCGTGACCCGGCGCGCAGCGTACTTTCAGTACGTGAGCACCGGAAGCGCGCGGAACCGCCATTTGCAGGCCGGCCTGGGCTGAATGGCGAGCCGTCCTAAACCTCGTCCTGCTCCAGATAGAGATAGGACGGGTCGAACGCGGCGACTTCCCACAGGGCGTCGAGGTCATGGATCGTCACCCGGCCGGCGGCGAATTCGGCGATGCCCGCCTCGCGCAGCCGCCGCAGGGTGCGATTGACATGCACCGCCGTCAGGCCGGTCGCGTCGGCAAGGTCGATCTGCGTCAGCGGCAGGTCGAAGCCGCGCCGGTTGGCGAGGCCGACAAGCTCCATGCGGATCTGCAACTCGCACAGCAGATGCGCGATCCGCCCCTGCGCCCCCATGCTGCGCGCCGCGATCCATTCGCGATGGATGGCGGCATCGACCAGCGTGCTGAACCACAGCAGGCGGGTCAGGTGGGCGTGCGTTTCCGTGATCGCCCGCAGCGCCTCATGCGGGATCAGCGCGATGTCGACCGATGTCATCGACACCATGTCATGCTCAAGCGCCTTCAACAGGAAGCCGTGCAGGTCGATAAAATCCCCGGCGATATGGAAGGCCAGCAATTGCCGCTTGCCGTCGACCAGCTCGCGCGAGCGGCAGACCACGCCGTCGAGCAACAGGGTGCTGTTGGTCAGACGCTCTCCCGCGCGAACCAGCACGCGGCGCGGCTCATAGGTCCGCACCTCGGAAATCGCGTTCTCGAGCGCGCGCTGCTCGACGTCCGGCAGGCTGTCGCGGCGGCGCAGGCTCATGAATTTTCCGGTCAGCATGGTTTACCCCCCATGGCGTAATGCTTATCCGATTTGAAGGGTTCCGGCACGCTACCTCGACAGGAAACCCAATTCATTTCAGTGTCGTACCGCATCGGCCAAAAAGCGCCCGGCGGCGGGAAGGGGAAAAGATGAACTGGCTCTGGCTTTCGGTCGCCATCCTGCTCGAGATCGTCGGCACCCTCTGCCTCAAGGCGGCGGACGGCTTCACCCGGCCCCTCCCCACCTCGGTCGTGGTCGTCTGCTATGTCGGCGCCTTCTGGTGCCTGTCGCTCGCCCTGCGCACCATCCCGATGGGCATCGCCTATGCGGTCTGGTCGGGCGTCGGCATCCTCGCAATCTCGGTGTTCGGCTTCCTGATCTATCGCCAGTCGCTGGACCTGCCGGCGGTCGTCGGCATCGGTTTCATCGTCGCCGGCGTCCTCATCATCAATCTCTGGTCGCGCGCCGCCGCGCTTTGACCGGCGCGCCCGGCCCTTGCGGAGACGCCCCGGCCGCTTTAGCGCCGCGCCTGTGAGCCAGACCGTTCCGCCCCCCACCTCAGCCCGCCCCTTCGGCGCACAAGCCGTCGCCGAGGCCGCGGCGCTGATCCGCGAAGGCTGGCCGGTCGCGGTGCCGACGGAAACCGTCTATGGCCTCGCCGCCGACGCCACCAATGCCGAGGCGGTGGCGCGCATCTATGCTGCCAAGGGCCGCCCGTCCTTCAACCCGCTGATCGTCCATGTGCCCGATCTGGCCGCCGCCGAGCGGCTGGCCGTGATCGACGCCATCGCCCGGCGGCTGGCGGGGCGCTTCTGGCCGGGGCCGCTGACCATCGTCGCGCCGTTGCGGGCGGACAGCGGCATTGCCGGGCTGGTCACGGCCGGGCTTGCCACCGTGGCGCTGCGCGTGCCCGCCCATCCCGCGATGCAGGCGCTGCTCAGGGAAGCCGGACGCCCGCTCGCCGCGCCGTCCGCCAATGCCAGCGGCCGCATCAGCCCGACGCGCGCCGCGCACGTCCTGTCATCCCTCGACGGGCGCATCCCGATGATCCTCGACGCCGGCCCCACCGCCGTCGGGCTGGAATCGACGATCGTCGCCACCGCGCCCGATCACCTCCGCCTGCTGCGGCCCGGCCCGATCGACGCCGCCGCGCTGGCGGCCGCGACCGGGCTGCCGGTGCGCGCGGGGCCGGTCGACAGTGCGCGGCCCGAGGCGCCGGGCCAGCTCGCCAGCCATTATGCGCCCGCCAAGCCGCTCCGCCTGAACGCCACCGAAGCCGCGCCCGACGAATGGCTGATCGGCTTCGGCCCCGTCGCCGGCGACGCCTCGCTGTCCGCTTCGGGCGATGTCGTGGAGGCGGCGGCGCATTTGTTCGAGATGCTGCACCGCGCCGACGCCGCGCCACCGCCCCGCATCGCGGTGGCGCCGATCCCGTCGACAGGATTGGGCGCCGCGATCAACAACCGGCTGCAACGCGCCGCCGCCCCGCGCGACTGAAGCGGCGTGCGCTAACGCAACACTCCCCCACCCCCGTTCGTCCTGAGCCTGTCGAAGGACGACAGCACCAACTTGTGGGGTCAGCTCCGCCCCTTGGGGGTGCGAAGTCCTGCGCTGTCGTCCTTCGACAGGCTCAGGACGAACGGAGGATATTCAGCGCCCGCCGCTCCGCCGTCATTCGGCGACGAGACTGTCCACCTCCACGCGATCATCGCCGATCAGGCGGCCACGCACGCGCACCGGCTTTTCGACATGATCGACCGGCACCCGGTGCAGGTCGAGCGCGAGCAGCCCACCGCCCTCACGCCGCAGGGCGAAGCCGCCACCCACACGCACCAGCGTCCCGGCCTCGTCGATCCAGCCGCCGTCCGTCACGCCCGCATCACCAGATGCGGACGCGGCGGGCGGGGTCCAGATAGAGGAACTGCCCCGGTCTGATCCGATAGGCATCATACCAGGGGTCGAGATTGCGGACGATCCAGGTCCGCTGCTCCGACGGCGAATGCGGGTCGGTCAGCAGCCGCTGGCGCAGATTGGCCTCGCGATAGTTGCGCCGCCACACCTGCGCCCAGCCCAGATAGAAACGCTGCTCGCCGGTGAAGCCGTCCAGAACCGGCGCGGGGTTGCCGCCGAGCGACAGCAGATAGGCTTCATGCGCGATGGTCAGGCCGGCAAGGTCGGCAATATTCTCGCCCAGCGTCAGCGCGCCCTGCACATGGCCGCCGGGCAGCGGCTCATAGGCGTCATATTGCTTGACCAGCGCATCGGTGAGCGCCTTGAAGCGCGCCACGTCGCCCGGCGTCCACCAGTCGGTCAGCTTGCCGCTGGCGTCATATTTCGATCCCTGATCGTCGAAATGATGGCTGATCTCATGGCCGATGACCGCGCCGATGCCGCCATAATTGATCGCCGCGTCGGCCTTGGGGTCGAAGAAGGGCGGTTGCAGGATCGCCGCCGGAAAGACGATCTCGTTCATGCTGAAATTGGCGTAGGCATTGATCTCCATCGGCGTCATGCCCCATTCGCCGCGATCGACGGGCTGGCCCAGCTTGTTGAGGTTGCGCTGATATTCGAAGGCGTTGCCGCGCATGACATTGCCCAGCAGGTCGCCGCGCCGCACCGCATAGGCCGAATAATCGCGCCACTTTTCGGGATAGCCGATCTTGGGCGTGAAGGCGGCGAGCTTCGCCTGCGCGCGGGCGCGGGTTTCGGGCGCCATCCATTCCAGCCGATCGAGCCGCTGGTGCATGGCGGCGATGACGTTGGCGACAAGCTGCTCGGCCGCCGCCTTCGTCTCCGGCGTGAAATGACGCGCGACATATTCCTTGCCGACCGCCTCGCCGATCAGTCCCTTGGCCAGGTTGACGCCGCGCTTCCAGCGTTCGGCGATGCGGGGCGTGCCCGACAGGCGCGTCTCGTTGAAGGCGAAATGCAGGTCGACGAACTCCTGCGACAGATAGGGCGCGAAGGCATTGAGCGTCGCGACCATCAGATAATCCTTGAGCACCGGCAGCGGCGTCGCCTCGACCAGCTTCGCCATGCCCGTCATCGCGCTCGGCTGGGCGACAAGGAAGATCGGCTGCGCATCCAGCCCCGCCGACTTCAGATAGGCGTCCCAGTCGAAGCCCGGCGCCTTGCGGGCGAAGTCGGCGCGCTGCCACTTGTTATAGGTCTTGGTGCTGTCGCGGGATTCGGTGCGCGTCCAGTGCGCCCGCGCCAGTCCGGCCTCGAACGCCACGATGGCGGCAGCGCGCGCTTCGCCATTCTTCTCCCCGGCCTTGGTCAGCAGCGCCGCGAGATAGGCCTGATAGGCCGCCTTCGTCTCGGTCAGCCGCGCTTCGTCGCTGAGGTAATAGTCGCGGTCGGGCATTCCCAGCCCGCCCTGATAGACTTGCGCGACATAGGTGTCGGGCGCCTTGTCATCCTGATTGACATAGAGGATGAAGGGGGAATCGACGCCGCTGCGGAACAGGTCGGCGAGCAGCGCGGCGAAGGTCGACTTGCTGGCGATGGCGCTGATTTCGGCGAGGCGCGGTTGCAGGGGCGTGACGCCGCCGGCGTTCACCGTCGCCTCATCCATGAAGCTGGCATAGAGGTCGCCGATCTTGTTGCCGGGCGTTGCGCTGGCCTCCTCCAGGATCGCGCGGCTGCGCTTCAGCGACAATTCCTCCAGCACCGTGAACATGCCGTAGTTGGAGCGGTCGTCGGGAATGGCCGTACTGCGCGCCCATGTGCCGTTGGCGAAGCTGTAGAAATTCTCGCCCGGCGCGACCGCGCGGTCCATGCCGGCAATGTCGAAGCCGAAGCTGCCGATCTGCGGCCCCGCCACCGCATCCGACACCGCGCCAACCGGCTCGCTTTGCGGCGTGGCGCAGGCGGCCAGGATGGTGGACGCGCTCAAGAGCAATAGCGGCAGACGCATGGCTGACTCCCTCGGAAAAAACCGGGGGGACCATAACGAGATTGCGCCGCCGGGCCTATGCCCGGCGGCGCAATCACAATCACCCGAAGAGGGGTAAGGCCTTAGAAGCCGACCTGATCGCCGCCCTTGAGCTGCAGGATCTCGCGGGCCTCGTCCGGCGTCGCGATTTCGAGGCCGAGGCCCTCAATGATCTTGCGGACCTGCGTCACCTGCGCGGCATTGCTTTCCGCCATCTTGCCCTTGCCGAGCCACAGCGAATCCTCAAGGCCGACGCGGACATTGCCGCCCATCGAGGCTGCCTGCGCCGCGATCGGCATCTGGCTGCGGCCGGCGCCGAGCACCGACCAGCGGTAGTTGTCACCGAACAGACGGTCGGCGGTGCGCTTCATGTGCAGCACCTCTTCCGGGTGCGGGCCGATGCCGCCGAGCAGGCCGAAGCAGGTCTGGATGAACAGTGGCGCCTTCACCAGCCCTTCGGTGTAGAAATAATGCAGGTTGTGCAGGTGGCTGGTGTCGTAGCACTCGAACTCATAGCGCGCGCCGGTCTCGTTCAGGGTTTCCAGCGCGTAGCGGATGTCCTTGAAGCTGTTGCGGAAGACGAGGTCGTGCGAGCCTTCCAGCATCTGCGGTTCCCACTCGTGCTTGAACTCCTTGAAGCGCTGAAGCATCGGGAACAGGCCGAAATTCATCGAGCCCATGTTGAGGCTGGCGACTTCCGGCTTCCACACCGTCGCGGGGCGGATGCGCTCCTCGATCGGCATGTAGGGCGAACCGCCGGTGGTCAGGTTGATGACCACGTCGGAACGCTGCTTGATGACGCGCAGGAACGGCTCGAACGCTTCCGGCGACTGGTCGGGGCGGCCGTCCTCCGGGTTGCGGGCGTGGAGGTGGACGATCGCCGCGCCGGCTTCCGCCGCGCCGAGCGCCGAATCCGCGATCTCCTGCGCCGTGACCGGCAGGTACGGAGACATTGACGGGGTGTGGATGGAACCCGTCACCGCACAGGTGATGATAACCTTGTTGCTCTTCGCCATCGCGTTTCTCCCTACTGCTGGCTGGTCGCTTCGGGCAGCATATATGGCGCGACCGGGCTGGCGGCCAGTGAAAAAGCGGCCCGAGGAAGTTCGCTATCTAACGATATGCCAAGGCAGGCTATGCTCCGCGCGAGCACCGATTCGATCAATCAGGAGGGCAGCATGTTCATCGCCATGAACCGTTTCCAGATCATTCCGGGCGAGGAAGACGCGTTCGAGCAGGTCTGGCTCTCGCGCGACACCTATCTCGACGGCGTGCCGGGCTTCATCGAATTCCACCTGCTGCGCGGTGAAAGCCAGGAGGATCACACCCTGTTCTCCTCCCACACCGTCTGGCGCTCGCGCGCCGATTTCGAGGAATGGACCCGCTCGGATGCGTTCCGGCAGGCGCACCGCAATGCCGGCGACAACAAGCCGCTCTATCTCGGCCATCCCAAGTTCGAGGGGTTCGAGGTGGTGCAGACCGTCAAGGCGCCCTGATCGGCGCCGGCGCGGCCCGCCTTCCTCAACCGCGATCGCGGCTCAGCGCGTCGACATCGTCCATGATAGATTGTAGCGGGCCGTTTTCGCTCGGTTCCGCCTCCCGGCGGGACGGCAGGCGCCCTTCGCTGAGGATGGCGCTCAGGGCGGTCCGGCCCCGGGCGACCCGGCTCTTTATCGTGCCCACCGCGCAGTCGCAGATCGCCGCCGCCTCCTCATAGGCGAAGCCGCCCGCCCCCACGAGGATCAGCGCCTCGCGCTGCGCCTGCGGCAGTTCGAGCAGCGCGCGTTGCAGGTCGCCGAGTTCGATATGGCGGTCCTGGCTGGCCGGCGCCGCCAGGATGCGCGCCGCCGTGATCTCGTCCCACTCCCCCTTGAAGCGCGCCCGGCGCATCTGGGAGAGGAAGATGTTGCGCAGGATGATGAAGGTCCACGCCCGCATGTTGGTGCCGGCCTGGAAACGCGCCCGCGCCGCCCATGCCTTGAGCATGGTTTCCTGAACGAGGTCGTCCGCCAGATCGCGATTGCCCGACAGGGACCGCCCGAAGGCGCGCAGATGCGGCAGCACCTGCGCGAGTTCATGCTTGAACTCGTCGTCGGAAAGGGGCTGGACTTCGACGTCGTCGCCATCCTCACTCGTCATCAAGATAACCTCTGACGCCTTTTCGGCACAGGCGAAAACTGCGGCCGAAGCGATATGGGATTCGACCTGCGATATACCAGCCCCATGCAATTCACTGCCCGATGAAATAGGCGATCAGGAATGCAACAAGCACCAGAACCAGCGAGATTACAAGCACGTAGCGGACGATATGTGGGGTGTTGCCCGCGCGGGCTTCCTCCTTGGTCACATGCGTATGATCGTTTTCCGCCATCGGCTACCCCTTGAAGAAGTTACGATGATGGAACGTCATGGGCCCCGGTCAGTTCCGCGCCTCAGGCCGGCATCGTCGCCGCATTCATGAAAAGCGCCTGCGAAATCGCCGCTTTCACGGTCGAACGCTGGAACGGCTTGGTGATGAGGAAGGTCGGCTCCGGCCGCTCGCCGGTCAGCAGGCGCTCCGGAAAGGCGGTGATGAAGATCACCGGCACGGCGAATTCGGCCAGGATGTCCTTGACCGCGTCGATCCCGGAGCTGTCGTCCGCCAGCTGGATATCGGCGAGGACGAGGCCCGGCCGCTTGTCGAGCGCCATCGCCACCGCCTCGTCCCGTGTCACGGCGACGCCGACGACATGGTGGCCAAGGTCGCGCACGATGGTTTCAAGGTCCATGGCGATGATCGGTTCGTCCTCGATGATCATCACTTCGGTGCGGGTCTGCCGTTCGATCTCGTCCATGGCTTCGTCCACCAGCTGCTCCACGTCCCCGGCGCCGGCATCAATGAGATAGCCGGCCTCCTCGCTGGTGAACCCTTCCATCGCGGTCAGCAGCAGGGCCTGACGCGACAGCGGTGTGATGCGCGACAGGCGGCCCGTCGCCACCGCCTCCTCGCCGCGAAGCGCGTCGGCTTCGTCGGCGACCTCGACATTGGCGCTCGACCAGATGCCGTGGAAGACGCGGTACAGTCCCAGGCGCGGATCGACGTCGCGCGGGAAGGCATCGGGCTGGGCGACGATAGCCTCGAGCGCGGCGCGCACGAAAGCGTCCCCATGCCCCTGGCTGCCGGTCAGCGCCCGCGCATAGCGACGCAGGTAGGGCAGATGGGGCACAATCTCATCGGCTAACGACATCAATCCAGACCTTCCAAAGGCTTCCCGGCGTCACGACGGCGCCGGGGCGTGGGTTCATGGTAGAGGGTCGCATGCCGATCCAGCAACCCCGTCAACCCGCTCCCGCCCGATGGAACCATTGATCGCCTTTTTTGTTTCCACACCCGACAACAGCGGTTAACTGACGCGGTCGGCGGGGGCAGGATCGCGCGTTCATCGACTAGTGTCGCATGGTGCTGATTGCCTTGTTTGGAGACAGCGTTTGACGAGGGGCGGCGAAGACCGGGTGGGGAAGAGCAATGGAAAACCGCTCCCGAGCAAACTTGGTGACAAACGCAAGGACGGCACCCGTCCAACCGTTCGCAAGGAACGCGAAGACCAGATGGGGCGGGCGCTTCGCTCCGTCTATGACAAGGCGTTGAGCGAGGACATTCCCGATTCCATGCTGGATTTGCTACGAAAGTTGAAGTGACCGCCGGCCCGGCTCTGGCGCTGCGCGGCCTTTTCCTGAAGCCGGCGGCAAAGCTGTCGGCGCTGTTCAACTCCATCCCCAGCACCGTGAAGCTCGTGATCGCGCTCTCGGTGGCGCTGCTGCCCATGGGCATACTGTCGCTGCTGGCGGCCATCGACAATTACCAGTTCGCGCGCGGTCGCCTGGGGCAGGACGCGCGCAGCCAGCTCCAGCTCGTCGGCGCCGACATATCGGCCGCGATCGAGCGCGATTATGTCGCGCTGCGCGCCGCGGCCGGGGCGATCCCGCCGGGCACGCCCCGCGCCGGCTGCGAGGCGTTTCTGGACCGCCTCGTCACCAACAACCCGGCGCTCGTCCAGATCGTGATCATCGACGCGCACGGCCAAAACATCTGCGATGCCGGCATGGGCCTGCGGCCGCAGCCCGATGCGACGGACCTCAAGCTGCTCGCGCTGGCCAAGGCCGAGCCGGTGGTGCGCATCGACAGCCTCTCCCTGTCCGTGCAGCTCATCGTCTCGGGCGATCATGGCCAGCGGGTCATCGGCAGCATTCCCGCCATCTATCTGCAGGGCGTGGCGAGCCAGCGCGATAGCCGGGGCCTCTATGATTTCGCGATCGTCACCGGCGACCGCCTGCTGGCGCTGGACCCCCAGACGATTTCCGGCACATCGACGCGCCTGTCCTACACCCTGCCCGGAACCGGCGGCGTCCTGCGCGTCACCTTCCCGGATTCGCGGCTGCGCGCCGGCGAAATCCTGATCGCCCTGCTGCCTTTCCTGATGTGGGTGGCGGCGTTGCTCGTCGCCTGGTTCGTCGTCCATCGCCTGTTCGCCCGCCCGCTGGGGCGGATGCGGCGCGCCGTCCAGCTTTACGCCGACGGCCATCGCGAGATCCGGCTGCGCCCGATCGCGTCGCCGAGCGTCGAGGTCGCCTCGCTGGCGCAGGCCTTCGATAATATGGCCGAGGGGGCGGAACGGCACGAGCAGGAGATGATCGCCGGGCTGGAACGGCAGCGCCAACTGGTTCGCGAGGTCCATCATCGCGTCAAGAACAACCTGCAGGTCATCGCCAGCCTGCTCAGCATTCAGGCCCGCCGCGCCGAATCGCCTGAAATCGCCCTGGCCTATGCCGCCATCCAGCGCCGCGTCGACGCGCTCGCCCTTGCCCATCGCCACCATTATGCCGAGGAGGAGGCGAGCGGCATCCGGCTGGATTCCCTGCTCCGCGAGCTGCTGCCGTCGCTCAAGGGGCCTGACGAGAACGGCCTGATGTTGAACCTCACCACCGAGGAGGCGCGCGTCAATCAGGACGTCGCCATCGCCGTGGCGTTCATGCTCGCCGAAATGCTCTCCGAAATGGCATTGCAGCCGTCGCCCGCGCCGATCAGCATCCGCCTCCGTCACGGCGGGGAGGGCCGGGCCGTGATGGAAATCCTGTCGGACGACTTCAAGGGCACCGATCGCTTCGGCCCGGCGGCGGAGGGAGACGTGGCGCGCATCATCCAGGGCATGGCGCGAAAGATGCGCGCCGAGCTGAAGCATGATCCGCGGTCGGGCGGCTATGCCCTCGCCATTCCGTTGATGCCGGGATCGCCGGGCGCCACCGCCGCCGCCTGATCCGGCGCCGTGGCCCCGCCGTCAGCCCTTGCCGGTCGTGACGCTGCCGACGCTGGGCTTTCCGATCGAATCCTTTCGCCGCGCTTCCGCTTCCCCCCGGACCTTCGCCCGCGCATTGTCCGGATGGTCTATCGGCTTGCGATCCTCGTTGACGCCGTCAATGTCGGAATTGGGCGGCGCCGATGGGGGTTTTCCCATGATTTTCCGTCCCTCGTGACAAATGGTC
>Ga0265293_10012463_pt1 | contig 11282 bp, 6 predicted proteins | sample Munlanlewell138R_FD_192505 | JGI IMG/M metagenome (GOLD analysis project Ga0265293, IMG submission 192505) | Leachate microbial communities from a municipal landfill in Southern Ontario, Canada - Leachate well 138R | ecosystem: Engineered > Solid waste > Landfill > Unclassified | place: Canada... | reverse complement strand
CACCTCAACGACCAACTGGGAGTCGCTCTGGTAGGCACTGTGCTCCCAGGCGCCCCGGGGTTCGATCACCATGCGCACGCGGTCACCCGATTGCGTGGTGGTGATGGTCTGCACGGGCGTGCCGAAATCACTGACATCCAGGCGGCGACGCAGGCCTTCGGGCAAGCTGGATTTCAAGAAATCGACCAACAGGCGCGGCCCCTGCTGGCGGATATCGACGCCCACCTGATTGTTGGGTAGATCGATGATCACACGGCCGGAGCTTTCGACCCCGCGCCGGAAATCGATATCACGCAGCGGCAGCACGTCCGAGGCGGACTGGCTCTCGGCGAACAAGCGGGGGGGTTCACTGGCGACCTCTTGCGCGGCGACCTGATCGAGCACCACCAGCAGCGACTGGCCCTGCACTTCGGCACGGTAGTTCGCCGCACGATTGAGGTTGAGGACCACGCGCGTGCGGTTGCCGGCCTGCACCACGTTGACAGATTGCACGTTGCCTTGGTTGAGCGCCACTTGATTGCTGCCCAGGCCGTTGCTCACGCCAGGAAAATCAAGAGCGATGCGGGCCGGGGACTGAACGACGAAACCCTCGGGAATCGCTGCCAGAGGCTCGCTCAGGTCGATGCGCACGACTTCGGAGCCTCCTTGTATGGAGCCGCTGACGGCGTCGATGCTGGCCTGCGCCCACGCGCCACCTGCCGCGCCAAGCACGGCCAGGCTCACGGCTGCGCGGTGCAACGCCCAGCGCGCAAATTCACCCCAGTTCCTCATTTAGCATTCTCCTGCAGCTGTAGCGCGGCGCTTCGCTCGATCCACTCGCCGGCTGCGTCCTGCACAATTTCACGTAAGGTGACTTCGCCTTCGGCAATATTCATCACACGCCCAAAATTCTGTCCGAGGTAGTTGCCCAGCCTCACTTGGTAAAGAAGGTTGTCAACTCGCACGAGTGCTACGCGCTGACCTGCTCTTTCAAGGCTGCCGACCATGGCCATGGCGTCAAGCGGATAGCTTTCCAGGGGCTCTTTGCGCCGACTGAGCTCCGGGGCGACGAGGGCGGCACTGGAGGTCACGGACGCCGAATCACGTCGCAATGCCTGGGTCAGGCGCTGGATGCCAAACGGATCCAGCGCGGTGGACTCGGTATAGTCGAGCGGCACATAAGGTTTGGGCTCGCTGATGGGAGTGACGCGAGGCACGGTCTGGCGCCGCTGCTCGGACATCCATTGGCGCAAGTCGTCGCCGCCGGAGGACAGGCAACCCGCCAGCGGAAGGACGGCCACCGCCATCAGGACGGTCTTACTCAATATCTTGTTCAAGCGGGCCCTCACCTTCTGGGCCCTTTCTTCGCGGCCTGGTCGCTTTTACGCTGGGCCGCTACTTCCTCGGGGTCTAGATAGCGGAAGGTCTTGGCGGTGGCTTCGAGCACGAGGTTACCTGCTGCTTCCTTCGCACTGCTGGGCGCCACGCTCAGGTTGTTGAGCGTGACAATGCGCGACAAATGGGCGATGTCAGCGGCAAAAGCGCCGATGTCGTGGTAGCGGCCGGTGACCCGCACGGAAATCGGCAGTTCGGCGTAGTAGTCCTTGACCGCCACCTGACCGGGGCGGAAAAGGTCGAACTGAAGGCTGCGGCCGACGCCCGCCTGGTTGATGTCGGCCAGCAGGGCGTCCATCTCGGACTTGCTGGGAAGTTGTTTTTCAAGCAGGTTGACGTATTGCATGACCTGCGCGCGCTGCTTCTTGAGCTCTTCCAGGCTCACGGCCTTCTGGAGTTTGACCTTGTAGTCATTGCGCAAGGTGACTTCCTGGGCGCGCGCAGCCTCAAGCGCTTCGTCCTCGCCCTTCAGCCACAAATACCAGAGCAGCCCTAAAACCAGGGCCGCGACCGCCACGAGCAGCAGATACCGTGGAATCGACGGCCAGGAGGACGGATCGCGCGTATCCAGTCCACGGAACTGGTCGCCAATCGTCTGCAGGGAGCCTGAAATATCCATTTTGGAGAAAGAGTTACGTCAATGGGTCGGGAGCTTGGTGGTGATGGTGATGGAGTGAATGCCTGGTGAAATATGGGCCTACTTCGCTGCCGGCTTGGCTGCCGGCTTGGCCGCCGAGGCCGCCTGCGCGCTGCTGGCTTGCTGGAGCTGCACCCGCACGACAAAGTTGTAAACACGCCGCTGCTCGCGTGGCGACAAGGCCAGGTTGCTTGCGACGATTTCGATGAGTTCGGGCTGCGTGATCCACTCGCTGTGGCGCGACAGATTGCGCAGCAGATCCGAGACACGCTCGTTGGACTGGGCAACCCCGCTTAGCAGTACGTTGCGGTTTTCCTGCTTGATACTCTTGAGGTAGATGCCATCGGGCAGGTGACGCACAGCGTCGTTGAGCAAATGCACGGGCAGCGTACGGTCGGCCTGGAGGTCTTCCACGGCCTGCTGCCTCGCTTTCAGGGCTTCGATTTCTTCTTGCAGCGAGGCGATTTCCTTGATCTCGTTGTCGAGCTTGCGGATTTCGGTCTGCAGGAAGGCATTGCGTTCTTCCTGGTTGGTGATGGAATTCTGGTACCAGAGGTAGATGCCGCCAGCGATGAGGGCGCCACCCAAGGCAGAGCCGCCCACCATGAGGTTGAAAAGCTCGCGTGCGCGTTTACGGGCAAGCTCCCGGTGAGGCAGCAGGTTGATCAATATCACCGCAGGAACCTCCGCATGGCCAGACCGCATGCGGTCAGATAAGAGGGGGCCTCTCGCAGCATCTTTTTCTCACGCACGCCGCGGGCGATTTCCATGCCTTCGAACGGATTGAGCACTTGGCAGGGAAACGAGGTGTGGTTGGTGACGGCCTCGGTCAGCCCCGGAAGCCCCGCCGATCCGCCGGCAAGCAGGATGTAGTCGACCCGATGGTGCGGCGTGCTGGTGAAGAAGAATTTCAATGCGCGTTCGACCTCTTGCCCCATGGACTCGATAAAGGGGTGGAGCACGACCTGCCCGTAGTCGTCGGGCAATTCCCCGGCACGCTTCTTGGCTTCGGCTTCTTCCTGGGTGAAGCCGTACTGGCGCACGAGCATCTGGGTGAGTTGCGCGCCGCCGAAGACCTGATCTCGTTCGTAGAGAAGTTCGTCGTTGCGAAGCACCTGGAGCGTGGAGGTGGTGGCGCCGATCTCGAACAGCGCGATCATGGCGTCGGTGCCGCCACCAGGCAGGCGCTCCACGATCCGGCCCGCAGCCAGGCGCGAGGCATACGACTCGACGTCGATCACCTCGGGGGTGAGTCCGATGGCTTCAGCCAGACCTTGCCGGTCGCTGACTTTTTCCTTGCGCGATGCGGCAATGACCACTTCCACGTCACCCGCAGAGGTGGAGCTGGGTCCGACCACGCAGAAATCCAGGCTGACTTCGTCCAACGAGAAGGGAATGTACTGGTTGGCCTCGGATTCGACCTGGATTTCCATTTCCCGCTCGCTCAGGCCGCTTGGTAAAATGATCTTTTTGCTGATGACGACCGAGGCGGGTAGAGCCATGGCTGCACTTTTGGCCTTGGTTCCGCTTTTGGCAACCAGTCGGCGCAGGGCATCCACCACTTCTTCGAAATTTTCTATATTGCCGTCATTGATCCAGCCACGGCCGAGGGGCTCGATGGCGCAACGCTCGAGCACGAGATTGGACGAACGATCCTGGCTCAATTCCACCAGCTTGGCGCTAGAGGAACTGATGTCCAGGCCGATCATCGGCGCAGGTCCGCGACTGAATAGCGAGGCAATGCTCAAAACGACACCTGGTTACTTTGAAACAAGAACGAACTTCGAACGAATGAATCGGCCAATTCGCGCGGGCGGTTGACTTGCATGCTAGCAGGTGGATCTTTGCTCCGAAGGAAATCCAAGTTGAATCTCGTTGCATTCGTTGTCAAAAACTAACGCTCGATACATATTTGATTATCTTCTGTTTTTATAACGATGTTCCGCCCAGGCCGGTATGTTACAGGTCGTAAAGCGCAACTCTTGCACAATGTGCTAACCAACTGTTGATCCAATCGCATGTCCACTGAAAAATCAGGCAAAACCTCCAAGAAGGAAGCGGCCGGCAAATCGGGCTGGGTCGCCTGGACCTTGAAGGGTTTGGCGTGGGTGGCAGGTTCGTTCGTGGCGCTGGTAGCTTGCGCGGTCATGGCGGGCCTGATGGCGCTGGCCATTGCCTACCCGAACTTGCCTGACGTCTCCGAGCTCTCGAATTACCGCCCCAAGCTGCCGCTACGGGTATACACCTCCGAAGGCGCCTTGATTGGCGAGTTCGGCGAGGAGCGCCGAAATCTCACCCCCATCAAGGACATTCCGCAAGTGATGAAGGATGCGGTACTGGCGATCGAGGATGCCCGCTTCTACCAGCACAACGGCGTGGACTACGTGGGGGTGGCGCGCGCAGCCCTCGCCAACTTGGGCCGCGTCAAGAGCCAGGGCGCCTCGACCATCACCATGCAGGTGGCCCGCAACGTCTATCTTTCGTCCGAGAAGACCTACACCCGCAAGATCTATGAGGTTCTGCTGACTTTCAAGCTTGAGCATACGCTCAGCAAGGATCAGATCCTCGAGATCTATATGAACCAGATTTTTCTGGGCAATCGCGCTTACGGGTTCGCCGCAGCCTCCGATGCGTATTTCGGCAAGCCACTGAAAGAGATCTCCATTGCCGAAGCCGCCATGCTGGCAGGGCTGCCGCAGGCTCCTTCAGCCAACAACCCTATCAGCAACCCCTCTCGTGCCCGGTCCCGGCAGCTCTACATCATTGAGCGCATGGAGGAAAACGGCTTCATCACGGCCGAGCAAGCCGCCGAGGCCAAGCAGGAAGAGCTGCGTATCCGCCCGCCCCGCGAGGTCACCCGCGTGCATGCCGAGTACGTAGCCGAGATGGTCCGCCAGCTGATGTATGCGCAGTATGGCGATCAGACCTATAACCGCGGGCTGAACGTCTACACCACCCTCAATGCCGACGACCAGACGGCTGCCTACAACGCGCTGCGGCGCGGCATTTTAGATTTCGAACGCCGCAAGGCCTATCGCGGCCCCGAAAAGTTCATCGACCTGCCCAAGGACGCTGCCGAGCTTGAGGATGCGGTGGACGATGCACTGGTCAACCTGCCAGACAACGGCGATCTCCTCGCAGCTGTGGTGCTTGCTGCAGAGCAGCGCAAGGTACAGGTCATGCGTCAGGGCGGCGAGAAGATCGAGATCACCGGCGCCAATTTGCTCGCCGGCCAAAGCGGGCTATCACCCAAAGCGGCGCCAGCCATACGCATTCGGCCGGGCGCGGTGGTGCGCATTGTGCGCTCGACCAAGGATGAGTGGCAGCTCGCCCAACTGCCCGAGGTAGAGGGCGCACTCGTGGCGCTGGATCCGAGAAACGGGGCCGTGAAGGCCCTGGTAGGCGGCTTTGACTTCGACAAGAACAAGTTCAACCATGTGACGCAGGCCTGGCGCCAGCCGGGTTCGAGCTTCAAACCGTTCATCTACTCAGCCGCGCTTGAGAAGGGCTTCTCTCCGTCGACCGTCATCAACGACACGCCGCTGTTTTTTGACAGCAGTGTGACCGGCGGCCAGCCCTGGGAGCCCAAGAACTACGAGGGCGGCTTCGAGGGCCCCATGAGCATGAAGAGGGGTCTGGCGCGCTCTCGCAACATGATCTCGATTCGTGTGCTGCAAACCATCACCCCGCAGTTCGGGCAGGACTGGATCACGCGCTTCGGCTTTGACGCCGCGCGCAACCCGGCCTACCTGACCATGGCGCTGGGAGCCGGCTCTGTGACACCCATGCAGTTGGCCGCCGGTTTCGGCGTATTTGCCAATGGCGGCTATCGGGTCAACCCTTTCCTGATCACGCGCGTGACAGACCATACCGGCAAGATTCTGGTCGACAGCCGCCCTATCGAGCCAACCGAGGCCAATCGGGCCATTGATGCACGCAACGCCTTCATCATGAACACCATGCTGCAGGAAGTGGCACGCAGCGGCACAGCAGCGAAGGCCCAGGCCACGCTCAAGCGACCCGATCTTTTCGGCAAGACAGGCACGACCAACGACTCCATCGACGCGTGGTTCGCAGGCTACCAGCCGACGCTGGCGGCAGTGGTATGGATGGGCTACGACACGCCACGCAACCTTGGCGCGCGCGAGACGGGCGGCGGCCTGTCGCTGCCGATCTGGATCAACTTCATGCAGTCAGCCCTCAAGGGCGTGCCTGTGGCCAAGCTGACACCACCCCCAGGTGTGATCAATATCGGCGACGACTGGTACTACGAAGAAAATGCCCGAGGGGGCGGCATCAGCCACCTGGACGGCGCCGGCCTGGAGCCAGCGGAAGTCGAGGAATCCGTCGCACCGTCGGAAGAGCGCAACCGCATCTTGGATTTGTTCAAGAACTAAGTCCGTGCTCGTCAGGCATGCATGTCTGACGCCTTCTCAATCAGAAATTGGTCCAACGTCGCATCGGCGCCGCGTTGGACTTTTTTTATCAGTCACCCTTCAAAAAAAGTTGTCAGCGCGTGAAACGCCAAAGTACACTCACTACTGTGTTTGTAACTTTTTGATGCATAACGCACCAGGATCTTTAACGCTCTCCCGCGCAAGGCCTACTTCTCCATACTTCTGCGGCTCCCTGATTCAGGGATTTTTTATGTCTGCCATTTCTGCGCCTTCATCCTCATTCGTCGAGTTTTGTCCCGGCGAGCTCGGGCCTGCCTGCCCGTTGTGCCAAGGCCATGCCAGCGCGGAGTGGGTGCGCGCACGCCACGTTCATAGGCAAGGCGAATGGGTGTCATTCTGGCGGTGTTCCCATTGCTCATGCCTTTTCTCGACCGTGCATGAAAACACGTATGCAGGACAGCTATCGCCAGGCATCAACAAGTTCTATGCGGAACTGGGCGCGGGAGTAGAGCCCATTGCGCAAATGATTCTGGAAAGCCTGCCCGCTCACCTGCGCACGTTCGCCGACGTGGGCTGTGGCCAGGGCTTCTCCCTCGATCTCGTGGAACGGGTGCTGAACATACCTGGACTCGGATTCGAGCCCCACCCTTCTTCCCTGGTCACCTCGGACCTGAGGGGGCAAATCCTGCCCTTTCCTCTGGATCAGGAATGGTTGTCGCGGAACACAAGCCGGTTCGACCTGATATTGGCTTGCGAGGTGATTGAGCATGTAGATGATCCGGCCGGCTTCGCTGGTGATTTGCGCGCCGCCATGGCCGATGAACTCAGTGTTGCCGTGTTCAGCACTCCGGATGCCCAATCGATCACCCCCGCAGAGCCACCATCGGAAATATTTTCCCGGCTGTTTCCAGGCGAGCACCGTTACTTGTTCACGTCAGACGTGCTTCGCGGGATTTTGCTCCGCGCCGGATTTGAGGCCGTGGAAGTCATCAGCCGTGGCGGCCACTTGATCGCCAGCGCGGGCACGGCGTCCGCACTGGCGCGGCGCCAGCATCTTTCGGCGCCAGGCAGCCGGTGGCAGGACACATATCACCATTATCTTCGCACCGCGCTGAACGGTGCAGGAACGGAACTCTCATCTCCCATATGGATGGGCCACTCCTATCGGCTGCTCAAGGCGCTGGTCAACGGGGGCGACATCGAAGCCGCCCGCGCTTGGCGGGATCAAAGAACCTCTCTGACCGAGTGGCTGGGTGATAACGGCCTGCTTCGCCCTTCCGCGGTGAAGCAAGCGCTCTCCTTGCCGAACTTCGAGAGCTATGTGGCACGCATGCCCAGCTTTTTCGGGGCCATGGCTTACTACCTCGCCATGCTCGCCCGTCTGGAGGGCCGCGGCAGCGTCGCAAAGCAAGGCTTTCAGCAGGCCCTCGAGTTAATTCAGCACGAAGTGGAAATCGGACCCTTTTGCTTCATTGAGTCGTGTGCTTTGCTGGCGCCGAGTCAAATGGAAATGGCCTTGGTCACTTTCAGCCTGGGACATCAGGAAGAAGCGTTCGAATACTGGCAACGCATGGATCAAAGCCTGCCTCACATGGCAAGCTTCGCACGCGCTGGCGCCCGCCTGCTACTGGAAGCCAACGCGCGTGGCAACTACACGATGGTGGCACGGATTCTTGACGACCTGTCGCGGCATCCCCTCAGGTCACACGGCCTCACGCAAGCCTTGTGCAGCGGCGTGCTTGAGGGATGCGATCAAGCCGACCAGGATCTGGTGTTCAATGTGTGGATCGCCCGCTTCCACGCTGCCCTGCATACGCATCAGCCCGTGGCCAAGATCGAGGAGACCTATGTGATGCTCAGCATCCAGGCAGGCGCAAACCCCGAGCGCCAAAGCAAATTGGAAGCTGTCCGCCAGGATCTGATCGAGCGGCAGACCCAGGAGCGCCTTGCGGCCAGGCAAGCGCCGGTGCTGGTGCATCTCGTGGACCAGTTATGGTGCGATTTGCACGGCGTTTTCGTCAAAGGCTGGGTTCATGCCGGAGACCACGAAATCCGTGCGGTCCACTTGTCATGCAATGGCAGAAGGGAGCAAGCAAGCTTGCATTCCCGCCCCGACGTGACGGCCTTCTACCCCCAGTATCCGCGCAGCGGAAACGGCGGTTTCTCGGCTTACCTGGCTTGCGCCCCGTTTCAGCCAGTTGAATTGCATGTGGATATAGGCCAGCCGACCCCGTTGAAGATCCCGCTGCAAGTGCCACCTCATCTGATGGGTCAGAATGCGAGCATGGCCGAGCAATGCCGCGATGTCTTTCGCGATCTGATGAAGCGCCAAGGCGGTACGGTAGTGGTGCTGGGGGGACGCATGGGGCCGAATCACCCCGACAATTGGGCAGACTGCCTGCTGCCGGAATGCGAGATCGTGCGCATGGATATCCATCCTGGCCCTGGCGTGGACATCGTGGGGGATGTTCACGCACTGAGTGAACACATCGCTCCGAATTCCGTCAACGCCGTGATCTCGGCCTACGTCATGGAACACCTCGAAGCGCCGTGGGTGGTCGCGGCCGAGATCAACAAAGTGCTTCGTCCGGGCGGATTGACCATGCATTACGTGCCCCACGCATGGCCATTGCATGCGGCGCCCAATGATTTTTGGCGTATGTCCGATGCAGGGCTTCAGGCTTTGTATGGGAAAGCCACCGGATTCGAAGTGCTGGAAGCCGGCATGGGAGGACCGGTGCGCATGCATCCACCGCCAGAGATCCGTACGACGCAGTATGCGTCGATCGAAATGCCTGTGTTTGACGGTTATCTCTTCGCCTATCTGCTGGCACGCAAAGTGGCCGACCTTCCTGACGGCACAGTGCGTTGGCCCGGCACAGCGGCTGACCGGAGCGCTCGCGCGCAAAGCTACCCCACCAACTGAGCATGGCCTCTGCGACATCGTCTGGCGGCCCGAAAAGCCCTAGCGCGGGCGCCAGTGCCCCCGGCGCCGTTCGAAAGTTTTTCGGACGCATCGACACCGTCGGAGCGGCTATCCGCTGCGCAGTCCAGTTGGGCGGCGGCCCGGGCCATACCCTGCGGATGCTGGCATGCTTGTGGTTCACCGAGGGCTGGAAAGGGTATGCGTGGCGCATACGCCTGGTTCTGCAGCGAACTCGTGTCGAACACGAAGGCGACGAAATCGGCCTGGGGCCGATGGACTATCGACGTTGGTGCCAGCTTCACGACACGCTGGACGAAGCGCAACGGCTCGCCCTGGACTCGGACCTCCGGCAATGGCCGCACCGACCGCTGATCTCGGTGCTGATGCCTGTGTTCAATCCCTCGCTTGTGTGGCTGGAGCAAGCCGTGCAATCAGTCCGTGAGCAGGTATATCCCGACTGGGAGCTGTGCATCGCCGATGATGCGTCCACGCTCCCTGGAGTGCGCACTCTTTTGCAACGGCTGGCTCGCCAGGAGCCCCGCATCAAGCTCTCTTTGCGAACCGAGAATGGACACATCTGTGCGGCCTCCAATACTGCTCTGAAAACCGCCGAAGGCGAATTCATAGCCCTGCTCGACCACGACGACCTGCTTCCACCTCATGCGTTGTACTGGGTAAGCCGCGCGATACTGGCGCATCCCGAGGCCGGCCTCATCTACTCCGATGAAGACAAAGTGGACGAACTCGGCCGGCGCTCCGCGCCGCACTTCAAGTCCGCGTTCAACTACGATCTGTTTCTCTCGCAGAACATGGTCTCGCATCTCGGCGTGTACCGCCGCTCTCTGGTCGACACAGTCGGCGGTTTTCATGCGGGGTTTGAAGGCTCGCAAGACTATGACCTGGCCCTGCGCTGCATGGAGCACCTGAGGCCCGATCAAATCATCCACATTCCTCGGATTCTCTACCACTGGCGAGTACACGCCAATAGCACCGCTTTGAACATGGCGGCCAAACCGTACGCTTGCGCGGCCGCAGAGAACGCGCTCAACGCTCATCTGGCACGCCTGGGCCAACAAGGCTCCATCCGCTATGTCGGACACGGCTACGAGCATTGCCCACGTGAACCCGCACAAACACAGCGCATCTCGGCCATCATTTGCCTGCAAGCCGATGGGGCTGACCTCTGCGACATGGCCGCCAAGCTGCGCCGCGCCACGCAAGCGCCTATCCAGGATTTGATGTGGGTATCCTGCCGCTGCCTGCCGGGGCCGCATGAGGCTGAACTTGAGGCGCAAGCGGTGCGCGCTGGTGGGCAATATATAGGCGCTGCCCATGGCGCGACGCTCACGAAACGACTTGACGCAGCGTTGCGACACGCTGCGGGCGACTACGTAGTTTTTTTGCAGAGTGGAGTGCAGCCCCGTCAGCCCGAATGGCTGTCGCAACTGGTTGCACACGCTGCGCGCCCGCGGGTGGGAGTGGTCGGCGCGCGGCTATGGAATCACGATGGCACGTTGCTGCATGCCGGCGTGTTTTTGAGCAGTACGGGCGCTTTGCTGTCCTCACACTATGGTCAGGCCTCTCAATACCAGGGCTATTTCGGCCGCTCGTCCCTCAATCAGAATTTCTACGCGGTGTCGGCGGCCTGCGCCGTCGTCAAGCGCGCTCTTCTTGAAGAAGTGCAAGGTTTTGACTCGGAGTGGACAAACATGCGCTACGCCATGGCTGATCTTTGCCTGCGATTGAATGCCCGCGGCCACCGAAGCTTGTGGACGCCTGATGTGGATCTGGATATCCCTTCGGACAGCCCGCACGACGAAGCATGGCACGCTGCCAGTGAAGGCCAGGCCCCACGTCTCAGCGAGGACATCGCCTCCTGGTCGGCCCGATGGCAGCCCCTACTTGCAGAGGACCCTCACTACAACCCTAACCTGAGTTGGGCATGGCC
>Ga0265293_10012462_pt1 | contig 11283 bp, 6 predicted proteins | sample Munlanlewell138R_FD_192505 | JGI IMG/M metagenome (GOLD analysis project Ga0265293, IMG submission 192505) | Leachate microbial communities from a municipal landfill in Southern Ontario, Canada - Leachate well 138R | ecosystem: Engineered > Solid waste > Landfill > Unclassified | place: Canada... | reverse complement strand
GTCCTCGCAGGGCGCGGGTTCATCCCCGGTGTCTGCGGGTTCTGTCCCGGTGTCTGCGGGTTCTGTCCCGGTGTCTGCGGGGTCATCCCCGGTGTCTGCGGGGTCATCCCCGGTGTCTGCGGGGGCATCCCCGGTGTCTGCGGGGTCATCCCCGGTGTCTGCGGGGTCATCTCCGGTGTCTGCGGGGGCATCCCCGGTGTCTGCGGGGTCATCCCCGGTGTCTGCGGGAGACTTCGCGGTGCTGTCGCCACAGCCGCCCAGGCCCCCAAAGATTAGCAAAACCACCACCACCCACCAATGCATTGCGTTGCGCATATTACCCTCCTTGGGCTGCAAACAATGTTTTGATGATATCCGAAGCGCTCTTGCTATCGGTGTAAAAATGGCGTGGCGTTGTGTCTTTTTTGGGGGGGGCTTATGGTTGGCGATTACCGCCAGAAATTGCGGGCTTGGGTGCCCCAGCACACTTCGATGCTGTCGCTGGCGCGGAGCCCGCAGGTGTATTCACCGCCCACGCGCAGGGCGGAAAAAGCCACGTCTTCGGGCGGGTCGGTTTGGCCGTACTCGTTTTCGCCCCAGCACATGACCAGGCCGTCGTCGGCGCGAATGCCACAGGTGTGGTTGCTGCTGCTCGTGCTCAGGCTGGTGAATTTGATGCCCGCTGGCGGATCGGTTTGGCCGTCGTAGTTCGCGCCCCAGCACTGGACTTCTCCGGTGTCTTTGACAATCCCACAGGTGTGGTTTGCGCCCGCGCTGATGGCGGTGAACACACCATCGGGTGGCTCGGCTTGGCCATCGTAGTTCGCGCCCCAGCACTCGGCTTCGCCGTTGTCTTCGCGGATGCCACAGGTGTGGTCGCTGCCTGCGCTAATGTCGGCAAAGGCCACGCCTGTGGGTGCGGGGAAATCACCCACGTTACCCCAGCACAGGGCTTGGCCGGTGTCCTTGGCGATACCGCAGATGTGGTAGTCGCCTGCGCTGATGCTGTCAAAGGCTACGCCTTCAGGTGGACTGGATTGCTCCGAATCATTATTTCCCCAGCATTGGACTTGGCCGTTGTCTTCGCGAATCCCGCAGGTGTGGTACATCCTCGAGCTGAGACTGGTAAAGCGCACGCCTACAGGTGGATCGCTCTCGCCGTGATAATTAGATCCCCAGCACATCACCTCGGCGTTGTCTTCGCGGATGCCGCAGGTGTGCCAGCCACCCGTACCCAGGTCGGCAAACGCGATGCCCGTAGATGGCGCGGCTTGGCCTTCGTCATCGCGCCCCCAGCACATCACCTCGGCGTTGTCTTCGCGGATGCCGCAGGTGTGCCAGCCACCCGCGTTCAGGTCGGCGAACACCACGTCTGCGGGCGGGTCGGTTTGGGCGTAATCGTTTTCGCCCCAGCATTGGACTTGGCCGTCGTCGGCGCGAATGCCACAGGTGTGGTTTTCGCCCGCGCTGATGCTGGAGAACTTCACTTCTGGAGGCGGGGCGAGAGAGCCCAGGGTATTGAATCCCCAGCACATAACCAGGCCGTCGTCGGCGCGAATGCCACAGGTGTGTAAATTGCCAGAGCTCAGACTGGCAAAGGCCACGCCCTCGGGTGGGGCAAACTGCGCTTCACTGCCAAACGCGTGGTCTCCCCAGCACAGGGCTTGGCCGTCGTCGGCGAGAATGCCGCAGGTGTGGTTTCCGCCCGCGCTGAGACCGGTGAACGCCACGCCTTCAGGCGGACTGGATTGCTCCGAATCATTGTTTCCCCAGCATTGGACTTGGCCGTTGTCTTCGCGGATGCCGCAGGTGTGGTAGTTGCCCGCGCTGATGCTGGTGAATTGGATGTCCGCTGGCGGAGTGGCTTGGTCGTCGTCATTCCCACCCCAGCACTGGGCCTCGCCGTTGTCTTCGCGAATCCCGCAGGTGTGGATCTGGCCCGTGCTCAGGCTGGTGAATTGGATGCCCGCTGGTGGAGCGGCTTGGCCGTCGTCGTTCCCACCCCAGCATTGGGCCAGGCCGTTGTCTTCGCGGATGCCGCAGGTGTGGCCACCGCCCGCACTGAGGCTGGTGAACGTGGGCACGTCGGGGAGGTCGTCGTCGGTGTCACCGGTGTCGGTGCCGTCGGTGTCACCGGTGTCGTCGGTGCCGTCGGTGGGATCGGTATCGACGGGCGTGTCATCGGCTGGCAGGCCCGCCAGGCCATAGGAGAGGTGCCGGGTGAAGCCGGACACGCGCTTGGCAAAGCCGTCGACTTGGGCACCGGGCAGCGCCGCATAGGGGCCCTCGTCTTGGTCTGCCCAGTACACCGCCAGGGCCTCCGCCGCGTCCGCCACCCGGGACTCGTCAAACGGCAAGGTGACGACGACATCTTTTTTAAAGACCACGCCGTGGGGCAGAAACTCGTAGAGCGCGCCAGCGGGCGTGACGCCAGCGGTTGCGGACGGGGTGTTGGCGTGGCGGTGGATCGAGAAGCGCACCTCCTCGTCGAGGGCGCCGCTCGGAATGTCGAGGGACACCCCATCGGGTCCGGTCACCACGCCACCCCGCGGGCCAATGGAGACCTCGGCTCCTGCGTCATCGTCGTTTTTGCTGCACGAAATGGCCAGCAGCAGCGCCGCCAACCACGCCACCTTCATAAAATTACCGTAATGTTGCATGGCATCTCCTCCCCTCATTTCATTTGATGGTTGTCAATCATTATACCCAATGCCCCCGAGACAACCAAGCATTGCCCCGGCGAAATGCCGACAAAACAGCGCGTCATTTCCCACGGGCCTCCTGGGGCATTCGAACGCAATGTTTTGGGCGGACTTGGGCTTTGGAGGAATTAGGGCTGGGCGCCTGGGCCGTTGAGTTGGTGGGCGATGGCGGTGACGATTTTCTCTTGCCAGGCCCGCGCTGCCGAGGCGTATCCCGCAGCGCGGTTGAGCAGGATGGAGAAGGCCACGGGGCGCTCTCCGGTCTTGTCGAGGACGTAGCCCGTTAGGGTAATCACGCTGTTGAGGGTGCCGGTCTTGGCGCGGACGTAGCGGCGCGTCTCCGGGGTGGCGTAGCGCGACTTGATGGTGCCGTCGACGCCGCCGGTGGCGAGCTGGGTGAGGAACTCCGGGCGAATGGCGGCATCTCGCCAGGCCGCGCGCAGCACCTGGCAAAACTGGTGGGCGGAGACCTCGTTGGCGTCGAACAGCCCCGATCCGTTTTTGAACTTGTAGGTGCCCTTGGGGATGCCCCAGCCTTCGAGTACGTTGGCCACGGCGGCTTCGGCGGCCTCCCAGGTGCCCGGCCCTGAAGTGGTTTCGGCTCCCAGCACCTTGAAGAAAGTTTCGCTGTAAAAGTTGTTGGACATTTTGCCGGTCTCCCACAGGAGCGCGGAGAGGGGCTCGGACGCGTGGCTGGCGAGCAGGGGCGCGCCCGGCGGGACCTTGCCGAGCTGTACGGTGCCGCTGGTGGTGATGCCCAGTTGCTTGAGGATATCCATGAGGGCGTGGCCGGTGAGGAGCGAGGGGTTGTCGATGCGGCGGTAGTAACGCACGGGGCGCGAGCCCTGCGGGATTTGTCCCCAGACGCGGATGCGGGTGCGGTTTTCGAAGGGGAGCGCGGAGATGCGCGGGTCGTGGGCGCCTTGGCCGACGGTGATGGTGTCGTTGGCCAGGACGGCGTAGCCCGGGGGATCGAGCGTGACAATGGCGCGGGTCATGGCCGAGGGGGCGGGCCGGATGAGGATTTCGATGGCGTTGCGGTTGAGGGAGACGGCGCCCACCGGTGCGCGGAAGGCGTTGTCCTCGCCGGGCTGCTGGTCGAAGGCGAAGGGCTCGTTTTCGGCGTCGAAGTAGCTGTCGTCCACCGTGATGCCGCCCTCGATGCGCGCGATGCCCGCGGTGCGGAGCTGGTGCGCCAGGGCGAAGAGGTGGGCGGTGGTCAGCGAGGGATCGGCGTGCCCCTTGATGTAGAGGGGGCCCTGGATGGCGTCGGCGCCGCTGCGCCCGTGTAGCTGGGTGGTGAAGCGGAACTCCGGGCCCAGCACCTTGAGGGCCACAGCCGCGGTGATGACCTTGGCGTTGGAGGCGGGGTTGAGCGGGGCGTCGGCGTTTTGCTCGTAGATGACGTGACCGGTGACCACGTCGACCACCGCCACGCCCACGGTGGTGTTGCCGGGCTTGCTGGCGGCGGCGGCGGAGACAGCGCGGTGCATCGCGGCAAAGGGGTCGTTTTCGGCGCGTGCCGGGGCGGCCCAGACGGCGCACAGGGCGAGCAGCAGCAGCGCGTGCTGGCAATGATGTCGCAGTGTTTTCGCAGGTGTTTTCATGGAATTTGCATAGCGCGAACCGCGGCAAATTTCATGGGAAATCGTCGTTGGAAGGGGCCAGGAGACGCAGGCGCTCCTCCATGGCCCGCCGCAGTGCCTCGCAGCGATGCCCGTCGTTGGGTGCACAATGCGCATCCAAAAAGCGCTGGGCGGATGCGCGACAACAATCCGGTTCGGCGATGGCCCGCCGCACATGGGCGAGCAGGTCGTCGGGGTTGTCGGCCATCAGTCCGCCGTGTTCGGTGGGGGGCATGGCCCAGGCGTGTCCCATGTCCTTGGTTTTGATTTCCCGCACCTTGCCGCGCTTCCAGATGCGGTAGCTGTATGCCCGCGTGTTGTCGAGGTTGGGACAGATGTGAATGGTCGGGCGCAGGGTTGGGTAAAAGAACGTGAGAAAGGAGGAGTAGTTGGACAGCAGGCCATCGGCCAGCGCGATGTCCAGCAGGTTGTCTTGCGTGGTGTCTTTGAACTTGAGCAGCACGGCGCTGTCTTGGTCGCGACACATGTTTTCAAGTCGCTGCACGTAAGCGGCATCAAAGCGGTGGCGGTCGTGCATGCGCAACACCAGCGCTGCGCCGTTCTTTTTGAGCTCACCAATGAGGGCCTCGATGATGTCCAGATCATCGCCCCACTGCGCAAAGATGGTGCCGTGATGCCACGTCGGGGCCAACAGAAAGATGGGGCCATCGCGGAAGCGCTTGGGGTAGTGCGCGAGCGCGTCGGTCTTCGAGAACGGCGGCGAGATGATGTCGTCGTTGTAGCACTGTCCCAGGGCGAGCACGTTGTCGGGATGGAAGCCGCTGACCTCGATGCGGTAACGGCGGTTGGGCTCTCCGGCGGCGATCCACATGAAGCGCGGATTCGGCGCGTCCGGCGCAATGCCCGTGTGCGCCTTGACCGACTTGTAAATCTCGGCGAATTGCTTTTTGTCCTCCGGACCTTTCCAACTGTAGCCGTGCCAGACGTTGACCAGCAAGGGCGACAGCGGCACCGGTGGGTGGTGGTTGTCGATCACCGTGATGTGCGGTTTCCAACGCTGCAATGCGCCCAGGGTTTGTGGGTGCTGGCGATCCATGACGGTGACGCGGAGGGGGGCCAACTGGTTGATGGGCTCCTGGCGGTAGAAGTCCGGGGTTTGCATGACCGCGACGACGTCGTACTCGGGGCGCTGCTGCAGGTGGCGCGCCAGCGAGAACATATTGCCCTGCATCGTGGTGGCCCACAGGCAGACGCGGATGCGGTTCACGGGAACTCCACTTCGTAGCCGTGGTCGGCCACCGCGGACCAGTCGTGGACGATTTGCGTCAGGCGCTCCACCTCATCGGGGTGTGCCGCGGAGATGTCGGTCTCCTGGCGCTGGTCGGCGGCGCGGTAGAGCTGCGGCTTGTCGCCCTTGGGCAGGTACAGGGAGTGGGCGGCGGTCTCCAGCCCGTAGTTCTCGGCGTGGACGTTGTAGGACATGCGGTCCGCGCGGGTGGCGAAGAGCGAGTGCCCCATGAAGCGGTTGTCCGCGCAGATGCCGGCCATGTGCAGGATGCTGGGGGCGATGTCGACGTGGCTGGCGGGGGCGCCCTGTTGTCCGGCGGGCCGCAGGGGGTGCTGCCCGTAGATGATTAAGGGCACCCAGTTGGTTTCGTGGCGCGTGTTCTCGGGGCCCTGGGCTGCGCCGCGTTCCCCCAAATCCATGGCGTGGTCGCCGGTGATGAAGAACACGGTGCGCGGAAACCACGGTTCGTTTTGGATGGCGGCGAAGAACTCGCGCAGCACGTCGTCGTCGTAGCGCAGCGTGTTGCGGATGCGCTGCTTGAGGTCGCGGCCCTCGTAATCGCGGAACGCGGCCTCGGGGACGCTGAAGGGCACGTGGTTGGAGATGAGGAAGGTGGTGGCGACAAAGGGCTGGTCGGCGTCGGGGCGGTTCTTCAAGTACTGGGCGAGCTGCCGCATGACCTTGCGGTCCTCTTCGTTGTCGGCCTTGTCGAAGTAGACGTGGTCGTACCACTGCGTGAGCCACAGCCGCTGGTTGTCCCAGTCGGGGTCGGAGCCGCCGAAGAAGGCCGCGTGGTAGCCGTGTTGGCGCAGGATGGAGGCGTAGCTGTCGAGGTGTTTGTGGGCAAAGGCCTTGGCCACGGTTTTGCGCGAGTGGGGCAGGATGCCGGTGTGCAGGGCCATGAAGGCGTACACCGTCGGCTGGGAGTTGCAGATGTAGCGCGTGTAAAAGGCGGCGTCGTCGGAGCGGGCGAGGGCGGAGAGGTGGGGCGTTGCATCGATGGTTTCGCCGGCGTGAAACAGGGGGACGTTGAGGGCGCGAAAGGTTTCGACGGCGATGACGACGAAGTTCCAGGGGGCGTCTCCGTAGGTAGGGCAGGTGCCGTCAAAGGTGCGCAGGAGCGAGGCGCCTGGTGCGGGGAAGCGCCATCCGTCTTGGGTGTTGGCGCGGAGCCACCGGTTTTGTACCCGCTGGATGCGCTCGCCGATGTCGCTGTAATCCGGCGCGGCTTGAAAGGTTTCTTGAAAGCTCTTGAGCAGCACCAGGGCGATGGGCGCCACTTTTTGCTGCCGGTTTTTGGAGCCGAACAGCGAGGTGCGAAACAAAAAGGGCAAGAAGAGAAACGCCACAATCGCTGCGATCACTGCCATGCGCTTGGCGCGCAAGGGGGCGTTGATTTTGACGCGGAAGGCGAGCAGCGCCGCCGTGAGCGCGAAGAGGGGCGGCAGCAACAAGAGCCAGGCGGAGAGGTAGCGACCGCCGGCGTCGTCGCGCACAGCGTGGTGGATGGCGGTGGGCACATTGATTTGGATGCCGTAGGTGGACAGGGCGTCCACCGAGAGGTGCATGCCGAAGAAACGGAGTATTTCGTTGTCGAGGTGGGTGAGGGCGAGCAGGCCGGTTAGCAGCAAGATGTGGGCCCAGAGCAGGGGCTTTTGCGCGCGTCGGCCTAAGAAGGCGGCCAGGAGGAAGAAGGGCGCAGACGCCAGCGAGACGCCGTAGCAGGCGTAGAACATGGCGTGGGGCAGGTAGCTGGAGAGATTCATGACGTAGGGGAGGCCAAAGGGGGTGGGCCGCAAGAAGAGGAAGAGCTGCAGCGCGACGCCGAAGAGCAGCGCGGTGATGTAGATGCGGAGGTGCTTGTGGGGCCATCTCACGCGCATGCCCATGCGGATGAGGGCGCGGCGCTTGTAGAGACGGCGAAGCTGCGGGACGCTGGAGAACAGCGCGTTGCGGATGCGGAGGTGCTTGTGGGGCCATTTCGCGCGCGTGTCAGCGGGGATGTGGCGTTTGATGTGCTTGAGTGCGGGGCGCAATGTTGAAATTTTTTTTCGCAACATGCGGCGTCCCCTACCACGATTCTTGCGCTTGTTCTATCCCCTGGGCGCGTATTTCAGTCGTTTGCGGTTGTCTCTGTGGCGGTTGTCTTTGTGACGGCGGGTGCGTTGCTGGAGGCGCGCGTGGGCGGGCTTACTCGCGGCAGGGCAACACGCGCAGAATTTTAATTTGCGTCGCCGCGGTGCCGCGTCCCGCGTAGGCGACACTGCCGTCGGGGAAGCCGACGAGTTTGTGGTAGCGGTTGCCGCGCATGTCGACAGGCAAGGCCGCGCCCTCGGCTTCTCCGGTTTCTCGGCTCACGATCTGCAGGTGCATTTGGCGTTCGCCCCGGCTGAAATCGAAATCGCCGGGGGAGGTGCCGGCGTCCCACGCGACGACCATGCGCTCGGCTCCGTAGGCGGCGAGTTGTGGCGCGCGGTGGTTGACCCCGCTCTCGCTGGCCAGGACGACGTCTTGCACGGCCTCTCCATCGGTGAACGCCAGCAGGTGAATATCTGCCAGGCCGCTGGCATTGGCCCTTTCGCCCGGGCGGATGTCGCTGGTGGCGAGCCAGATGCGCCCGTCCCCCGCCGGGACGAGGTCGCTCATGTTGGCGTACCACAGGTCGACGCTGCGAATGGTGCGGTAGGGCGCGGGGCGCGCGAGGCGGTTGTTGTTGTCCGTCTTGCATACGGCGACGTACTCAGACGTTGCGGCGTCCCAGACCACGCGCTCGTAGCCGCTGTGGCTGCAGCCCCAATCGAATCCGCCCCGCCGCTGGAGCAGGTCTCCGGCGAGGTCGACCACCTGCATGCGGTCGCCCTGGTGGATGTTGACCGCCGTCGCGTGAACGCTGCCCTGCGACTGGCAGGACTGGGAGACGCTCACGGCAGCGCCGAAGTAGGCCGCGTAGCTCTCGCCGTCCGAGGCGATGCGCCCGTGGTGGGCAAAGGGCTCCCAGATGAAGCGCAGGGACGAACCGGTGGGGCTCGTGAGATAGGGCGGGTTCGTCGGCGTGGACTCGGTGAGGTTGGTGGCCCAGGTTTCGCTGCTGCCGTCGAAGCGCACCAGGTACATGTCCCAGCAGTTCCACTGGCCTTGCCAATCGCGCTCGCTGGCGGCGCCGCACAGGTTGTTGAGCTCGCCGCAGTGCCGTTCGCCGCTGCCGTGCGCGTCGCGGGTGACGAGCACCACGCCCCCCGCATTGTCGGCGTAGATGTCGGCGAAGGAGCGGGCGGGAACCCCGATGGGAGCGCCGGTGAGTTGGTCGTCGCCGTCGAGGGTGGCCACGTGCACCTGGGCGTCTTGCCCCATCCAGGCCACCCGGGAACCGCCGGAGGGAATGGCGGCCATCATAATGGGCTGCAGCACGGAGCCGGTCCCGTCGGTCTCGTTGTTTTGAACGGTCATGCCGACGTCGATCTCGGTGATGCGCACCCGCGCCGCTGTGAGCTCGCAGTTGCCAAACGGTGGCGGGGGCGACGTGTCGGGGTGCAGCGAACTGGAGTCGGGCGGCGGTGTGGATACGCTGTCGGTGCCATGTGGCGGAGCGCTGTCGGTGCTGTGCGGCGGTGTGTTGCCGGTGCTGTGCGGCTGCGAGGAGTCGCTGTCTGCGGTGTGGGTCCCGTTGTTGTTTGTGCCTTGCTGCGCCTCGTCGGTGTCGTTGCTGGCGCACCCCGCGGTCACAAGCCCTGCCAACCCCCATGCCAGCCCCCATGTTACTACCCTTGCCCATTGGCTTTTGCGCGCCATTTTCATTGCCGTGCCTTTCTGTTGATGAGGGCCAAAGCATACCTTCTTTTTGCGGGCGTCGGTGGCAAAATAGACTTTCGAGATGGCGTGTGCAAAACTTCGTGACCTGCATCTGTGGGGCGTCGGGGACGCGTCTTCGCCGAAAGGAATGCGATATGTCAGAAGCGCCAAGCGCGACGATTTTGATTGTCGACGATGACAAGAGCAATCTGCGCGCGCTCGAAAAGGTGTTCGCCCGCGAGGGGTTTCGGGTGTTGGTGGCCCCGGATGGCGCCGCCGCGCTCGCCCTCTGCCGCAAACACACCGTCGACGTGGTGCTCACTGATTTAATGATGCCGGGCATGGATGGCTTGTCGCTGCTCGAGGCGCTGCGCACCGTCTCCCCCGACAGCGAGGTGGTCTTGATGACCGCCTACGGCACGGTGGAGACCGCCGTGGACGCCATGAAACACGGCGCCTACGATTTTGTCGAGAAGCCCATCAAGCGCCAGGCCATCATTCGCACGGTGCACAAGGCCCTCGAAAAGCGCTCGCTGTTGGCCGAAAACCGCGCCCTGCGCTACCGCCTCAAGAAGGCCGAAGAGCGCACGGTGGTGGGGGTGAGTCCGCCGTTTCGGCGCGTGCTCGATCTGGTGCAACAGGCGGCGCCCTCCATGGCCACGATTTTGATCACCGGAGAGTCGGGCACGGGCAAGGAGGTGGTGGCCCGCGCGATACACGAAAACTCTGCGCGCGCATCGGGGCCCTTCATCGCGGTGAACTGCGCGGCGCTGCCCGAATCGATCTTGGAGGCCGAGCTCTTCGGCTACGAACCCGGCGCCTTTACCGGTGCGGTGAAGCAGCGCGACGGCCGCTTCGCCATGGCCAGCGGGGGCACGATCTTTTTGGACGAGGTGGCGGAGGTCTCGCCGTCGGTGCAGGTGAAGCTGCTGCGCGTGTTGCAAGAGGGCGAAATCGATCCCCTGGGGGGCGTGACCACGCCCGTCGACGTGCGCATCGTGGCGGCCACCAACCGCTCCCTCGAAGACGAAATCGTCCGCGGCGCCTTCCGCGAAGACCTGTACTACCGCCTCAACGTCATCGCCGTGCACCTGCCGCCCCTGCGACAACGCCTCGAGGATGTCCCTCTGTTGACCGATCTGTTTCTGCACCGCTACGCTGCCCGCAACAACAAGACCATCGACGGCATCTCCCAAGCCGCCCTGGACGCCCTCTCCGGATACGACTGGCCGGGCAATGTGCGGGAGCTGGAAAATGCCATGGAGCGCGCGGTGGTGCTGGCGCGTCACCCCATTATCGACATCGCCGACTTGCCCGAGCGCGTGGTCAACGCCGAGCGGCATGACGAACAACTGCGCATTCCCATCGGCACCCCCCTCGAAGAAATTGAACGCCGCGTCATCCGCGAAACCCTGCGCCACACCCGGGGAGACAAAAAGCTGGCGGCCCAGTTGCTGGGCATCGCGACGCGCACCATCTACCGAAAAATGGACGCCCTGTCCGAACCCGAATCCTAGCGGGGGGACCTGTGACGGGGAGCGCCGAGAACGCGGCTCGCGCTAGTCGTCGAGGAGGCGCTCGGGGATGAGGGGCGAGGGCTTGGCGGTGGTGATGAGCCAGAGCTGGTGGGCGGCGCGCGTGATGCCCACGTGCATGTGGTGGCGCGCTTCATCCGACAGGGGGTAGGTGTCCGCGTTGCAATCCACCATGATGACGTAGTCGAATTCGAGCCCCTTCACTTGGCGGATGTCGGTGACCTCCACGCCGGGCGCAAACGAAAAGTCTTGATCGGTGATGAGCTCGAGTTGGGGGACTTCGGCCTTTCGCAGCCCCTCGTAGTACACCCGCGCCTGCACCATGTGCCGCGCCACGATGGCGACGTTGGCGGCGGGCTCGCGCACCGAGAGCTCGCGCAGCGCCGTGGCGAGAAAGTCCACCG
>Ga0265293_10012461_pt1 | contig 11284 bp, 6 predicted proteins | sample Munlanlewell138R_FD_192505 | JGI IMG/M metagenome (GOLD analysis project Ga0265293, IMG submission 192505) | Leachate microbial communities from a municipal landfill in Southern Ontario, Canada - Leachate well 138R | ecosystem: Engineered > Solid waste > Landfill > Unclassified | place: Canada... | reverse complement strand
CGACCGGGCCTTATAGCCTTGTGACCCAGCAACCGCTGGGTGGTAAGGCGCAGTTCGGTGGCCAACGTTTCGGTGAGATGGAGGTCTGGGCCCTTGAAGCTTACGGCGCGGCCTATACGTTGCAGGAAATGCTGACTGTGAAATCCGACGATGTGGCTGGCCGCACCAAGGTTTACGAGTCGATCGTCAAGGGCGAAGACAACTTCGAGGCCGGCGTGCCCGAAAGTTTCAACGTGCTTGTGAAAGAAGTGCGCGGCCTTGGCCTGAACATGGAACTCCTGGATGCCGAGGAAGAGGAATAGGCGCCTGCGCCAGGGGGTGCGTGATGTCACGCGCCCCGCTCCCTCTTACCCATGCCCGAATTTGAGGATATCAAAATGAACCAGGAACTGACCACCAACCCGTTCAACCCGGTTGCCCCCGTCAAGACCTTTGACGAAATCAAGATCTCTCTGGCCTCGCCCGAGCGGATTTTGTCGTGGTCCTATGGCGAGATCAAAAAGCCGGAAACCATCAACTACCGCACGTTCAAACCCGAGCGTGACGGTCTGTTCTGTGCGCGTATCTTTGGCCCGATCAAGGATTACGAATGCCTGTGCGGCAAATACAAGCGCATGAAATATCGCGGTGTCGTCTGCGAAAAATGCGGCGTCGAAGTGACGCTGCAAAAGGTCCGCCGTGAACGGATGGGCCATATCGAGCTGGCCGCGCCCGTCGCGCATATCTGGTTTCTGAAATCGCTGCCCTCGCGCATCGGCCTGATGCTGGACATGACGCTGCGCGATCTGGAGCGGGTGCTTTATTTCGAAAACTACGTCGTGATCGAGCCGGGTCTGACGGATTTGACCTATGGCCAGATGCTGAGCGAGGAAGAATTCCTTGACGCGCAGGATGCCTATGGCGCCGATGCGTTCAGCGCCAATATCGGCGCCGAAGCGATCCGCGAAATGCTGGCCGCGATCGATCTGGATGCGACCGCCGAACAGTTGCGCGAAGATCTGAAGGTTGCCACCGGCGAGCTGAAGCCCAAGAAAATCATCAAGCGGCTGAAAATCGTTGAAAGTTTCCTTGAATCCGGCAACCGCCCGGAATGGATGGTGCTGACCGTCATTCCGGTGATCCCGCCGGAACTGCGCCCGCTGGTGCCGCTGGATGGTGGCCGGTTTGCGACATCGGACCTGAACGATCTTTACCGCCGGGTGATCAACCGCAACAACCGTCTGAAACGGCTGATCGAACTGCGCGCGCCCGATATCATCGTGCGTAACGAAAAGCGGATGTTGCAGGAATCGGTCGATGCATTGTTCGACAACGGCCGCCGCGGCCGGGTGATCACGGGTGCCAACAAGCGCCCGCTGAAATCGCTGTCGGATATGCTGAAAGGTAAACAGGGCCGTTTCCGCCAGAACCTTTTGGGTAAACGCGTGGACTTTTCGGGCCGCTCGGTCATTGTGACGGGGCCGGAACTGAAACTGCATCAATGCGGCCTGCCCAAGAAAATGGCGCTCGAACTGTTCAAGCCGTTCATCTATTCGCGGCTGGAGGCCAAGGGCCTGTCAAGCACCGTGAAACAGGCGAAAAAGCTGGTGGAAAAGGAACGCCCCGAAGTCTGGGATATCCTGGACGAGGTGATCCGCGAACATCCCGTCATGCTCAACCGTGCGCCGACGCTGCACCGGCTGGGGATTCAGGCGTTTGAACCGATCTTGATCGAAGGCAAGGCGATCCAGCTTCACCCGCTGGTCTGTGCCGCGTTCAACGCCGACTTTGACGGTGACCAGATGGCCGTTCACGTGCCGCTTTCGCTGGAAGCCCAGCTTGAAGCGCGCGTGCTGATGATGTCCACTAACAACGTGCTGTCGCCCGCCAACGGCGCGCCGATCATCGTGCCGTCGCAGGATATGATCCTGGGGCTTTACTATGTGTCGATGGAACGCGAAGGCATGAAGGGCGAGGGCACTGTCTTTGCCTCGATCGACGAGATGGAGCATGCGCTGACCGCAGGCGAGGTGCATCTGCACGCCAAGGTCACGGCCCGGATCAAACAGATCGACGAAGAAGGCAACGAGGTCGTCAAACGCTACGAAACCACGCCCGGCCGGATGCGGCTTGGCGCGTTGCTGCCGATGAACGCCAAGGCGCCCTTTGAACTGGTCAACCGTCTGCTGCGCAAGAAAGAGGTGCAGCAGGTGATCGATACCGTTTACCGCTATTGCGGCCAGAAGGAATCGGTCATTTTCTGTGATCAGATCATGTCGCTGGGCTTCAAGGAAGCGTTCAAGGCCGGGATTTCGTTCGGCAAGGATGACATGGTGGTTCCCGACAACAAATGGGAACTGGTCGATCAGACCCGCGATCTGGTCAAGGATTTCGAACAACAATATATGGACGGCCTGATCACGCAGGGCGAGAAATATAACAAGGTTGTCGATGCCTGGGCCAAGTGTAACGACAAGGTCACCGATGCGATGATGAACGCCATTTCGGCGGTTCAGCGTGACGACAATGGCGCGGTCGAGGAACCGAACTCGGTTTACATGATGGCCCATTCCGGTGCGCGGGGCTCGGTCACGCAGATGAAGCAGCTTGGGGGTATGCGCGGCCTGATGGCCAAGCCTTCGGGCGAGATCATCGAGACGCCGATCATCTCGAACTTCAAGGAAGGTCTGACCGTTCTTGAATATTTCAACTCGACCCACGGGGCGCGCAAAGGGCTGTCGGATACGGCGCTGAAAACTGCGAACTCGGGCTATCTGACGCGGCGTCTGGTGGACGTGGCGCAGGATTGCATCGTGCGCCTGCCCGATTGCGGCACCGACAAATTCATTACCGCCCAGGCGGCGGTCAATGATGGTGAAGTCGTGGCGCCGCTGTCGGAACGCGTTCTGGGCCGTGTGGCTGCCGAAGATGTGCTGCGTCCGGGCACGGACGAAGTGCTGGTGCGCCAGAACGAGTTGATCGACGAGCGTAAAGCCGATCTGATCGAGGCCGCCGGCCTTGCCAGCGTGCGCATGCGCTCGCCGCTGACCTGTGACGCCGAAGAGGGCGTTTGCGCCATGTGCTATGGGCGCGATCTGGCCCGCGGCACCTTGGTGAACATCGGCGAGGCCGTGGGCATCATCGCGGCACAATCGATCGGCGAACCGGGCACCCAGTTGACGATGCGGACCTTCCACATCGGCGGCGTGGCCCAAGGTGGCCAGCAATCGGTGCAGGAAGCTGCGCAGGAAGGCCGGGTCGAATTGCGCAACGCGAGCCTGCTGGAAAACGCGGCAGGCGATCAGATCGTCATGGGCCGCAACATGCAGATGGCGATCATCGACGATAACGGGATCGAGCGCGCAAGCTACAAGATCGGCTATGGCACCAAACTGCTGGTGAAAGAGGGCGATCAGGTCAAGCGCACCGATCGGCTGTTCGAATGGGATCCCTATACCCTGCCGATCATCGCCGAAAAGGCAGGCCGCGTGAAATTCGTCGATCTTGTCAACGGCATCGCCGTGCGCGAGGAAACCGATGACGCCACCGGCATGACCCAGCGCATCGTCACCGACTGGCGCAACGTTCCGCGCGGCAGCGATCTGAAACCCGAAATCCTGATTGCGGGCGAAGATGGCGAACCGGTGCGCAACGAAGCCGGTAATCCGGTGACCTATCCGATGTCGGTCGATGCGATTTTGTCGGTCGAAGACGGGCAGGATATCCGGGCCGGTGACGTGGTGGCGCGTATCCCGCGCGAAGGTGCCAAGACCAAGGACATCACCGGGGGTCTGCCCCGCGTGGCGGAACTGTTCGAAGCGCGTCGCCCCAAGGATCACGCGATCATCGCCGAACTGGATGGCTATGTCCGTTTCGGGCGCGACTACAAGAACAAGCGCCGGATCACCATCGAGCCTGCCGATGAAACCATGGCAGCGGTCGAATATATGGTGCCCAAGGGCAAGCACATCCCCGTGGCCGAAGGCGATTTCGTCCAAAAGGGCGATTACATCATGGACGGCAATCCCGCGCCGCATGATATCCTTGCCATCATGGGGGTCGAGGCGCTGGCCGATTACATGATCGACGAGGTGCAGGATGTGTATCGTCTGCAAGGCGTGAAGATCAACGACAAGCATATCGAGGTGATCGTCCGACAGATGCTCCAGAAATGGGAAATCCAGGACAGCGGCACCACGACGCTGCTGAAGGGCGAGCATGTCGATAAGGCCGAATTCGATCTTGCGAACGAGAAGGCCGTTGCCAAAGGCGGGCGGCCTGCCACGGGCGAGCCGATCCTGCTGGGGATCACCAAGGCGTCGCTGCAAACGCGCAGCTTCATTTCGGCCGCGTCCTTCCAGGAAACGACGCGGGTGCTGACCGAGGCGTCGGTTCAGGGCAAGCGCGACAAGCTGGTGGGCTTGAAGGAAAACGTCATCGTTGGCCGCCTGATCCCGGCGGGCACCGGTGGCGCGACCCAGCGCGTGCGCCGTATTGCCGCCGAGCGTGACCTGAGCGTGATCGAACAGGCCCGCGCCGAAGCATCGGCCGCCGCCGCATTGGCCGCGCCCGCGTTCAGCGCGGACGAAGCCGAGCCCGAAAGCACGCTGGTCGAAACGCCGGAAAACCGCGGCGAATAATCCGCGCTTCACATGAAAACAAAGGCCCCGCCGTTTGGTGGGGCCTTTTCTTTTGGGCCTAGCCGGCCGAGGCCGCTTGATCCATATGCGCGATCCAACGCAGGTCGGCGCGCGGATCATCGCCCCGCCGGGCGCATATCGCGGCGATATAATCGGCACAGCACAGGTGATGCAGCCGCATGATGCCGGGCAGGGCGCAGATTTCGGCATAGATCGGATCGAAACGCGGCGCATAGGCAAGGGCCGACAGGTCTTGTTCGTCGTTACGGTTATGGCAGGCCAGAAAATCATCCGTATAACGATCAGCAAACGAACTGGCCGAGAGCTGCCCGCGTTTGAATTCAAAATTCTCGCGCGTGCGGATGACATAATGGTTAAGCTGGGCGTTGGTGTGGGTGACCCAGCGTGGGCGCGTCAGCCGCTGGGCATTGGTGTCGGGATTAAAGTTGCTCATCCTGGCGCCGTTCGAGCGAATCCAGTGATTACTGCCTTCGTTCCACGCGCCAGCGCCCTGCCAGCGCCGGGGCGAATGCGTGCCAAAGCGGCCGAATCGGCGCGGTTGGTAAATCAGGCTTTTGAAAAAGATATTCGCGCGGCTTTGTTCCGGGGCGGCGTGGGTAAAGGTGCGGTGGGTCAACCCGTCGTGCCATTCGGCCAGACCGCTATCGCCGAAACATTTCCAGTGGATGGCAATGCCGGCAACATCGGGCACATCCGGGCCCACAAAATCGGGCAGGGTGCCATCGCCGGCATGCAGAATCAGAAATTCATCCACATCGCAGATGAACATCCAATCCGCCGCCTGCACCAGCGGATGCCTGGCCGCGTGGTGAAAGGCCGATGCCTGCGGCGGCCGGCCGGGGCGGGGGTGATGTTCGATCGCGGTCACCCATCCGGCCTGTTCCAAAATCGCCAACATCTGTGGCGAATGGTCGGTGCAATCGTTATAGGCGATCAGGATATCATCGAATCCCAGCATCTTTTGCCAGGCGACCCATTCAAGGATGAACGGCCCCTCATTGCGCATCGCGCAGACGACCAGATGCGTATTCATCAACCGCTTACCCCGACCCGAATGACTGGGCGCAGCAAAACCGCAAATCCGCCCGGCTGTCCACCCCGGCCCGATCCCGAAAAATCGCCCATACCGCGGGGTTTGCGCGCTTCCGGCCCCTGGGCCTGTTGACATGGGGGGCGACTCTCCATATACGACGACCACTTGGCCTCGGAGGTGTATGCCTTCCATGTGCCTTCTACAGTACTGAAGTGGTCACGATCCAGGCCTTGCCTCGATCCTCTGGAATTCCACCGCACCGATCCCTGCTATGGGATCGAATGCGGTATTTGCGTTATGCGGACGCGTGTAACGCGTGAAATGAAACTGAAATGTGTTGCAACACTGGGGAACCGGAATGCCAACGATCCAACAGCTGATCCGCAAGCCGCGGCAGCCTAAAGTAAAACGCTCGAAGTCCATGCACCTCGAGTCGTGCCCCCAAAAGCGGGGCGTCTGCACGCGCGTCTATACGACGACGCCGAAAAAGCCGAACTCCGCGATGCGGAAAGTGGCCAAGGTGCGGCTGACCAACGGTTTTGAGGTCATCAGCTATATCCCTGGCGAAAAGCACAACCTTCAGGAACACTCGGTGGTTCTGATCCGTGGTGGCCGGGTAAAAGACCTTCCCGGTGTGCGTTACCATATCCTTCGCGGCGTGCTCGATACCCAAGGTGTCAAGGATCGCCGTCAGCGTCGTTCGAAATACGGCGCCAAGCGTCCGAAGTAAGGAGAGACAGGGATGTCCCGTCGTCACGCCGCTGAAAAGCGCGAAATTCTGCCCGATGCCAAATATGGCGATCGCGTTCTGACAAAATTCATGAACAATCTGATGGTTGACGGCAAGAAATCCGTCGCCGAAAGCATTGTTTACAACGCCTTTGACCGTGTCGAAAGCAAGCTCAAGAAAGCCCCCGTCGAGGTTTTCCACGAAGCGCTCGACAACGTGAAACCGTCGGTTGAAGTGCGTTCGCGCCGCGTTGGTGGTGCAACCTATCAGGTGCCTGTCGAAGTGCGCGCCGAACGCCGCGAAGCGCTGGCGATTCGCTGGTTGATCAAAGCCGCACGCGCGCGCAACGAACACACCATGGAAGAGCGCCTTGCTGGCGAGCTGCTCGATGCCGTCAATGGCCGGGGCACCGCCGTCAAGAAGCGTGAAGACACTCACAAGATGGCCGACGCGAACAAAGCGTTCAGCCATTATCGCTGGTAAGCGGAAGGACGCCAACCATGGCACGCGAATACCCACTCGAACTTTACCGCAACTTCGGCATCATGGCGCATATCGACGCCGGCAAGACCACGACGACCGAGCGGATCCTGTATTACACAGGCAAGTCGCACAAAGTCGGTGAGACGCATGATGGTGCCGCGACCATGGACTGGATGGAGCAAGAGCAAGAGCGTGGCATCACGATCACCTCTGCTGCGACGACCACATTCTGGGAACGCACGCTGGACGGTCAGACCCCCGATTCGCCGCGTCACCGGTTCAACATTATCGACACCCCCGGCCACGTTGACTTCACCATCGAAGTCGAGCGTTCGCTGGCCGTGCTCGATGGCGCTGTGGCGCTGTTGGATGCGAATGCCGGTGTTGAACCCCAGACCGAAACCGTGTGGCGCCAGGCTGACCGCTACAAGGTGCCGCGTATCGTGTTCGTCAACAAGATGGACAAGATCGGCGCCGATTTCTTTAACTGCCTGCACATGATCAAGGATCGCACCGGTGCGACTCCGGCCCCGATCGCCCTGCCGATCGGTTCCGAGGACAAGCTGGAAGGCGTCATCGATCTGGTCACCATGGAAGAATGGACCTGGGCCACGGACGAGCTGGGCTCGCCCTGGACGCGTCAGCCGATTCGTGCCGAGCTCGAAGAGCTGGCGCAGGAATGGCGTGGCAAGCTGATCGAACTCGCCGTCGAAATGGACGATGAGGCGATGGAAGCCTATCTCGAAGGGACCGAGCCCGACGTTGCGACCCTGCGCAAACTGATCCGCAAGGGCACGCTGTCGATGTCTTTCGTGCCGGTGACCGCTGGTTCGTCGTTCAAGAACAAAGGTGTGCAGCCGCTGCTGAACGCCGTGATCGACTATCTGCCTTCGCCGCTGGATGTGCCTGCCTATATGGGCTTTGCCCCCGGTGACGAATCCGAGACCCGCAACATTTCACGTTCGGCCGAAGATGCGCAGCCTTTCTCGGGGCTGGCGTTCAAGATCATGAACGATCCCTTCGTCGGTTCGCTGACCTTTACGCGCATCTATTCGGGCGTGCTGAAAAAAGGCGATCAGATGCTGAACTCGACCAAAGGCCGCAAAGAGCGCGTTGGTCGGATGATGATGATGCATGCCGTCAACCGCGAAGAAATCGAAGAAGCATTCGCGGGCGATATCATTGCGCTGGCCGGTCTGAAAGAAACCACCACCGGTGACACGCTTTGCGCGGAAAAGGCGCCGGTCGTGCTTGAAACCATGACTTTCCCCGATCCGGTGATCGAAATCGCGATCGAGCCGAAAACCAAGGCTGACCAGGAAAAGATGGGCGCCGGTCTGGCCCGTCTTGCGGCCGAAGATCCGTCCTTCCGGGTGGAAACCGATCTGGAAAGCGGCCAGACGATCATGAAAGGGATGGGCGAGCTTCACCTCGACATTCTGGTGGATCGTCTGCGGCGTGAATTCAAGGTCGATGCCAATATCGGTGCACCGCAAGTGGCGTATCGCGAAACGATCAGCCACGAAATCGAACATACCTACACGCACAAGAAACAATCTGGTGGGTCGGGTCAGTTCGCCGAGGTCAAGCTGGTGATTTCGCCGACCGAGCCGGGCGAAGGCTATTCCTTCGAAAGCCGTATCGTTGGCGGTTCGGTGCCCAAGGAATATATTCCGGGCGTCGAAAAAGGTATCCGCAGCGTGATGGACAGCGGCCCGCTGGCCGGCTTCCCGGTGATCGACTTCAAGGTCGCGCTGGTTGACGGTAAATTCCATGACGTTGACTCCAGCGTTCTGGCCTTTGAAATCGCCGCCCGCATGGGGATGCGCGAAGGGATGCGCAAAGCCGGTGCCAAACTGCTTGAGCCGATCATGAAGGTCGAAGTGGTCACCCCCGAGGAATATACCGGTGGGATCATCGGTGACCTGACATCGCGTCGGGGCATGGTGCAGGGTCAGGATTCGCGCGGAAATGCGAATGTGATCAATGCTTTCGTGCCGCTGGCCAATATGTTCGGCTATATCAACAACCTGCGTTCGATGTCGTCCGGCCGCGCCAGCTTCTCGATGCAGTTCGATCACTACGAACCTGTTCCGCAGAACATCTCGGACGAAATTCAGGCGAAATTTGCGTAAGGGGCCATCCCCCTTACGGCATCAGAAAATCAGGAGGCCATCATGGCAAAGTCTAAGTTTGAACGCACGAAACCGCACGTTAACATTGGCACGATCGGTCACGTTGACCACGGCAAGACGACGCTGACTGCGGCGATCACGAAATATTATGGCGAATTCAAGGGCTACGACCAGATCGACGGCGCGCCCGAGGAAAAGGCCCGCGGGATCACGATTTCGACCTCGCATGTCGAATATGAAACCGCCGATCGCCACTATGCCCACGTCGATTGCCCCGGCCACGCCGACTATGTGAAAAACATGATCACCGGTGCGGCGCAGATGGATGGCGCGATTTTGGTTGTGAACTCGGCCGATGGCCCGATGCCGCAAACCCGCGAGCACATCCTGCTTGGCCGTCAGGTCGGCATCCCGTTCATGGTTGTTTACATGAACAAGGTTGACCAGGTGGATGACGAAGAACTGCTGGAGCTGGTGGAAATGGAAATCCGCGAGCTGCTGTCGTCCTACGATTATCCGGGCGATGATATTCCGATCATCAAGGGCTCGGCTCTGGCCGCGCTCGAAGGGCGCGATCCGGAAATCGGTGAAAACTCGATCCGCGAGCTGCTGGCCGCGATCGACAGCTATATCCCGACGCCCGCACGCGCGGTTGACCTGCCGTTCCTGATGCCGATCGAGGATGTGTTCTCGATTTCGGGCCGCGGCACCGTGGTGACCGGCCGGATCGAACGTGGCGTTGTGAACGTCGGCGACGAGCTGGAAATCGTGGGCATCCGCGACACCCGCAAGACCACCTGCACCGGTGTGGAAATGTTCCGCAAACTGCTGGATCGTGGCGAAGCGGGCGACAACATCGGCGCGCTGCTGCGCGGTGTTGACCGTGAGGGCGTTGAGCGCGGCCAGGTGCTGTGCAAGCCCGGCTCGGTGAAACCGCACACCAAGTTCGAGGCCGAAGCCTATATTCTGACCAAGGAAGAGGGTGGCCGTCACACGCCGTTCTTTGCCAACTACCGCCCGCAGTTCTATTTCCGCACGACGGATGTGACCGGCACCGTGAACCTGCCCGAGGGCACGGAAATGGTGATGCCCGGCGACAACCTGAAGTTCGAGGTCGAGCTGATCGCCCCGATCGCGATGGAAGATGGTCTGCGCTTTGCCATCCGCGAAGGTGGTCGCACCGTCGGCGCCGGCGTGGTGTCGAAAATCCTGGCGTAACGGTTCAACATCGTTCGTCACTGCGCAGGGTGGGCAAATGCTCACCCTGCCTAACTTTTTCGGGTTCGACGTGGGGACGCATGGGGCGCTCTCGACCTCTCAACTCTAAGCCGCGAAAGGCAAGACAATGCAGTCGCAAACTATTCGCATCCGGCTGAAAGCCTTCGATTTCCGTGTGTTGGACGCCAGCACCCAGGAAATCGTGAGCACGGCCAAGCGGACGGGCGCACAGGTTCGTGGACCGATCCCGTTGCCCAATAAAATCGAAAAATTCACGGTTCTTCGTGGCCCGCATATCGACAAGAAGTCGCGCGAGCAGTTCGAGATCCGCACCCACAAGCGTCTGCTTGATATCGTTGATCCGACCCCCCAGACCGTTGACGCGCTGATGAAGCTCGATCTTGCGGCTGGCGTGGATGTCGAGATCAAGGTCTAAGGAGGGCTACGGAAGATGTTGCGCTCTGGTGTAATTGCAAAAAAGGTCGGGATGACCCGACTGTTCATGGAAGACGGCAAGCAGGTTCCGGTCACGGTTCTGCAGCTTGACGGGCTTCAGGTTGTCGCACAGCGCACGGCTGAGCGCGACGGCTATTCGGCTGTTCAGCTTGGCGCTGGCTCGGCCAAAGCCAAGCGGACGACGCAGGCGATGCGCGGCCATTTCGCCGCCGCCAATGTTGCGCCCAAGCGCAAGATTGCCGAATTCCGCGTCGATCCGGACAATCTGATCGCTATCGGCGAAGAAATCACGGCTGACCATTACTTTGAGGGTCAATTCGTGGATGTGTCGGGCACCTCGATCGGTAAAGGTTTTGCCGGTGCGATGAAGCGGCATAACTTTGGCGGTCTGCGGGCCTCGCATGGTGTGTCGATCAGCCACCGTTCGCATGGTTCGACCGGTCAGTGTCAGGATCCGGGCAAGGTGTTCAAAGGCAAGAAAATGGCTGGTCACATGGGCGCTGCCCGCGTGACGACCCAGAACCTGCAGGTGATCCGCACCGATGCCGACCGTGGCCTGATCATGGTGCGCGGCGCGGTTCCGGGTTCG
>Ga0265293_10012459_pt1 | contig 11285 bp, 11 predicted proteins | sample Munlanlewell138R_FD_192505 | JGI IMG/M metagenome (GOLD analysis project Ga0265293, IMG submission 192505) | Leachate microbial communities from a municipal landfill in Southern Ontario, Canada - Leachate well 138R | ecosystem: Engineered > Solid waste > Landfill > Unclassified | place: Canada... | reverse complement strand
ACAACAAGTCTTTTTGAAACAGAAATTGATTTGTTTTCAATGAATGATGAAAGATTTATTGAAACATTTATATAATGAATTACATTTATTTTTATCTTATTTTTTGTTGTAATTGGTATTATATTTACCTATTTTCTTTTTTCATCAGAGAAAATTCCAGAACCAGAATCAAGTGTGTATGTATCAACAATTAGGATCGTAACAAGAGATGATGTGTTAAAGAAAATGGATTTATATGAGAAAGATATACAAAAACTATTTCATATAACTCAAGCTTCTTTAATGGGAGGTGAAGCAATAGGTGTATTTAATGTTAATAGTAAACTTGATAGAATTGAATTAGCTAGAACAGATAATAAAAATGAAGATGTATATATTTCAATTACTGTGAATGGTGTAGATGGAAATCCAATATTATCACAAGAGATTACAAATTGAAAAATTAATGAAAAAATTAAAATATTAACATTAATATAATACAATCTATCTATCTTATATTAATTGTTGTAATAGCTTTTGTTTTAGGTTATTTTATGTTAAAACCTACTGATAAATATGTAAAAAAATTAAAAATTCAAATTAATGCATTACTTATTCAGAAAGTAGAATTATTCAATACAAAAAATGAATTAATATCTCATACTCCTATTACTTCAGAATCAGTTGTAGATGATACTGGTATTACCACAACTCTTAGTGTTGATAATTTCATTAACAAAATTAAATTAACAAGAATTGGTGAAATTGAAGAAATGAATTTAAAAATTACTGCTTATGATAAATCGGATAAAGAAATATTTGAAAAAACAATAACTCATTGGAAAATGAATGAAGGAACTAAAACAATAACTTTATGATTTTTATATTATTTTTTTTATCCAATTATCTTTCAGTATGACAACAACACAAAAAGATACTGATATTTCAATTCCAAGTGAACAAGAAAATTCAACTGAAACAACACCTAAACAACGAAAAAGAGGAAGACCAGCTAAATCCAATGACATTACAATACAACTTAGTGATTTTGAAAAAGATGAAGAGACGCCTAAACAACGAAAAAGAGGAAGACCAGCTAAATCATCAACTCAAAGTAAAAAAAAAGTTAAACAAACACAATCTCAATCACCAGTACAAAACAATTCAGATATTGAAAATATATTCAAATCTTATAAAGAATTTACAGATCAATTAACAAATTTACTTACAAAAAAAAATGATGATAAAGAAAATTTAGTAATTGTATGCAAAGAATGCCTTAATAATAATGCAATTACTGATTGTTTGACTTGTGGAGTTGCATTATGTGCTGAATGTAAAGAACAAATCCACAAGTTTAGTGTTACTAAACATCATATCTTTGCAAAATTAGGTACACTTGAATAAAATCTTTTTATTATTTACATATATGGCATCTACGAAAAGATATAAATTTCTTCAAACATTATCTTTACCTGGAATTATTTCAACACCTGATTCAAATATTATTTTTAATGCTACACCAAATCATATTATCTTTAAAGGAACAATTGATTTTACAGATGCAACATTTATTGGACTTCCTGATGGTGGTGTTAGTGGACCAACAATTTCAATAATAAATGCAGTTCCAAGATTTTCAGGTACAACAGGTAAGATGATTAAAAATTCAAATGTTATAATTGATGATAGTGGAAATATAACATGTAATTCAATAAAAATAGGATCAAATACAGTGTTGACTGGAAATTCTCTTGGTGTAAATATTGTATCTTCATCATTAACATCTGTTGGAGTTTTACAAAATCTTCAAGTAGATAATTTATTGTTTGATGAAAATATTATTGGAACAATAAACAATGTTGATTTACATATCAATTCTCCAAGTATATATTTTGATGATTTCAATTCTCCTGATTCATATCTCTTTATCACAAATGATTTTAAAATTATTGCAGCTTCAAATTCAATACATTTAAAGAGTATAAATCAAGATTTGTCTACAACATCAACACCAACATTTACATCTATTACAGGTGTGTTAACAACACCATCACAAACTAATATAACTAATGTTGGAACATTAACATCACTTACAATTTCAGGAAATACAATACTTTCATCAATTACACCAAATTCAATTCTTAGTATTGATGGTACAAGTAAAATTATTGTTGCTCCAAATTCAACACAATTGGCTGAAATAGATCAATCATTATCAACCCTATCAAGTCCAACATTTCAATCTATTAGTGCTTCATTTATTTTATCATCTGAAATTAGATCTTCATCAGGAAATATTTATCTTATTCCAAATTCTTCATTTCTCAATAAAAGATTCACATTAAATGTGAATGAAAATATTGCCAGTATTGATGGTAATGGTGTTGATATATTTGTTGGAAATACATCAGATGATACAGGTTTAATAACACCACATATAACTGCAAATAATTTGACAGCAAATTCATACATTATTACTAATGGACAAAAAAAACTTGTTACTGCTTCAAATTCATCACATCTTAGTTCTATAAATCAATCATTAGCAATTGGATCAAATGTAAATTTTGGTCAAACAACAGTTAGTGAAATAACGATAGGACAAATGTACATAACTGATAATTTAATTTCACATACTCTTGGTAGTATTACAATATCGCCTATTATGTCATTAAAATTAAATTCAGTTGTTGAATTTAATCTACTGAATGCAAATACATATTTGACACTCAATGGTTTTAAACAAGTAAATTCTGCATCCAATTCAAGTAATCTTGCAAGTATTAATCAAAATCTTTCCACTTTAAGCAATGTAACATTTGCAGGCATTAATTCAACATCTGATATTATCTTGAGTGGTGATAAAATCATTAGATTTAGAAATGATTTTCCTGGTGATATCAATTATGCAATGCATTGGTTGTCAAGTACATGGGATTTAAGGGTAATACTTGATAAAGATACAATTTCAGCAAGAGGTATAAGTTTTGGACATTATACAAATAATGATTTGACAGATACATGGAATGAATATGTACAAATTAAAAATTCAGGTACAATATCCTTAGGATCAGCAGTAAATACATCGTCATATCTTGTGACTGATTCAAACAAAAATATAACACATGCATCAAATTCATCACATTTAGCATCAATAACAACTGGAACATATACAGCGACATTTTCTGGCTCAAATATTACAATTGATAATAATAGACCATCAAGTTATTATCGTGTAGGAAATATGTGTACTATTATTTCAGAGCCTATTATAACAACATCAAGTTCATCCTCAGAGTTAACATTAAATATGTCATTACCATTTGCTTCAGCTTTTACTGAATCAAGTCAGTTAATTGGATCAATGAGTATAGCAGATCAATCATTTGTTTATGGTAAAATATCAGGCGATACCTGGCTTAATACAGCAGTGATCACTTTTTATACAAGTTCAACTATAAATAATACGAGTGTATCAATACATTTTACATATGTTATAATATAATGGAAAAAGTTATTGACACCTTTATTCAATTACGCAATATATATTCATTATTTGGTGATATTTGGAGAGTTAAAGCATATAATAATGCAATTTCTTGTCTTCTTGAATCAAATGATATTAATTGTTTGAAGAAAAAACTTAAAGAAAAAGCATTAATCATTCAAAATTCAAATAATGAATTGCCTGAATTGATCAAATTAAAAAAATATCAAGAATTAATTAAAATACCTGGATTTGGTACAAAAATTATCAAACAATATATCAAGGATGATATTAATCCTGATAATATACCAACAAAAAAACTTACTCGTACACAAAAAATTGGTCTAAAATATTGGAAAAAAATGCAAAAAAGAATACCAAGAAAAAATATTAAACAAATTGTAAAAAAAATACAAAATTCATTTCCTGATGGACTAATTGAAAAATTTAAAGTTGTTGGATCTTATCGTAGAAAACAAAAAGATTCAGGTGATATTGATATTTTGATTATAAGTAAAACAAATAGTCTTCTGAATTATATTGCAAAAAATAATAATGATTATGTTGATTATTTATCATATGGACAAAAGAAAATTTCTTTTCTTCATAAATGGTCCAAATATATTGCTCAAGTTGATATCAGAATAATAAATGAACAATCATGGTCAACAGCACTTCTTTATTTTACTGGTTCAAAAATGTTTAATGTCAAAATACGATCAATTGCAAAGCTTAAAGGTTATAAATTAAATGAATATGGATTATATTTTGAAGGTAAAAGAATTAATATAAATTCTGAAAAAGATATTTTTGATAAATTAGGAATAAAATGGTTAGAACCTCATCAACGATCTGATAATGTACAACTTAAATTTATTACTGAATAATTTTTTTAGTTTTAAATATATGGATCCAAAAATATTAGAAATTCAAAGAAAAAAACAACAACAAAATAAACAAATAAATAATAAAAAATAATATATATGAATTTAGACGTTTATCAAGAAATAATTGATAGGTCATCGTCATTAAAAGCAGTTAAAAAATATTTAACACAATTATTAGGTTATAACAAATTTTGTCACAAATTATTAGGTTCAGGTTCATCTGGTAATATATATAGTATCTCTTATCCAAAACCAATTCGTTTTAAATATGAAGATGGAAATATATTAGAATTTAATAATTTTGTTGCAAAATTTTCAATTGAAAATGGACCTGTTAAAATAAATATTAAGAAAGGAAAACTTTATTTTATTACAAATGAAAATCCAATTGGTGAAGCAATTGTTTCAATGATATTATCATCATTATTTTTTAAAGGCATTACTCCTCATATAACTTGTTGTTTAGGATTTTCAGTATGTAATGAAAATAATGAATCAGTTACTGAAATTTTTTATGAACCACTTATTGTAAAATTACCAAATAAAAATGATGAATACATTTCTGATAGTAAAGGATTTATAACAAATTTAACAGAGTTACCTATTTATTTTAAATCAATTGGTTTAACACAACAACCTCAAAAATTAGAAACAGCAATTGATAGTATGTTAATAGCATTATTTCATACAATGTTTACATTACAGTATAATTTTAATCTAATTCATTTTGATTTATATGTTAGAAATATTTTTATGAAAGTATTTGATAATTCACCTTATTTTATGGGTAATAATATGAATACTTTTAAATATTTTTGTTATAAATTTCCAAACAAAATAAACTTGTATATTGAAAATCCTGGTTTTATAATTAAGATTGGCGATTTTGGCCTTTGTATGATGAGTATTACAGATAAAATTATCTTTGAAAATAATAATACCACAAATCAATCAGAAAAAATATTAAAAAAATATTATCCTAATTATCCAAATGTTAAAAAATTTATTCCTGATTACATTTTCATTATTAGATCATTTGCATATATGTTTGGACTAGCATCAAGTAGATTATTAACAAAATTATTGCTTAAAATTCCAGCATTATCTAATGTAGATGATATATCACTTGATATTCTGAATGGATATTTTGATTATGATGCAGAAAAAATACTTAGTATACAAGAAATTGTTGAAAAGAAAGATATATTCAATCATTCAATCCCATCAGATGCAACAAATAACAATACTTTAATTATCAATTACAAATAAAAATGAAAAAATTATCAAGTTACAATTAAAATGTTTTCAAAATATAGAATAATTTTTGATGAATTGTTGCCTAATGAAATAACTGATATTATTTCATTGTTTATAATTAATACAAAAACTTTAAATAAAATAATACAAAAGAAACCATTAATTATTAATTTATTGTGTAATGAAAATTATCAACTTATTTCACCAATAATGATACCAATTTACGTTAAAAAAAATAAAAAAATTTTTTTGAAAAATGTAAATGATGGTTTTTGCAAAAATACAATAATGAATTATTACTATCAAGAGTATAATGATAGTGAATTATTAAAAGGTCTCCCAAAGGAAGATCATGCGTATTATATGATAAAGTTTAATAGAATTGATCCATTTATTGAAATGGTCAGTAAATATAAAACAATTACTAATGTTAGAACAATTGCATATATATTTACATTATGCGATCTTTCAATAATAACTAGATTATTAAACAAAATTAAGATTCCAAATGATTCAGATTATGAATTTTGTTATTATCTTCTTGAATTTGCTACTGAAAAAAAAATAATTTGGTATTGTGATAATTTGGATTTTATTAGCTTTGTAACTAAAATAGACAAATCATACATTCTGAATGCAATATGTATTAAGGCAAAATCTATTTCATATAAACTTATGATGAATATTTTATATAAATATCACAACTGTTTGTCAAATATCAAAATTAAATCTAATAATAATCAATTAATGGTTTATGGAATTTATTTGTAAATTCCTTATATTTATATTTATATTTAAATAAATTTCCTTGATGCAAGGATTTTTTTTGTTTTAAATATTATTATACCTTATGTTAAATTAAAGAAATTTAAATAACCTTTCTCATTATTAATATTAATAATGAATTTAGTAAATATTTATTCAGGAGTAGAACCTTTAACAAATTATAGAATTATTAATATCCCATTATATTATTTATCTTTTGGAACAGCAAATCATTATTATTTAATTTTAAAATCTATAGAAGGTACATGTAAATTAAGTTGGAGATCAAAGTATAATAACACTGGAAAAGGTGAAGTTGTGCTTGAAAAATATATAAATTGCGAACCAACTAACACACATCATTTAACAGATGTTCCATATACAATTACACAAATATATATGGATGCATTGAATAAATGGAAAAATAAAATATACAATTATGGAAATAATAACTGTATAAAATTTGTAGAAGATGTATGTGAAATGTTAGGAACAAAATTTACACATCCACAATTAGAATTTTCTATATTTGAAAAATTAGAAAGTAAAGCATTATTACCTTTGATATTGACCGGTTTAAGTACAGCATTTCTTGTATTTTATTCAAGAAAATAATCTATGTATTTTATTTATTTTTTTAATACAGTTTATATAACATGGTTGTTACTAAAATTTATTCAGGAATGGAACCATTAACTAATTCTTTTTTTGATCTTCCAATATTACTACTTTCAGCTGGAACAGGAAATCATTATTTTTTGATTTTAGTTTCAAATGAAGGAACATATAAGTTAGATTGGGGACCAAAAAGAAATGGTACAAATCAAGGAGAAGTTCGATTATCAAAGTATAATAATTTTAAACGAAAAATAAAATACCTAGGTAGTACATTAACATCTATTGAAAATATTTATAAGAAAGCAATAATGCAATGGTCCAATCAAAATTATAATGTGATTAGAAATAATTGTATTAAATTTGCTATAAGTATATGTAATACTTATGGATTAAAATTTGAACATTCGCAATTACAATCTAAAATATTTAAGAATAAAAAAAATAAATCATTGATACCAATTAAAATTGCAGCATTAATCAGTGTAATTATTTTTGTTGTGATTTAATTTTCTCATGGTTTCATCTTTAATGTTCTTTCTTTTAGCACTTCTCTTTTTGTCATGATCATTATTTTTTCTTTTATTAATTCTTTTTGGTTTGATTTCTTGTGAGTAATTCTTCTCAGGATCGATAATTTTTTTATTTTCATCTTTTTTATTTTTTCTTTTAATAGTTTTCTTAGGTTTGATTGTTCTTTTGTATTTAGATGGTTCAATTACATTTTTAGCTTGTTTTTGATTTGCACCTTCAAAAGAATATGTAATATTAACTTTCAATCCTGATAATAAATTTCCAATTGCAGATTGATACTCCATTGTTTAAAAACAATAAAAAAATAAAGAATCAATTTTATTAAGCATTTTCATAAATAAAAGCACATCTTTTACAACAACATTTTACTGTAAAAAAATCTCCAAATTTATAAGGATTTGGATCAGTATAAATTATTTGTATGTCGCAATCATCATTATGTAATAAATAATCACATACAATACAACTACGAATACCATCTCCATATCCTGATTCTTCAAATTTTTGTGCAGGTGCTTCTAAATAAAATCTTTCAATAAACTCAATAATTTTTATTTTTTTACCATCAATTTCAGTAATGTAGTAATTATTGGACATTATTTATAATTTAAAATTAATATCATATTATTTTCAATTTTTAATAAAGGTGATTTTTTTATTAAGTATATTAAAATACAAATAAAAAACAATGGATACTACTTGGTTAAAAAATCATTATAATATTATTTATGAATCAAAATTTAAACAAAGAGAAAATGTTTCACCATATGCAAAGCATCATATTGAATCATTTAATAGATTTCTTTTGACTGAGTTCTCAGATATTATTAAACAATATAATCCTATTCGAATTGAAAATACCAAATCAACAACAAAAGTAAGAACAGAAACGACATTTTTTGATATTAAAATTTATAATCCTTCATGTAAACAAAGCAAAGATGAAAGAACACCAATATTTCCAAATGAATGTCGTGTCTTTGAGAAATCATATTTAATGGATGTTTATGTACATTATTCATTTAAATTATGGGAACAACAAAGTGATGGTATTGAAGAATTGAAATATGATTTCAATTCAAAAAGAGATAACAAAGATCCAATTTTGATAGGACAAATTCCTTGTATGGTAAGATCACAATTTTGTACTTTATGGGGATTTGATCAGAAATATTTAGAAGCAAATAAAGAAGATGCTCATGAATTTGGTGGATATTTTATTATTAATGGTAAAGAATATTGTATTATTAGTCAAGAAAACAAAGCAGAAAATTTGATTTATAAAGATATCAAACTGGTTAGTAATCATCCTGAATATTTAGTATGGATGCAATCAAAACCAACGAATAAATATGATTATCCTTTCTATATTACTGTCAGAATGACAAAATCTAATGTATTACATTCTTCAACATTTATTGGTGATGAATTAATTTATGTATCAATATCAATATCAAAATCTAATCGTATTTGGATTCCACTTTCAATTATGTTTAGAGCAATGGGTGTAGTTACAGATCGTGAAATATTTGAATATATTTTACATGATCATGATAGAATATTAGAAGATAAACTTGAACCATCTCTTAGATTTAAACTTGAAGATACCAAAACTGGAAAACCAATTTTAACTCAAAAAGATGCAATTCTTTGGATTGGAAGATTAATGAAAAAAAATGAAGAATCAGAAGAAAAATTAATTAGTATCGTTAATTATGAATTATTTGAAAGACAAATGTTTTCTCATCTTGGAGGTCAAACTGCTATGAAATCAAAGATTCATTTATTAGCTCATATGGTTAAAACTACAATTCGTCTGTCAGTTGGTATTGAAGAACCAAATGATAGAGATAATTATGCAAATAAAAGAATATTAACTGCAGGAGTACTTTATGGACAATTAGTAAAACATTTTTATCAGAATCAAATCAATGAATATAGAAAAAATGGTGGTAAAGAACTTGCACATTATGTACCAAATAAAGATTATTCAGGAATAGTTCTGAGATGGTTATATCCAAAATCCAAAAATTTAAGCTTGTCAAATATTTCAAAAAGTATTTCTACTGGTATGTTTCCTATTGGAGGTAAAAAATCTCAATCATCAAGAGAAGGTGTTTCACAATTACTTGAAAGACGATCAGTAAAAGATACATTAATGTATTTGAATAGAGTTATTACACCAATTCCTAAACAGACAGGTGGAAAATCAATGGGATTGCACAAGTTGCATCAATCACATTGGGGATATATTGATCCAGTTGATACTCCTGATTCGAACAAAATTGGTATAATTAAACATCTTACATTATTATCAGAAATATCTTCATTTGAGGATACAGGTGTTTATTATGAAATGTTTTCAAGAGGCGATTTTCCTGAAATTAAAGCAATTAATGATGTTAAATTATCAGAATTGAAAGATATGGCTAAAATCATAATTAATGGAGATGTTGCATTTATTTGTCCAATACAAGCAATCAATTCAATTGCTAAAGTATTGCGAAATAAAAGAAGAGAAGGAATCAATAGATATTCTTCAATCACTATTGATTATTCGACATTCACATTAAATATTCGAACTGATGGTGGAAGAGTTGTTAGACCATTATTAATTGTTGATGAAGGAAATAAGTTAAGAATAACAAAACAAATAATTGAAGCACTTGCTGAAGAAGCTATTACTTGGGATCATTTAACAACTGGTGGTGTTTATGATGTAATAAATCCATCAACTGGTGAACGAACAAAAAAATCATTTAGAGCTGTACTTGAATTTTTAGATATTCATGAATCAAGCAATTATTTGATAGCATTCAATCAACAAAGATTAGCAACTGCTGATAAAAATCTTGAACAATATACTCATTGTGAAATAGACGATTCAATAATCTTTGGATTCAATACACTTGGTATTCCATTTGCAAATTATAATCCTGGACCAAGAAGTATATTTCAAGATGGAATGTCTAAACAATCAGTTGGTATATATGTTAGTAATTATGAATCAAGAATGGATAAATCTGCACTTGTAATGCCTTCACTTGAACGGCCATTAATTTGTGCTGTTGGTGATACATTGATTCCAGCTATACCTGCAGGTATTAATATTCGTATTGCAATCACACCTTATACTGGTTATACTCAAGAAGATGCAATCATTGCAAATAAACATTCAGTTGATTCAGGAATGTTTGATATTTATAATTTTAAATTGTATAATGACACATTACAAAATCAAGATGAAGAATTTAAGAAACCACAAATAAATGATACAAGAGGAATCAAAATTCATTCATCATATGAAAATCTTAATGATGATGGTTCACCAATAATTGGATCAATATTGAAAAAAGATGATATTGTTATTGGTAAAGTTGTTAAATTGAATAAATCAGAAAGAGAAAGTGGAAATATTACTCAAATTTATTTTGATAAATCACTTGTTTATCATGAAACTAATCCAGGAGTTGTTGAACAAGTTTTAATTACTGAAAATCATGAACATAAAAAAATAATGAAAGTTAAAATTCGTATTTTCAGATCATTGATTGTTGGTGATAAATTGGCCTGTTATGATGATCAAACTGAAATATTAACAATGAGAGGTTGGATCAAATTTAAAAATTTGAAATACAATGATAAAGTTGCAACTTATAATTCAACAAACGATTATATGCACTATACACAACCAACAAAAATACACAACTATGATTATATTTGTTATGGAAAACGTGAAGATAATTTTCCACCAATGA
>Ga0265293_10012457_pt1 | contig 11286 bp, 14 predicted proteins | sample Munlanlewell138R_FD_192505 | JGI IMG/M metagenome (GOLD analysis project Ga0265293, IMG submission 192505) | Leachate microbial communities from a municipal landfill in Southern Ontario, Canada - Leachate well 138R | ecosystem: Engineered > Solid waste > Landfill > Unclassified | place: Canada... | reverse complement strand
GATCATGTTCGGCAGGCTCAAGGACTGGAGGCGCGTCGCGACCCGCTACGACCGCTGTCCCAAGGTCTTCCTCTCTGCCATCGCCCTCGCAGCAACCGTCATCTTCTGGTTATGAATCCTGAGCCTAAGACCGATCCACTGACTGGCCTGATGCTGCCGCACCAGCCTGAGGCGATTTTGGCATCTAATTATGGAGATATGTGGCGAATACCGGATGAGGGTTGGCGCTTTGACTGGCCGAAGGCGAAGCAAGATTTCGCCGATTTTTTGGGTCATATTGAAGCGGACGAATGACAAAAAATGCCGCTGTGAAGCCCTGCACCAGCGGCTCCTTGCCGATGGATTGGTGCTGCCGGCCCCTCTCAAATCACCCGGATCACGTCTTTTGCGACGGCCAGCATATAGCCTTTGCGGGCGATGTTTTTCACCAGCAGTTCGCTCACGATCTGGTTGCCGAGCGCGTCGCGCAGGCGTTTGATGCGGGTGGCGCCGGCGGCTTCTTCGCAATCGGCGGCGTCGCGGCCCGAAATCATGCCTTCGATTTCCGCGCCCGACAGCACATCGTCATCCATCCGCGCTTCGGCCAGCAGCGACAGGGTTTCGATCGCGGCGGGCGTCAGGCGAAATTCCATGTTATTGAGATACACCGTATTCTGTTCGCGTGAAATCATCAGCGATGATATCTGAATCCCCGCGCGCTCGATTTCGCCCATGCGCCGGTTCAGCGCCACGATCATCACCAAAAACACCAGCGCCGCGATCAGCAGCGCCGCGGCGAATACCAGCAGCACGAATATCGCCACGCGGTAGCTGGTCAGCGTATCGGCGAATGCCGTGCCCGATTGCGCCAGAATTTCCAGCAGTTTGATTTCCGCCCCCGATGTCAGATCGTTATTGGCGACAAAAATCGCCTCGACCCGCGCGTTGAACGCATTCGCATCGGGCAGGGTCACAAACAGCAGCGCCGCTGCGATCAGCAAGATCGCCACGATTGCCCCAAGCCCAAGTGCCACCACGCGCGCCCCGGCGCGGCTGTCAGTAGCGGAGGAAGTAGTCGCCTGCACCTGCGCGTTTCTCCTGCAATGCGGTTTCGTCGAAGGTGGACATGATCGTCAGTAGTGTCCAGCCCGCCTGCGCAAGGCGCGGGGTCAGCTCGGCGGCGGCGCGCCCGGTGTCGGCGCAGGCGGTATCGGAAACCTGGGCCACGCCGTAATGCAGCCGCAGCGGGCCATCCTGCTTAGCCTTGTAATCGGCATAGCAGGCAGCAGTGGCGGGGGTGGCCGCAAGGGCAAGGGTGATCGCCAGCGGCGCGATGAGATGCGCGATGATTTTCATGCCGCCAATCTGGCAGCGGGGCGGGTGATATTCAATAACATCGCCGCTTTGGCGCGGTGTTATCGGCTAGCGGCGCGGTGATATTGTCTGGCGCCGCCGGTTGGGGCCAGCCTTTGCCCATCGGGCCACCGGACGGCCCCCACGAAAGGACAGCACCATGAAAAAGTTCATTATCGCAACCGTTGCCGCCGCCGCGCTGACAATGGGCGGGCTTGCGCCTGCATCGGCACAATCGCGATCGAACGAGGCCGAGGTTGCCGGCGTTCTGGCCGGGGCGCTGGCGCTTTACATGTTCGGGCGCGCCATGGATGACCGCAAGGATCAGGCGGCCAAGGCCCCCGCGCCGCAGCGCCCGAATCAAAGCCACCATCACCGCCCGCAGCCTAGCGCCCGCCCGGCGCCGATCCCGGCGGTTTGCGCCTATGAGCACCGGGGCCACCGGGCCGAGGTGGCGCGCTATATCCCTCAGAACTGCCTGCGCTCAAACATGCGCGGCGCGAATGCCCTGCCCGATCGCTGCCAAGTCACCTTGCGTGATCGCCGTGGCAACGGGCGCTATTACGACAGCACCTGCCTGTCACGCGCGGGCTATCATTTCGAGGCTCCGCGCCGCCGTTAACGCGGCCCCCCTTGCGGCGCGATGTCCCCAAATATCTGGCGCCGCTTGACCTGGCGGGCAGGGTTCTGCCCGCCTTTTTTCTTGCACCGGGGCGTATTGCGGGCTTTTAGGGGGATATGGAAAAGATCTTGCCCGATTATGCCCTTGAAGAGGCTGCCGCCGCGCGTGGATTTTGCCGCATCGTGGGCGTGGATGAGGTGGGCCGCGGCCCGCTGGCCGGCCCCGTGACCGCCGCTGCCGTCTGGCTGAACCCGGCCCATATCCCCGTTGGGCTGAACGATTCCAAACAGGTTGGCCCCGCGCAGCGTGCCTTGTTGCTGGACGCGATCAAGGCGCATGGCGATATCGGCATCGGCCATGCGAGTGTCGAGGAAATCGATACGCTGAACATCCTGCGCGCCAGCCATCTGGCGATGGAACGCGCGATTGGCGCGCTGCGCATTGCCCCCGATCATGTGCTGATCGACGGCAACATGATCCCGCGCGGGCTGCGGGTTTCGGCCGAACCGGTGATCAAGGGTGATGCCCGTTCGGTCAGCATTGCCGCCGCGTCGATCGTGGCAAAGATCACGCGCGATCAGATCATGGGCGATCTTGCCACAGTTCATCCGGGCTATGGATGGGAAACAAATGCCGGATATGGCACAAAATTGCATCACGAAGGGCTGCGCGCATTAGGGGTGACCCCACACCATAGGCGTTCGTTTAAACCGGTCCACAATATCTTGTATCAAGTGGAATAGTTAACCTACTGATTCAAAAAAGAAATTGACGCTGATTCGCGTTTGACTCATCTTTGTCCTCAACAACAGGCGCCACAAAGGCGCAGAATTCAGAGGCAGCGATGACAACGAAAACAAAGAAGGAAGCGGCGACGCTTCCGCTCAATCAGATATTGGCCGGTGATTGCATCGAGGTCATGAACAGCCTGCCCGAAGGTTCGGTTGATCTGATTTTTGCCGATCCGCCCTATAACTTGCAGTTGCGCGGCGATCTGCATCGCCCCGATAATTCCCGCGTCGATGCGGTGGATGATCACTGGGATCAATTCGCCAGTTTCGATGCCTATGACAAATTTACCCGCGCCTGGCTGGCGGCTGCGCGCCGGTTGCTCAAACCCAATGGCGCGATTTGGGTGATCGGGTCATATCACAATATTTTCCGCGTCGGCGCCGCGTTGCAAAACGAAGGCTACTGGATTTTGAACGATGTCGTCTGGCGCAAATCGAACCCGATGCCGAATTTCCGGGGCAAGCGGTTTACCAATGCGCATGAAACGATGATCTGGGCGTCCAAGGCCGAGGCCAGCAAATATACCTTTAACTATGAGGCGCTGAAATCGCTGAACGAAGGTGTGCAGATGCGATCCGATTGGGTGCTGCCGATCTGCACCGGGAACGAGCGGCTGAAAAACGATGCCGGCGACAAGGCCCATCCCACCCAAAAGCCCGAATCGCTGCTGCACCGGGTGCTGGTGGGTTCGACCAATCCGGGCGATGTGGTGCTTGATCCGTTCTTTGGCACCGGCACCACCGGCGCTGTGGCGAAAATGCTGGGCCGCGAATTCATCGGGATCGAGCGCGAAGCCGAATATCGCGAAGTGGCCGCCAAACGCATCGCCCGCGTGCGCAAATTCGACCGCGAGGCGCTGGAGGTGTCCACATCCAGACGCGCCGAACCACGTGTGCCATTCGGCCAGCTGGTCGAACGCGGGATGCTGCGCCCGGGCGAAGAGCTGGTGTCGATGAACGGCCGGCACCGCGCCAAGGTGCGCGCCGATGGCACGCTGATCGCCCATGATCAGCGCGGGTCCATCCATCAGGTCGGTGCCGCGCTTGAAGGGGCGCCAAGCTGCAATGGCTGGACCTATTGGTGCTATAAACGCGAAGGCCAGCACGTGCCCATCGATGTGCTGCGCCAACAGATCCGCGCCGAAATGAACTGATCGCTTACCGCCGGCGCCATGGGCCTGACATCCATGGCGCCCCCTGCCTCGCCCAATGGGCGAGGCCTTTTGCTAGATCGCGAAACGCAAGATCGCCGCAAGCTGGGCGTTTTCGGGCATATCTTCGGCGCGCACGCCGTAAACATTGCCGCCATTCGCGATCACGCGGCCCGCGATTTCATCCAGAATATCCAGATTCGTGGCCCTTTCGCGTTCGGAAAAGGTGATGGCCCCGCTGGTTTCATCCACATGGCCGGGCAGGCTGGCGTTGATATCCACCAAAAGCGTGTCGATCGCGCCGAATGTAGCAGCGCGGGCGGCATGGGACGGATCGGTCACCGCGCGGCCATCGCCCCGGCGGGCGGCGAACAATTCGCCCAGTTCGTGCAAATGCGCCGTGTGCAGCCGGTCAAGGATCGGCCGCGCCGCGCTGGTGATATCGCTTGCCGACATATGGGCCGGGCTCGCGGTGATCCCTTCGGCCACCAATTCGGGATAGGAATTGATTTCGCGAAACATCGGCGCAAGCGGTTCGGTCGCGGCCAGGATCAGCGGCTCGTCGCGGCCGGCCAGGATCGGGCGCAGCGCGGCATCAACGATCCGCACATATTGGCGCAGGCGCATTTTCTGCCCCTCGGAACCGCGCTGGCTGCCTGATGCGGTGCGCGAATTGACGCTGGCAACGCCAATGGCCGATGCCGCGTCCTTTGGCATGTCGGGCACGCGGATTTCCTGCCCTGGCAGATCGGCGAAAATTTCAAACAGGCGGATGTCGTTTTCCTCAAGCGCCAGCACAAAGGCATGTTGCTGCACGCTGGTCGCACGCATCAGCGGGCCGATCAGGAAACGGTCGGCGGTATGGACATTATCGCCCAGCCGTGTCGGCAACCGGTAGCTGCGCATGCTGTCGGGCGTGACCAGCAGCGCCAGGCTGTTGGCCTGAAACCGCCAGAATTCATCGTCATCGATCAGATCGGCCACCTGTTCGGCAATCGGCCAGATGCTGCGTTTGGGGGTGCCTGCGGCCTCAAGCTGGGCCTCGGCCTCGGCCAACAGATGGCCCAGTTGCAGCCGGGCCTGATCGATATGCTGGGTCTGGGGTGTGGTCGCCAGATAGATGCTGACGCTGGGATCGTTGCGCGCAGCGGCAAGATTGCGCAATTCCGGCTGGGTGGGCAGATCGACATAGAGCATGGCTGTCTCCTTTGGCATGTGGTGGTCGATCCGTTACCTAGGGCGATGGCGGATGTTTTCCGGCCCGATAGGGCGCCCAATCGGTGATTTCGGGATAGAATTGCCGCCGCCAGGCCCGCACGCGCGGATTCATCACCCGCCGCCAGACGGGCGGGATCATCGCAATTGCCGCCATCAGCGGATAGCCAAAGGGCAATTGCGGCGCATCTTCGGGCGCGTGGTTTTGCAATAGGGCAAAGCGGCGGTCGGGTTTGTAATGATGATCGGAATGGCGCTGCAGGTTGATCAGCAGCCAGTTGGTGGCGCGATGCGCGGCATTCCACGAATGGCGCGGCCTGACCGGCTCAAACCGGCCCCCGCCCAGATATTTGCGCGTCAGCCCGTAATGTTCGACGTAATTGGTAAGCTCCAGCTGCCAGATGGCCACAATCGCCTGCACCGCGAACAGGCCCAATCCCTGCCAGCCACCGATGATCGCCGCAAGCGCCAGGGCTGCCCCCTGCAATGCGGCATAGCGCCAGAACGGATTGCGCCGGTGCCATGCCGGCAGATTGCGGCGCGCCAGCATCGCGGCCTCGGCGCGCATGGCCGATGGGCCGCAGCGGATCAGCACCCGCAGAAAAAAGCGGTGAAACCCTTCGTTATAGCGCGCGCTTACGGCATCGCGGGGGGTGGCGACATGGGCGTGATGAACCAGCAGATGTTCGGAGCGGAAATGCGAATAAAGCACCATCGCCAGCAAGATATCGGCCAGCCAACGTTCCAGCCGGTTGCGCTGATGCAGCAATTCATGCGCATAAACCATGCCGATCGACCCCGAGGCCACGCCCACGCCGAAAAACAGCCCCAGTTTTTCCGCGATGCCCAGATGGGTGGCGCGGGTAGCGTAATAGATCATGCCATAGATCAGCGCCGCCTGCACCGGCACCCAGATGATCGTGATCGCGCGGTGCCAGAATAACGCCGCATCGGGGGTATGCGGATCGGCATTGTCATGGTTCAGGCCCAGCAGCGCATCGAGCGCGCTAAACAGCCACCACGCATAGGCCGGCAGCAGCAGCACCCACCATCCCCCCAGCCGCGCCGCGATCACCGCCAGCGGCACCAACCCCAGCGATAGCCAAAAGGGTGCGGCATGGCGAAATCCGGGCATCGGCGGGCGGGGCTGGTTCATTGGCTTACTCGGCAGATTGGGCAAGATCGAACGCCTTGCGCATGACACTGGGCAAATCGGACGGGCGCAGGCGCTGAAACTGCCCGCGTTCCGGCGTGCCGCCCGCTTGCGTCCGCATCACCTGCAAGATCAGGTTGAAATGGGTAAACACATGGCGCACCTGCCCGACGGGCTGCCAATCGGCGGCCAGCGGCGGGGCGGGGGGCGGCGGGGTATCCGTCCAGTCGGTGCCCGGAAAGCCCAGCATCCCGCCCAAAAGCCCCGCATCGGGACGGCGCTCCACCAGCCATTCGGCCCCGTTTTGCGCCAGATAGACCGTGCCATGCCGCAGCGGCCTTGCCTTTTTCGCGGCCTTTCGCGGATAGCTGGCGGCATCGCCCGTGGGGCGCGCGGTGCAGGCCCCGGCCCAGGGGCAAATCCCGCAGGCAGGCGCGCGTGGCGTGCAGATCGTGGCCCCCAGATCCATCACCGCTTGCGCGTAATCGCCGGGCCGTGTGTCGGGGGTCAGCGCCGCGGCATGGGCCACCAGCACCGGCTTGGCGGCGGGCAGCGGCATATCCACCGCATGCAGCCGCGCCATGACCCGTTCAACATTGCCATCAACCACCGTTTCCGCCCGATCAAAGGCAATCGCCCCGATCGCGGCGGCGGTATAAGGGCCGATGCCGGGCAGCGCCAGCAAGCCAGCGCGATCACGCGGAAACCGCCCGCCCAGATCATGCGCCACGATCCGCGCGCATTTCAGCAGGTTGCGCGCCCGCGCGTAATAGCCAAGCCCGGCCCATTCGCCCATCACATCGCCATCATCGGCGGCAGCCAGCGCCCCCACATCGGGCCAGCGCGCCAGAAACCGGGTGAAATAGCCGCGCACGGCGGCCACCGTGGTCTGTTGCAACATGATTTCCGACAGCCAGACGGCATAGGGATCGGGGCGCATTCCGGCCGCGCGCGCCGCGGGCCCCACCCGCCACGGCATGTCGCGCGCATGGCGATCATACCACGCCAGCAATTCCGCGCTTAGCACCGATTCACGCAATCTTTATGCCCCGTTCAGGTCTTTGTGCTGGCACCTGTGCCGGCTTTGCCTAGAATACTGCGTAATTCAGGATAGGCCAGCAATGAGCGGTAAACAAAAAACCACCCCGGGTGCCGGGCCGCGCCGGATGCGCGGGTTTGAACGGGCCGCGCGGCTGGTGCATGACCAGATCCGCAAAGCCGGCGAGGATCGCGGTTTTGCCGTCACGCGGCTGTTGACCCATTGGCCCGATGTCGTCGGCGCCGATACCGCCGCCATCGCGCGGCCGGTGAAAATCACCTATGGCCGCGGCGGGGGCATCGGCGCGACGCTGACGCTGCTGACCACATCGGCGCGCGGGCCGGAACTGGCGATGCAAAAGGAATCGATCCGCGAAAGGGTTAATGCCTGCTACGGTTATAACGCCATCAGCCAGATCCGCATCACCCAAACGGCCCCCACCGGCTTTGCCGAGGGGCGCGCCCAATTCATTGCCGCGCCCAAGGTGGCGGCCAAACCTTCGCCCGCGCAATGCGACACGGCCCAGAGCCTTTGCGCCGGCGCCGGTGACGCGGGCCTGCGTCAGGCCCTTGAAATGCTGGCCCTGAATGTCCTATCCCGTAACGAACTTTCCAAAAGGCAGAGTTAATGCAACGCACAATCCTTATCATCGTGGCGCTGGTCGCCATAGTCGGCGGCGGCTGGTGGATGTTTTCCGACCGCGCAGCCCCCGGCGGTCAGGCGGGCGCAGAAACAGCCCAGCCCGCTGACGCGGCGGATATCGATACATCCGGTATCGTCGATATGCAGATGGGCAATCCCGATGCGGCGGTCACGGTGATCGAATATGCGTCTTTCACCTGCCCGCATTGCGCGACGTTCAACGCCTCGGTTTTTCCGCAGCTCAAGGCCAATTACATCGATACCGGCAAGATCAACTTTATCCACCGCGAGGTGTATTTTGATCGCTATGCGCTTTGGGCCGGGATGGTTGCGCGTTGCGGTGGCCCCGAGCGGTATTTCGGCATTGCCGACATGATTTATACGCAGCAGCAGCAATGGCTGGCCGGCACCGATCCGCTGGCGATTTCCGCCGGGCTGCAACGTATCGGCCGCACCGCTGGCCTTAGCGACGAAGAAGTGACCGCCTGTCTGAACGATGGCGCCACCGCGCAGGCGATGGTCGCGGTCTATGAGGCCAATGCCGCCGCCGATGATGTCCGCGCGACCCCCAGCTTTGTCATCAACGGGGAAAAGCATTCCAACATGTCCTACGCGGCCTTTGCCGAGATTCTGGACAAGGAATTGGGCGAGTAATCAGCCCTCGGCCTGCGGCGGGGTGATCCCGGCGCGGGCCAATGCCGCATCCATCGGCGCCCAATCGGCAATGCTCAGCCGCACCGGCAAGGTCAGCACCTTTTGCCGATGCGAAGGCGGCAGGCGCACGGCATCTTTTTCGGTGGTCACCAGTTGGGCGCGGTGGGCCATGGCCTCAAGCTCCAGCCGTTTGAGCAGCGCATCGCCCAGCGGCTGGTGATCGTCCAATGCCTCGGCCCGCAGGATCTGCGCGCCAAGCCCGCGCAACGTGGCAAAAAACTTTTCCGGGTGGCCGATGCCCGCAAAGGCCAGCACCCGCAGCCCTTCCCAATCCATCCCGGTCGCCAGCGGCATCAGCGCCCCGCGCATATGGGGCAGGCTGACGCTGGCGGCATGGGTGGCGTCAAACAGCGCCTGCGCGCGGTCGGGCCCGATGGAAAGCACCACATCGGCGCGGGCCATGGCGCGGGCCACGGGTTCACGCAAAGGCCCGGCGGGGATCACGCGGCCATTGCCAAATCCGCGCGCGGCATCCACCACGATGATCGACACATCCTTGACCAGCGCGGGGTTTTGCAGCCCGTCATCCAGCACGATCACATCGGCCCCGGCGGCCACGGCGGCTTGCGCCCCCGCGGCGCGGTCGCGCGCGATCCATGTGGGGGCGAATGCGGCCAGCAGCAGCGGCTCATCCCCCACCTGCGTGGCTTTGTGGCGGCGGGGTTCCACCTGCACCGGCCCCGTCAGGCTGCCGCCATAGCCACGGCTGACGATATGGGGGCTATAGCCCCAGCCCTGCAACCGGCCCACCAGCGCGATCACCGTGGGGGTTTTGCCGGTGCCGCCCGCGTTGATATTGCCCACGCAGATCACCGGCACGCCGACCCTTGCGCCCGGTTGCGCGACCCGGCGCGCCGTTGTGCGGGCATATAGCGCCGCAAGTGGCGCCAGCACCCGCGCCTGCCAGCCGGGGCGGTTCGGCGGGTTATGCCAATAGAGCGGCGGGCGCATCAGCCATCCTCGTGCGTATCAAGGGCATTCAGGATCAATTCGGTAATCCGGTCGGTCGCGGCGGCATTGGATGATCCCACTTCCCATGCCGCATGCGCGATCTGGGCCACACGTTCGGGCGCTTGCAGCATTTCCAGCGCGGCGATCAGATCTTCGGTCTTGCGCACCAAAATGGCCGCGCCCGCCGCCGAAAACCGCGCATAGGCGGCCTGATGGCGGGTGACATCGGGGCCGTGCAAGACGACCGATCCCAGTGCCGCAGCCTCATAGGGGGACAGCCCGCCGCCCGGCCCGGCCAGCGATTGCCCCAAAAAGCTGATGGGCGCCAGCCGATACCACAGCCCGATTTCATCGGGATTATCGGCGATATAGATATGGACTTCGCGTTCCGGTTCCTGTGCCAGCGCGCGCTGCGCGGTGATCATGCCCTGCGCCTGTGCCTGTGCAGCGATAGCATCGCCCTGCGCGGGATCGGCGGGCAGGATGATCAGCAACAGCCGGTGCGCGCGGCGCAGCGCGGCCTTGTGCGCGGCCAGAATGCTGTCCACCTCGGCATCATCCAGCGCGGCGGCCAGCCAGACGGGCCGCGCGGCCATTTGCGCGGCCAGCATGCTGCGCTCATCTTCGTCGCACGGGGGCGGGGCGGCGCCTTCTTCCAGAAAACCGGCCTCTTCGAGCCGATCGGCGGGCGCGCCCAGACGCAGGCGGCGGGCGTGGCTTGCCTTGTCGCCCACAAGGATGCGGGCAAAAAGCCCCTGCAGATCGCGGTTCAGCCCCGGCAACCAGCGCCAACCCGGCGCATCCGCCATGTCGCGCGGCCCATCAAGCGCGAACAGCACCACATTTTGCGCCGCAGCCCCGGTCAGCAGGGCGGGCCGTTGATCGAACCCGATCCAGACCCCGATATCGGGCGCCCAATGCGCCAGAAACCGCCGCGTGGCCTGCGCGCTGTCATCGGGGGTCAGCACGATGGCGCTGCGCGGCGGAAAACCCGCGCGATCGGCCATGCGCTGCGCCGCGGATGTGACGGTGATCACAAAGCCGAAATCGGGCCGTTCATCCGCCAAAAGGGTAATCAGCTCGGCCAGCGGGCGCAGCGCATCATTGCCGGGGGCGTGAAACCACACCAGCGGCCCTGTGGGGCGGGGCATGTCGTAATGGCCCAAATGTTCATTGGGGAATGCGGTTGCGCGGGCCAGCGGGGGGCCAAAACGCCCCGGTTTGCGCGCCGCGCCGCCACGCACCACGGTGGCAAGATAAAGCGACAGGGCAAGCGAGCGGGCCATCTATGCGCGCGCGGGGCCGTTCATCAGCCGGGCGCTGATTTCGGCATGCACATGCGCGCCGCCCGCCAGAATCCCGTTCAGCGCCGGGTGGCGATTGTTGAACACTGGCGTGGCGCCCTGTTTATCCGACACGACCGCGCCAGATTCCAGCGCCAGCAGCGTGCCCGCCGCCACATCCCATTCCCATGTGTCATGCAGGGTCAGCATCGCATCGAACCGCCCCTCGGCCACCAGCGCAGCCGATAGGCAAGCGAGGGCCGGAAATGCCGGCGGATCGGGGGGATGCCGCCGGGCCAGTGTTTGGGATCAAGGCTCGGCTTGGCGCTGAGCACGCTGGCACCGTCAAGCCTGTCGCGCGCCGAAACCCGCATCGGTGTGCCATTGACCGTC
>Ga0265293_10012455_pt1 | contig 11286 bp, 11 predicted proteins | sample Munlanlewell138R_FD_192505 | JGI IMG/M metagenome (GOLD analysis project Ga0265293, IMG submission 192505) | Leachate microbial communities from a municipal landfill in Southern Ontario, Canada - Leachate well 138R | ecosystem: Engineered > Solid waste > Landfill > Unclassified | place: Canada... | reverse complement strand
CGCGATCGGCAGCTACCGCGCTGGCACAGCAAGAGAAGTGGACTGTGGAGATGGAGATGCAACACGCCCGCTAGAGAGTAAGAACCGGAAGCTTGCATACCATTATGCCAGCTATTAGACTGGCCTAGAGTCGCCAGCAGACGCAGGCAATACTCCACTCTGACATATACGCCACTTGGCCCATAAAATTTCCGACTAATAAAGGAAACTCCTATGGCAAGCTATGAAGTTATTGTCGTCGGTGGCGGGCACAACTCACTGACCTCTGCGGCCTATCTGGCAGCTGCTGGCCTGAAAGTGCTCGTACTCGATAAAAACCCGGTTGTCGGCGGCGGATCTGTAAGTCGCGAAATCACAGCACCTGGCTATATTCACGACACCCATGCAGGTCAGATGGTACTGATTATGGCAAATCCTTTGATTGCCAAGGATGAGCTGGGGTTGATGTCAAAGTTTGGCCTAAAGTTTTCACAGCCCTCTGCCGGGCACGTTACCGTTTTCGATGACAACACCTACCTCAGCACCTATTTCAGCGTAGACAAAACCTGCGAATCAATAGCCCGCTTTTCCCAGCGAGATGCTGAAGCTTATCGGAAGCTGGTAGCCACTGCAGAGTCCATGAGCGATCTATTCGTATCGGGGCTCTTCAAGCCACCACTGCCTTTCGGTGGCTTTATAGCGATGCTCGATCAGAGTCTTCAGGGACAGCAAATGATCGGCTCAATGCTGAAAAGCGCCTATGATGTGATCTGCGAGCTTTATGAGCACGAAAAAGTGCGGATCCACTTTCTCAAATGGGTTTCCGAATTGATGATTGGGCCAGAGGAAAAAGGGACGGGCATTATTCCTATATTCCTTGCGGCCATGCAACATAAATACCATCCTGGAGCTGTAGTAGGCGGCTCAGGAAAGCTGTCAGAAGCCTTGGCGGATTGCATCCGCCACCATGGTGGCGAAGTACGTACAGAAACAGAGGTGACAAAGATCCACACAACAGGCGGCAGAGCCAGTGGAGTGACACTTGCTTCTGGCGAGCGCATTGATGCGACTAAAGCTGTTGTGGCAAATCTTCATCCCTGGCTGCTGGATAGCATGGTGGAGGGCCTTGATGAAGGCGTAGCCACAAGAGCCAGGCAGGTGCGGCTCAGCGCCTTTGGTGCAGTTAATACCCACTGGGCCCTGAAGGAAGCTCCCCGGTATAAGGCCGGTCCCGAAGTAGATAGCGCTGCGGTCGTAGAGCCAGCGCCTTCCACAATGCTGAGATTTCGCCAACACTTCGACCAAATGCGTTACGGACAAATCCCCGACTCCATCAATGCCTCCGTGCAGCACAACTCCAACTACGACCCTACACGTGTTCCGAATGGCCAAGGCGCGAGCCTTTATCTATACCACTTTGTACCCTTCAAGCTTGCGGGCAAGGAGCTGTCCCACTGGGATGACATCAAAGGCCAAGTGCTGGAGGAGATGTTGGTACGCTACCAACAAGTTACCACCAATATGACCTCCGACAACATCATTGCCAGCGCCATTGAGACACCCTGGGACATGCATCAATGGAGCCCCTCGTTCCAAAATGGGGATCTAATGGGTATCGGCACCTATATTGACCAGTGGCTTGGTCGAAGACCAACCCCGGAGCTAGCCCAATACCGTGTACCAGGCATAAGCGGCCTTTACCTATCGGGGCCCTGTTACCATCCAGGTGGCACCGTTACCGGCGGCGGGCGCGCCACTGCCATGCAGCTAATGGGCGACCTGAAGATTAAATACGATGGTATCATGGCAGTCTGAATTGAATGCGGTACGATGCTCAGCAAGAGCTGAGCCATCTACCTAGTGCGTTGACGTAGGCGCCAACGCTACTTAACACGCTCTGGCCTTTCCAGACAAAATTTGACGCTCTGCACTATAAACTCCAAACCAGGAGCTGCAGGCAATTGACAGATAGAATATGTCTGATTGGGCATCGTGATGATATTCCTGTGTAGCACCAAAACACTGTTCTAATTCATCGTATCAATAACCCTTTACTGCAGGCGCATAGATTTGACCAAACCCATGAATGAAAAAATAGGCTCCTGGTCCAGAGTCACTATTGAAAATGGCATTGCCCTGGTTACCATCAGCCGGGAAGAACGTATGAATGCGCTGCATCCGCCAGCTCATTACGAGCTCGCGGATACCCTCGATGCCCTAGCGACAGACCCGTCCGTACAGGTCGTTATCATGACCGGGCAGGGCTCAAAAGCTTTCTGTGCAGGCCACGATATGAAGGTAGGCGCAGAAAGTGGTGATATTGACATCGGCCCCAATGGCTTTGCTGGTATCTCCTTACGAGATAGCTACCCTCTCCCTATAATAGCCGCTGTCAATGGCGTGGCATTTGGTGGCGGATTTGAAGCTGCTCTCGCCTGTGACTTGATCATTGCTGCCGAGTCTGCCCGATTTGCGCTGCCAGAACCGAAAGTGGGCCTTGCAGCAGTGGGTGGAGGCATCCAACGCCTAGCCCGTACTATAGGCCTCAAACGCGCTTTGGGCATGATACTCACCAGCCGCACAGTCAGTGCTGACGAGGGCATGGCGCTAGGCTTTGTCAATCAAGTAGTACCCGACAACCAATTATTGAACGCAGCCTTTCAATGGGCGCAACAGATCACTGAATGTGCCCCCTTGGCAATTCGCTGCAGCAAACAGGTAGCTTATCTCAGTACCGAACAAGCAACTATGAAGGATGCCCTCAATCTTGAGAACTACCCTCTCGCGGCAGCCCTCTTCAATAGTGAAGATATGCTTGAAGGCCAACGTGCTTTTATTGAGAAGCGCAAGCCCCAGTGGCGTGGCAAATAATCTACTAATCTACCATTTGTAACCCAATACTCATTCAACAGTCAGGACTAGAAGCTATGGCGAAGAAACTGGACAATAAAGTAGCAATTGTCACTGGCGGCGCCCGTGGAATCGGTGCGGCCTGTGCTGCCAAGCTGTGTGAAGAAGGCGCCACTGTCTTGATCACCGATGTACTGGACAGCGTTGGCCAAACCACCGCTGAACGGTTGCAGCAACTCGGCCACAAAGTGCAGTATATTTACCACGATGTTGGAGATGAGAATGCCTGGCAAACAGTTGTAAATCATGCCTTGGCCCAGTTCGGGCGCATCGACTGCCTAGTCAATAACGCTGGCATCAACTACCCTCTCACTCTGGAAGATGCGACCGCACAGCAATTTCGCGAACTCCTAGAGATCAACGTAATTGGTACTTTCTACGGCATGCAAGCAGTGCTTCCCAGCATGAAAAAGCAGGGGGGAGGTTCCATCATCAACATCTCCTCAAACTCAACTCGCAAAATGGTCGCTGAAACCACCATCTACGGCGCCTCCAAAGCAGCAGTTGCCTACATCACCAAATCTGCAGCAATCAATTTTGGTGAAAAAGGCTATAACATTCGCGTTAACTCCGTCCATCCAGGCGCCACCAAAACAGATATGACTGGAGGAAGTGATGTCGCCGACATCATCGACCGCTTGGTTGCCGCTGTGCCAATGCGAAGGATGGGGGAGCCCGAGGATATCGCCGCAGTCGTGGCTTTCCTCGCTTCCGATGATTCTCGTTACATGACAGCCGCGGAGCTGTTTGTTGACGGAGGAGCCAGCGTAGTTTAGCTGCCACTACTCCACTCATCTCGATTGTTCAACATTGGCCAACTCTGAGGCCTCCGAAAACATAAAGCAGGAGATTACATCATGCGTATTAACATGCCTTCCGAACACGCGAGCAATCCCGTAGCACACCTTGCTGAAAACTATGCTGGCGAGATCGTCAATGCAGGTTTAGCATTTTCGAAAGCCGTCTATCAACATTCCAGACTTTCTCTGCGAGAGTTTGAAGCAGCGAGGGTGCGGACAGCAGAAATCAACGGCTGTAAAGTCTGCCAAAATTTTCGCGCCGAGAGAGATTTGCCCGGTTACTTTGAACACTTCGGCGGTAGCACTAATGGCTCAGTAGCTGAGAGCGGCCCTGTGCCGGACGAAGAGTTCTATCGCAATGTTTCACTCTGGCGCGATTACCCAGGCTTTAGTGCACGAGAAAAGCTCGCTATTGCCTATGCCGAAGGCATGGGAACGGACCCCCAAGGGCTGGCTGCAAACGAGGACTTCTGGCAATCAATGCGGAACGCTTTTTCCGACGCTGAAATTGTCGATTTAACCTATGCTGTAGCCAGTTGGATGGGGATGGGGCGTGCTACTCATGTACTTGGCATGGACAGTCTGTGCGCTTGGGTTCCAGGTAGCGAATAAAACAGCCCAATCCTGAAGTATCCTTTTTGCTCCCACATCTGACTGAGGTATCCATGAGCAACTCTACCGATGCAGGCAAACATGCTGCACTTTTTACGCCATTCAAATGCAACTCTCTTAACCTGCCCAACAAGATTGTTATGGCGCCGATGACACGCAGCTATTCCCCAAACGGAGTGCCTGGCGAGAACGTAGCCGACTATTATCGGCGTCGCGCCGAAGGCGGTGTTGGGCTGATCCTCACAGAAGGCACCTGGATCAACCATCCTGCTGCCTCCAATGAAGAGAATGCACCGCGCTTTTATGGAGAAGATGCACTTCAAGGCTGGCAACAGGTGGTGGATGCTGTACACGGAGCAGGTGGCAAGATCATGCCTCAACTATGGCACACCGGTCTGTCCAGGCGCCCTCAAGCCCAACATATTTACGAAGATACGGTTGAAGACCTGTCACGCAAAGTAAGCCCTTCTGGATACGTCATGCCTGGTGAAAAAGTTGGTGAAGGCATGAATGACACAGAAATCGAAGCAGTGATCGAAGCTTATGCCTCTGCTGCGGAGACGGCCCAAAAGCTGGGCTTCGACGGGGTTGAGATACATGGAGCCCACGGATATTTAGTTGATCAATTCTTTTGGCACGAAACCAATAAGCGTACAGACCGCTGGGGGGGTGACTTGGCTGGACGCGCAACCTTTGGCGTCGAAATGATCAAAGCCTGCCGGGCTAGAGTAGGCAGCGACTTCCCGCTGATACTACGCTTTTCTCAGTGGAAGCTGCAGGATTACACAGCTAAACTCGCCACCACACCACAACAGCTTGAGTCTCTGCTGACACCACTGGCTGATGCTGGCGTCGACATTTTTCATGCCTCCCAACGTCGGTATTGGGAGCCAGAGTTTGAGGGCAGCGACCTCAATCTCGCAGGCTGGGCAAAGAAAATTACTGGCAAGCCTTCCATCACCGTAGGCTCGGTAGGCCTCCAGCGTGACATGGCCGAAGCTATGTCGGCCTCAGACGACACCGACACAGCTCGCATTGATAGACTGATTGAAATGCTGGAGCGCGGCGATTTTGATCTTGTCGCAGTGGGGCGCGCGTTAATCGCCGACCCCCAATGGGCCAACAAGGTGAAATCTGGCCGTATGGAGGATCTCAAGCCTTTCAATCCAGCCATACTCGCCGACCTGGTCTGAGCGCTAGGCCACAACGGAGTAATCAGGCACAAAAGAACGCTTTGCTTGTCGGGACTGACCAACATCTCTCCCGCCAAGCAAACGGTTATCTAAAAAGGCTATCAATCTAGCGTGTAAAATCTTACCCTCCAGCATTCTCGCCAGCTTCAGTTACGTAGCTATTAACACTAATAAGAGAAGTAAGATATGCAGTACTTTGGGAAACACCCAGTTCGACAAATTGCTTATTTCGTACCCGACGTAGAGGCAGCAGCACTGCGCCATAGCGCATTATTTGGCTCAGGCCCTTATTTTGTGGCTCACAACATCCCCCTCTCTTTATGTAGGTATCGGGGGCAGCAGGCGGAGCTCGACCATAGCTCTGCTTACGGCCAATGGGGCGAGGTAATGATTGAGTTTGTCCAGCAAAACAATCCTGGTCCATCCGTATTCAAAGATATTTATCCCACTGGGCAAGGCTTCCATCACGTTGCTCTCATTGTTGATAATCTGGAGCAAACCCGCCTGCAATTTGAAGAGGCCGGGTACCCCACTGCTCTCTATGCAGAAGTTGGACCGGGTGCGGGCTTTGCAATGATGGACTGCGTAGCAGATTACGGACACTTTGTAGAGCTTTATGAGCCCTCCCCACCACTACTCGGGGTTTACGACACAGTGAAATCAGCTTCCACCAGCTTTGATGGCACTGATGTTATACGCTACTTTAGTTTTTAAATATTTGTATTGTAATTAAGAAGTAGCAAATACTGAGTGCAAAAAACTTAAACCCTGCCCACTCGGCTGAAAATCCTAGTGGGCAGGGATAGGTTAGGAATACATTATTTTGTAGTTGGCGATTCTACGGTGCGAATGTTTTGTGTAACAACATTCGCACTTCTTGAAGGATTTTAACCACAGATATAAAAAATCATTAACCTGCCATCTGCTGCTGGTACTGAGCCATATCCCAATAGTCCCGCCACGCAACAATTTTACCGTCGGCAAACTCAAAAGTTCCCATTACTCTCATGTCGATCCACCGACCCTCTATACGAAAACGATCCAGCCGTTCTGTTAACACTTCACCGCTGGGAGCCTCAGCAATATGATGGACAATCCAGTCAATTTCACTGGCATTTCCGACGAAAGACATCAATAGTGCCTCAATTTCTTTCGCGCCTTTCACCTCCCCCATGGGGACGTTTTCATAGAGGCAGTCCGCAGACATAAAACTCATAATGTGATTTATATCACGCGAATTCCAAGCTTTACAAAAAGCCAACACTCTATCTGAATTACTTATATCGGTCATGCTTTTCCCTCCCAGGGTTAATGTAAGTGACGCACTTGAAGTGTCGCACCTATTGCCAGAACAGAGTACCTGATGAACGCTCTACACAATCACTCGTTCGGCAAAGTCGACTATAAAACGCTTTTTTTCATCAAAGGTTGTAAAGGGCTTGCCAAGCAAATGATCAATAGGACCAACATGCCCCTGAGTAACTCCCATCTCTTCCGCGCGCTTGTAATCTTCACGTCCAGGAAGCGATCCATCAGAGTTGCGTGGTAAACCCACCATAAACTCGAAGGGCTCATGTTCTCTCTGGGCTTCACGCCGGCCTTCATTCACAAGGGCTATTTGACCAGGAAGCACGTCGAGTGGCGAAGTCATCCCCATCCAGCCATCTGCAATCCTTCCAGTACGACGTAAAGCAACAGGGGCAGCGGAGCCTATATAAATAGGAATTGGTTTCGCAGGCCTTGGGTTTGCATAAGTCGCAGCAAAGTCAAAAAAATCGCCATGGTGTTCAACGGGGCCAGGACCCCATAATTTGCGCAGCACTTCGATCATCTCTACAGTACGTCCTGCTCGAGTCTTGAAGTCAACTCCAGCCAGGGCGTACTCTTCTTCCATCCAACCAAGCCCCACACCGAGGACAAATCTGTCGTCACTCAATCGAGCCAAAGTACCACAGGCTTTAGCCACCAGAAAGGGGTTAGTGCGGTTGGCGAGGATCATCACGCAAGTGCCATACTTCAGCTTCTTGGTATGAGCCAGAATAGTGGCACCAAACACAAACATATCAGGAAATACTGTTTCGGCAGGCAGTGGCCCACGCTCCTGAGGATCCCGACTATCGGATCCAGCAGGCATAAACCAGTGATCATCGCCCACTACCCCTTCAAAGCCCACCTCTTCTGCCAGCAAAGCAAGCTTTAGCCCTTCTTCGGGTTCAGTATTGTGTATGTGCAACCAGTACTTCATTGAGTATCCTTTATCCAGGGGTTAGAGAAATAAGGTAAACGGCATTTGTTACAGTAGACAGCATACCAGTTAACACTACCTCCAATGAAAGTGATGCCGAATCCTCTCTACACAAAAATAATCCCCTATTCCTATTAATGTTGACAACATCAGGTTTCAATAGCAAAGAAGTCCGAATAGCTTCCCGCGATCCGCGCCTTAGCATAAGGCTCATACTCGGCGGAAGAAAGAAACTCCTCAATCACTTCTGTAGAAGGAAATTTTACTAGTGCAATCTGGGTAGGGGTGCTCCCCTCGCCTTCCAGCCGGGTTACTTTTTTGGACACAATCGCGTATTCACCTCCAAACTTTCGCATGATATCCGGGACATTGGCCAGATAGTCTTTAACCCAGTCGGGGTTTTCAAGTTCAAGTAGTACCACAAGGTAGGCTGACATAATTATTCCTATTTAAGGTTGAATCTAATTTCCCCTATTAAATTTGGCCATCAGGCTACTCTATCGCTTGGCGTCAAAGCCTGCTGATTAAATCAATATAGTCTTTAAATCCTTCTTCAATATCACTTTCTGTAAAGCCAAAATCTGCTAAAGAATATTTGTGTACGCCTTGTTTATTTTGAGGGTTGTTATTGTCCCACTCCAATATTTTTTGCTTCGCCTCTGCCCTAAGCTCAACACCACAATGATTGTAAACCTTACCTGCTACAGTCAGTGGCTCCTGCACAATCTGTAGAAATGGTAAGTCCAAAATACGGATATCATCGTGCATCCTCCTGATCTGCAGATGCTGATTTATCTGCGCCACAGTCCCCTCAAAAAAAGCCTTGGGATCTATAGGAGCATGAGTAAAAGGCATATGAAACGTTTCGAGCAAGCGACAGGAAGAAGGGATAGTTGCTGATGGGTGCCGGTGTGTCATCACTAGACAAGCATCAGGAAAAACACTCAACAGTAGCGGCTCCAGACCAAAATACAGAGGACACTTCAATACCCAACGCCGCTCTTCGCTCTGCAAACCCTGCCACTGCAAATATTTAAGAAGATCACGCAAATAGGTGAACTGTGCCGTCAAGTCCTGGCCCGCTAGCCATTGCATATAACTCGGCAATTCACTCCAACCAATGAAGCAGGGAGTTCGCAAACTCTGCTCCAGCATGTAGCTCTCTTCATCTGGCTCATGAGCTTCAATGGCATGTCCATATTTATTTTCCGGAGAGGATTGATCAAACCAGTGGCAGTACTCTTCTGCTTCGCGAATCCGTGGAGCTACGGTCTCACTTCTTGAACCAGTATGGAGACAGGGGTTGTGGCTTTGCCAATAGGGCAACCAGTTAAAGTCTCCAGATGCTGCCAGTAATTTCTGCAGCTTGGTGGAACCGGTTCTACCCATTCCACAAATAACAATAGGTGCCTCTATTTTTTGATCGGCAATTTCTGGATGAGCAGCAAAGTCTCGCTGCATTCGCAGGCGGTTACACAGCAGGCGCAGCAACTTTTTTTCCATGGCTGCAGCCCCTGCTTGATGGAGCCTGGATTCTTCGTTAAACGACTTTAGCAATACTGTCAGCGGCTCTACAGCATCGCTATCCAGCAGATCAATGCCTGTCATTTCTCTTGCCCGCGCCATCAAGGAAGATGCCGACTGCGCGAGGGTATAGGCTTTGGTCATAGCTATTTCATCCACTGTTCAAGTGCAGTGTGGCGTAAAGGTCCTAATTTGTAGACCTCCTGGATACCTGGCGGAGCCGCAATGACATCACGAGTACGGTTGAACATGCAGGCAGCCGAGGCTAGCACTGACGACTCTCTCTGAGTGGTTATCGATGAGGAAGGCATCCCGTCTACCGACCAAAACATATGCTCCACTTCACCCGGCTTGAGCAGGCGAAGCTCCATATGAGCTTCAGCGGGTACGCCCTCTGCTGTTGTAACACTCACCACTATACGAGTGCCGATACTGACCCCAGGTTCAATATCGCGCTTCAAGGGCTCGCAATACACAGGCTCATCACAAATAACCGGCTCCCGTCGTTCTGTTATGGCGGTAACGGTATACCCCAGGGCGGTTAGAACCTGCTGCGGGATAGTATTGTACATACCACCAATCATTCCGGGATTATCTGTAATTTTTTCCTGGAACTCGGCCTGCGTCATACCGACCCCACAGGTCTCTGTCATCAAGCGTATACTCGCGCGCGAGGCATCTGTAAGGGTGCGGTGCAGCAAGCTATTAATCTCGACACAAGTTCCCGCCATTAAGATACCTGCCCAAATGCGAGACATGTCCCAAATACCCGTACCGGTATAGGTGACATTATTTTTTTTGGCCAGTTGGTCCAACTCTTCAGCCAGAGCCTTGTCTACCCCAAAGGGGAAATAACCTTCTGCAGCATGACTGATGACATTGATACCAGCATTGAGCAAGCGCTCATGCGCACTGCGACACTCCTCAAGGCGGTCGGAAATGACTAAAAACGCGACATCTGCTTGCAACGTACTAAAGTCTGCAGTATCGCAATCCTGAACAATAACGCCAATGTCTTCATCCAGCCCGGCTAAACGGCCTACATCCTGGCCAACTTTGTCCCCTGCACGGTTAAAGGCCGCTACAATTGGCCAACCTTTTTTATGGGCAAACCGCACGATATGCTGGCCATAAAGTCCGGGGCCGTAGATGACTATTCGAGGTTTCGCTAAATTATCAGTATTCATAGCAGCTCCTTGAAGATAGAAAACCTTGCAGCAATCTCAGCTATTGCCAAAGGCCATTCTCATTATTAGAGGTTCAGATTAATAGCTGGGCGAATTGTAATTTCTTCCAGGTTGAGCTCAATGGGCTGCTCAAGTACATATTTAACCAGGTTGGCCACCAAAGCAGGATCACCCATCAACTTGCGCCCTTCTGGACCATTCGGGTCGATACTGGATTGAGCCATATTTTTCTGTATCCGCTCGAGTGATTGCGGCCCGAACCCTCGCACAAGGTTAGTCGCGAAGCCACCGGGGACAATCGTAGTAACACGGATGTCATCTCCCTCTAGCTCCTTGCGTAGGCAGCGCCCCATTTGGTTTAAGGCAGCCTTCGAAACACTATAGGCGCCGTAAGCATCGTCCCGACCCGCTATTGAACTGATATTGATCAAGTGCCCCGGCTGGCCATGCTTGCGCATGGCTGCCACTGCCGCGCGGCAACTTTCCATCGGTGTCATTAGGTTAATGGCAAACATTTCATGCCAGCGGCTGGGATCAGACTCAATGATTGGCTCCGGATACATGACCCCTGCATTGTTGATCAAGGCAAACAGGTAAGGGTGACTTGCGGCAACCTCCTCCACCAGTGCGGCCAGAGCACCCTGCACCCCCAGATCTAGGCTCACACAATGAGCGGAGGGGCCGCCGGAGACAGCAATCGCCTCTGCCGTTTTTTCTAACTCTGTCGCAGAGCGTCCTACCAACCATAACTTCATGCCCGCCTGACCCAGTTGCTGGGCAACCAGACGGCCAATACCACTGGATGCCCCAGTGACGATCGCTGCTTTATTGCTGAA
>Ga0265293_10012454_pt1 | contig 11287 bp, 11 predicted proteins | sample Munlanlewell138R_FD_192505 | JGI IMG/M metagenome (GOLD analysis project Ga0265293, IMG submission 192505) | Leachate microbial communities from a municipal landfill in Southern Ontario, Canada - Leachate well 138R | ecosystem: Engineered > Solid waste > Landfill > Unclassified | place: Canada... | reverse complement strand
CGACGCCCACTACATGGATAACGGCAAAGTCCGGATCGAAGGCGTCGCGCTCGACCAGGACCATCTCGATCGCGTCCTGAACATACTGCGCACCCAGTTCCCGGGCCTGACCGTCGACTCGGCATCCATCATGCTGGCCGACGACGTTCAGAAGCGCTTGCTGGGAAAATTGCTCGCCGCAGGCTTTACCGACGCCAGCCTGGCGTGGCAGGAAAAAAAGCTGGTCGTGACCGCCACGGTACAGAATAGAGCCCAGTACAGCGCCCTACAGGCGTTGATAGCCGACTTCAACGACACCCACGGACCTATTGCCAGACTGTCAGCGTCGGGAAACATCGACAATCGGGATGCGCCTTTCGAGATTCGCACGATCGTAAGCGGCGCGCAGCCGTATATCGTCCTTGCGAACGGCCAAAAAATTCTGGTCGGCGGCAGCCATGACGGCTATCGTCTGGAAGCGATCGAACCACGGCGCATCATTCTGCAATCGGACGAGCGTATCGTCATCGAGCGTTGATCCAGGCCAAGGGAACTATCGTGACGCACTTGCCACCAATACTTAACTACCGTAGCATTGACCATATGAGTATGGTCCAGCACACTTTATAAAGCACTCGTTTCATGCAAGAAGCCATCATCGACCTGGAAGCCCGCTTGGCGGGGCCCGAAGGCGGCGCATTGCGCTCCCAGATTCGGCAGGCTCTTCACACTGCAGAGTCCCGGCTTCGGGCGAATGTAAAACAGGGGCTGTCCCCTGCGGATTTTCAGGTCAGCACGGCATTGGCCGACGCGTTCCTGGCTGCGCAGGAAATATTGGACAGGCATTCCTCATCGGGCAAGACTTCGTAAACCGGTTCTAAATCAGGAGATCATCATGGCGGAAATCACCCCAGTCGGCTCAGGTGGAATGAGTCTCAGCTATCTCAACGAGACTGTATACCAGGGAATGCGCGCTTATGAGGTCAAGCTGCGCGAAACTTTGGCGAGAATCGGCAATAATCCCGACGGCTCCGTCTCTCAGACGGACCTGCTGATGATGCAGCAGGAAGTCCAGCAATGGACGATGATGGTCGATGTTCAGAGCACGATCACCAAGCAAATCTCGGACTCGCTGAAAAGCGTCATCCAGAAATCCGCCTGACGCCCCCATCCCGCTGCGGCGGCGCGCCAGCGCGCGCCGCCGGCGGTCCGACATCGATCTGTCGGGCCGCCTTTTCAACGCGCTTACGCCAGCGCGAGATGCACTTCCGCACCGCGCCGTTCGATACCCAGATGATCGGATTGCCAGCCCAAGCGGCTGCAGGCTATCTGAATGTTCATTTCGAGCTCTTCCGCCATCCGGCCGAGCTCCGAGCGATCCGTCTTGTCGTCATGCGGCTGTTCCGCCCAAGCTTTTACATCCACGACGAAGCTCATGATGAACGGCAGGCCCGTATGCTTGGCCTGCTCCTTCATGGCGGATTGAGATTTGGCCAGTAAAGGCACGTCCGCTCCCAGCGCACGAGCACGCTTGGCCAGCTCGATAAACGGCTCGTAAACGGGTTTCTTGAGCATCCCCTTGTGCGCGTGTTCCTGGCGCACGGATTCCGTCGCCGATTCGCTGGGGCCGCTTCGGGTCTGCAAAAAGTTGAACATGTGTCCGATATTGCGTCCCACAGCGCTGATGAAACGTCCGGCCTTCACATCGGTTTCATGCGGCTCCGTTGCGCCGAACAAAGACGGGCAACCCACGCTCTCGAATTTCACGTACGTTTCGCCGTTGGTCAGCCGGTCAAACAGGATGCACCCGCCCTTGCCGGGGAAACGGCTGCTGTAATCCTCGATTCCCATCTGGGCTGGTTTGCCCGACAACGAAAACAGTCCGAACAACTTATACCGATCTTGCGTGGCGCTTCGCTCAGTTATATGAGTCGACATGCGCGTGGAGCTCGTCGGGGCTTGGCTCAGGAAAGTATAAAGCTTATGGTCGGGATCCTTGAGGATAAATCCGCCGCTCGACGCCACGGAACCCTCGACTCCGTCGGGCCGCGTCTCATCCCGCTGCGCCGCCATCGCCATCATGTACCAGGAAAGCGCCCTGCTGGTGTATATGCCGCTCTTGACTGTAAAGTCGCCGTTCTCGGAAGGCACCTTGAGCGCACCCTCCCTCTTAAGTGTCTCCACGTCGGTCGTTTTCAAGGCCGATGACAGCCGCTCTCCCACGGCAACCAGCTCCCGGATTTCTTCGCGTCCAAGCGGGCTGCCGTTCTTCTGCGCATGGTCCTGCAATCGGGAGAGCACCGCACCGTCCATCGCCAGGCTGTTCCCATCGCGGGGCACGCCCAGGGCACTTATCATATCGGCATTGCTCAGCCTGAATGCCGCCTCAACACGCGCCTCACGCGCCGTCGACGAGAATATGCCCGTCAAGGCGTTGGCAAGACGACCGAATACATGAGAAGCCTTGGACCAGAACCCGCCGACGCTCCCGGCGCCCTGAATCACCTGGTTTCGTTGCGTACCATCGCCGGCCCTTACCTGCTTGTCCTCAAACATGGGGGAAACGCCGCGACTGCGCGGTTCGATCGATGCGCGATGATTGGAGGAATCTTGCGGCTCAGCCGGCACGCTATCCATCGTTCCATGGCCTTTTACCACTGTATCCGTCATTGTCAGCTTCATGGAGGCTCCTTTTTCAAGCTTGCAACAAAAACGATTCAGACCCCGAGTCGGTCCGTTTCCCAGCCAGAACGTCGGCCCAGAAGTCCGCCGTCTCGGCAAACGCCTCGAGAGCGCCGGCCAAGTGGTCGGCCTGCAATCGCTCCAAGGGCAAGCGTGCCGCCAGCACGACATTCCCGGTATTGCGCTGGAGCCCGAGTACGGCGCCGCCGGTGCCCGCCCAAAGATGGTTCGCCTCCAGCAACAGCCGGTAAAAGCCGAGCTCTCGGCCTGAAGGCACGCCACCCAACACAGCGAAAAACACGATGTCGCCATCGACGGGATCATTTACGTCATAAGGTTCATAACTGAAGCCGATGACGCGTTCGCCGATGATCAACTCTTCCGTGGAAAGCAAATCGTCCGCGGATTCGAGACCGACCTCAAACGCCAATTCCGACAGAATCGCCTTGTAACGTGCCGTCATACTTACTCCTTTGAAAAAATTATATGGAGGCTTTTCGATATAGAGTATGTAACGGCCAAGTTGGTTCCGGTTCCGAGGTTCGGAAAAAAATAAATGACGAAAACAGTTAAACGATACCTCTCATGTGCGTCATGCGCGGGCCGTCGGGACTATCCTGCGCGCTCTGGAGATGGCGTTCCCATCGCTCGGCTTCGACGATCAACTTATCCAGCAATTCAAGCACGTCGTGAGCGCGGGCGGAAGACAACTCGACCGCGACCTGGGCGCAAGGATGCCCCTCCGGCGTTCTCGCCAACACAATGCCGCCCGCAGCCTGCGCATAGTTCGCCCGCAAAAACACGGCATCCGGCGTTGGATGGCCGGATTGCACAGCTATGCGGCACGAAATCAACAAGTAACCACGAGGATGGCCCATCAGATGAACGACATGGCGACGATCGAACACAAGCTGACAAAGCCCGTCCTGGTCCGTACAAAGACTTTCAATCCCAAGCAAGCTTCCAAGCTCTGAGAGCAATATGCTCAATACACGCTCCGACATCAAGGCTTCTCCTGTACCCACCTATGCGTCAACTATATACCTTGTTTGAGGATCGCACAGTATTGCTATACGAATAGAAAATCGAATTCGCTTCTATAGCCCAAGGCTTCCTGTGTCAATTTCTATAAGAGCCTGCATCTCGATAATATATATTCAGCGCAACCCCCAACCCCGCCCGGCCACCCATCGTGGCACGACGGAAAGCAAACGACGTAAAAAGGATAGTGAATAGGGAACGTTTTTGACTGCGCGGTTACTAATGCTTAATCTAGAGTATTAGTTTATCCATCCCTGAGAGTCGCAGCATGACGAGGCCCAAAACATCCACGTCCGCCATCCGCCGCCGACTGCTGACCGGCATGCTGTGTGGCGCCGCTTCGATCGGCGCCCCCAGGCTTGCCAAGGCGAACGGGCGAAAGCGCATCTTGATGATTACTTATCGCGGCCTGACCGATGCCGAGTCGGGCTTTCGCCATTATCTGGCCGCATCCGGATTCACGGGCGAAATTCTATACCGCGACCTGAACCAGAACATCTCCCGCCTGCCCGCCGTCCTGGACGAGATCGACCGTCTGTCGCCGGATTTGATCTATACGTGGGGCACGCCGATCACCTTGGGCGTGGCGGGCACCTACGACGCTCCGGACCCATCCGGCAAGCTGCGAGGAATCCCCGTGGTATTCGCCTTGGTCACCTCTCCGCTGGGCGCCAGGATCGTGCCGTCGCTGGAGACGCCGGGCCGGGCCGTTACCGGCGTCATCCACGTCGTCCCCACCGAGCGCCAGCTGCGCTTCATCTCCACGTATCGCAATTTCGAGAAAATCGGCCTGCTGTACTCTTCCACCGAGCGTAATTCGCAAGTCATCGCGCAGGAAATCTCGGGGCTGTGCGCCGTCGACAATAAGATCGCCTTGCACAAGACGTTCAAGCTCGATGCGCAAGGACGACCCACCAGCGAAGGTATCACGGACATGATCGCCGACCTGCGGGCCGAAGGCGCCGAATGGCTGTACCTGGCGCCCGATACTTACTTGGGCACGGTCTACGACCGGGTGCTGCCGGCCTGCCTGGCGCAGCGGCTTCCCACCTTCGGCGCGGCCGAGCTGGCCGTGCGCCAATATACCGCCCTGACCGGCATGATCAGCCGCTATTTCTCCATCGGGCAGCTCGCCGCCGTCAAGGCCCTGCAGATGCTGGAGCAAGGCTCCTCCGCCAACATCCCGATCGAGACGCTGCGGCGCTTCACCATCGTCCTGAACATCAACACCGCCCATGCGCTGGGCTTCTATCCCCCCTTGGATCTGCTCAGCCATATGGAAATCGTCAGACATACACCTCCGGATTATTCCTCGACATGACATTTTTGCCGACCATTCCGCTGCCATGTCCCGACTTGTCCTGGCGTGAACTCGACGCCGGAGACCTGGACGAGATTTATGCGCTGCACCGCCAAGCCATAGGAAATGCCGGCGTCGACATCATCAAGCCCGAAAGCCGCGAATTCTTTGCGCGCTTGCTCAACGGCGATGGAACGATACTGGGCGTCATCACCCCCGAGCGGCAATTGGTCGCGTACGGCGTCATACAGCGCGCCTGGGGCTCGGAAGAGCAGCCGGAAGCCTGGTTCGGCTGGCGGGACCGGCCGATCGCCAAGCTGGCCGGGGCCTCGGTCATGCCCGCCTGGCGCGGCGTGGGTTTGCAGCTCGCCTTGATCCACCAACGCGTCCTGCATGCCGGCGAGCATTGTCATTTCTATGCGACGGTCGCGCCAGGCAACGCGCCCAGCTGGCAAAACATGCTGCTGGCGGGGTTCCAGATCGTGAGTCTGCGGCGCCGCTATGGCGATGCTCTGCGCTATATGCTGACCCGCGAGCCGGCGGCCGGCGCTTTCCCGACGCCGACTGCCGTCGATGCATCCAGACCGATCACGGACACGGACCTCGACCAGCAAGCGGCGCTGCTGCGAAACGGCTGGCGCGGATTGGCCGCCAGAACGACGTCCGGCACCCGATATCTCCTGGTCGACACCACTACGCATGCCGAGGCGGTCCCATCATGAGCATCACGACGCGCCTTGCCTGGATACTATCCTTGTTCGTCGTCGTCAGCATCCTGAGTAATGCATGGCTGTCCGCGAACGCGCTGCAACATTTCAACGACGATACCATGGAGGTACACAATCAGTATCTTCTCAGGGCGCTGGCCCGCACGATCGAAGCCAATCTCCTGATCGGACAGGAGATCGATCAAATGGATATGATGCAAGCCATAATCGAGCGGGAACGCATAGGGGCGATCGACATGCTCGCCATCGACATTTATTCGGCCAACGGCACCATCCTGTACAGCACCGATCCAGGCACGCGCGGCAGCGCCGCCCCCCAGGCCTGGCTCGACCACATGAACAACACGGACTCATGGCGCATCGTCGGCACGCACGAAGTGGCGACCGGCATGTATGTCGGCGACGAGTTTCGCCCCGCAAGCGTGGGGATCGCCATTACGACCCTGCGCTCCCAGGCCACCACATCGTGGGAAACCTGGCTGGAAACCGTTACGAACGTCGCGACGCTGACCGTGTTGTTCGCAAGCGCGACGATGCTGCTGGCCTTCCTGGCCGGTCGCGTATTGCTGCGCCCTTACTCGCGCGTTGCACGGATACTCGCCGCCTCGGAGGACCAGCCGCCGCCCAAGAACGGCCGGCCTTGCGCGCTGAGCGATGCGGCCACCGCATTCAAAAGCCGGCATGCCGACCAACGAAACGACATTCAACGCGCCACGTCAACCCTCGAAGAGCTCGATAATGCACTCTGATCCTGTTTCGCTGCGACGGCTGAAGCGACGCAACATCATTTATGGCGCCGTCATAGGTTTCTTGATCGTCCTGCTGACGGCCGGCGCCGCCAACGGCATCGCGCTGATCGATTTGCACCAGAAACTGGCCGACGAAGGCGAGGACGAGGCCGAGTTCCTGGCCGCCTCCGTCAGCCGCACGCTGGGGCAGCAGCTCGAACGCGCGGCCTCGCTGGATATCCCGCTGCAAGCCTTACCCGATCTGGAACTCACCTTGCACAGAAGAATGAGCCGCGTAGCGGGAATTTCAGCGGTCACCGTCCTGGCGCCCAATGGGGAAACGGTCGCCTCGGCCGGCAACGGCAACAAGGAACAGGTCATGGTGACCCAGGAAATCCGGGTCAACGGCAAAGTCTGGGGACGCTTGGCCGTCAGCACCACGCCCATCATGCTGTCCACCGCATTTCAAAGCGCGCGCAACCTTTCCCTGGCCATGCTGTCCGCGTTCGCCCTGCTCGGCGCCCTCGCCGGCGGCTGGGTCGCCTTTCGCGTTTCCCAGGACCAGGGGCGCCTGTTCCATTACCTGAACAAGCCGGCCACCCGAAACGACGTGATGGATGGCCCGCGAACGCAACAACAAGACGTGTCTCTGTACTTGTCCACCACCGACCCCATGCGCAACGCCTGGCAGGCCGCCTATGCGCAAGAGGCCCGCACGGCAAACGAAAATGCGGCCGTCCACCGCTACGCGTCGGAGCTGCTCGCTCTTGACTTCAATCACGCCATGCGCCCCCGGATCGCCGAACTGACCGACGTCGACGGCGTCCGCCTGGCCTTGTCCACCGACTCCTTTCCATCACCAACAACGCCATGATGTCGCTGCGCAGCCGCCTGACGCTCATCGTCGTCCTGGGGTTCGCCCTGCTTCTGGGCACGATGTTCACCGCCGAGAAAATACGGGAACGGCTCTTCGAGGACTATCTGCGGGACGCGTCCATCGCGGCCCAACAAGCGCTATGGGAAGAAATCATTTCCGTGGAAGTCTTGTCGGTCAAGTCCAGTCTGTCCCTATTGACGGCCAATGGCCACATGACCGCCGAAGGGCTGTCCATCCTGAAAATGGATCCCACGTGGTACATGGCTGCGAGCCTGGAGGCCGTCGCGCTCGTGGACGAGAACCGTCGGGTTTTCGTTTCCCAAGGCCAGATCACGCCGCGGCAGCTGCTGGACGCCGGGACGATGGATCTCGTTCGCAAGGGCGAAGAGGCCTCAGGCCTGCGGCAGATCGGCAATCACCAGATCGTGTTGATCGTCGCCGAACCCGTCATCATGGACGACCAGCACTACACCCTCGTTGCCGCGGCGCAGCTGAACGACGCGTTGTCGCGTTATGCCGCGCGCACCCTCAGCTCCGCCCACATTCTGAGTTTGCATGGCAAACTGCTGAGCAGTTCCGATCCGGAGCGCTGGAATACCTATCAACCCGACGTATCGACCCGGCTGCCGACCCGCCAGGAAATCGACACGGACCAACGCACCTACGTCGCGACCACGGTGCCGCTCAAGGATATCGTGCAAAGCAGCACAGGCGTTCTGGTAAGCATGGCGGACGTCACCGATGCGCAGGCCTCGAGAAACGCTCTCAGGAATTCGACGCTGATAGTGACGGCCATCCTGGGACTGCTCGGACTACTCGTCGTCAACGTCGTCATCTGGCGCAGCTTCCGCCCGCTGCGCGCGGCTCTGGACGTCCTGAACGATCTCTCGTTGCGAGACGGTGATACCGGGACGCAATCGACGGTCAAGGCCAGCGACGAGATCGGGCACCTGAGCCAGGCGATCGGCGCGCTGCGCCATCGCACCGCACTGGTCGACGAACACAACATGCAGCGCAAGCGCATGCGGCTCAAGCAAGAACGGGTGATCCAGCACGAGCTCAAGGCGCTGGCCGCCGCCGTCGACTCCACCAGCCGCGAGGAGGTGCTGAGCCTGCTCAATGAAAAAGCCGATCCGTCTCAACCCGAAGAGCCGCTGTTGCGCCTGACTCGCGTGCTGTCCAACCTTCGCCACAGGCTGATTGAACAGCACATGCGATTATCGCGGATGGTGGTGGACTTGCGCGACGCGCTCATCAGCAAGAGCAAGCTGCTGGGATTGCAGCAGGAACTGAAGATCGCCAGCACCGTGCAGATGAGCATACTTCCGCGCATGACGATACAAGACCAGCGCGTCGCCCTGAGCGCGCGCATTATTCCCGCCCAGGAAGTCGGCGGAGACTTCTACGACTACGCCATATTGGATAAGCATCACCTGTCCTTCGTCATCGCGGACGTGTCGGGGAAAGGCATACCGGCCGCGTTGTTCATGGCCATTTCGCGCACGCTGCTCAAGTCCATATCCATGTTCGTCGCCACGCCCAGGTCCTGCGTACAAAGACTGAACGATCTGCTGGCCGCCGAAAACGATCAAATGCTTTTCGTAACACTGTTCTACGGCATTCTGGACCTGCGCACGGGGGCACTGCAATTCGTCAATGCCGGCCACCACCACCCGTATTTGCTGCGACATTCCGGCACGCTGGAACAGGTTCCCGGCATCAACGGACCGGCCGTCGGCGTGATGCAAGGCATAGGCTACGCGCAAGGACAACTCGTGCTCGAGCCCGGCGATACGCTTTATCTATACACCGACGGCATTACGGAAGCCTTCGACCCGAACCAGAACCTTTACGGCAACCGTCGGCTGGAAGCGACGCTTTCCGCCATGCCGGCGAGCGCGTTCCCCGACGCCATTTCGGACCGGATCATCCAGGATATGCGCGCATTCGAGCAAGGCTTCAGGCAAACCGACGACATCACCAGCCTGTGCCTGCGCTACTTGGGAAATGCCGATACGCACGACAGAACAAGGGCTCTGCGCTAGAATCAAGTTTGGCGCTACGCCGTTTTCTTGTCTTCCCCCTTTTCCCTTGGCGCACCCCACATGGCTGTCAATCTGCAGATCCCTTCCGAATCCGATATTTTCCCCGTTCCCGGGGTGAAGATTGGCGTTGCCCAGGCGGGCATACGCAAGACAGGGCGACGCGACTTGACGGTCTTTATGCTGGCCGAAGGCAGCAGCGTGGCGGGCGTGTTCACCCGCAACCGCTTCCGCGCCGCTCCGGTGCAAGTATGCGAAAGCCATCTGGCCGCGCAGAAGGACATTCGCGCGCTGGTCGTCAATACCGGCAACGCCAATGCTGGCACGGGTGAGCCGGGCCTGAACGACGCGCGGCGCACCTGCGCCGCGTTGGCCGAGCTGCTCGCCATACAGGCCGAGCAGGTCCTGCCGTTCTCCACCGGGGTCATCCTGGAGCCTTTGCCCATGGACCGGCTACTTGCCGGGCTGCCCGCGGCGATCGCGGACCTGCGCGAGGACAACTGGTTTTCGGCCGCGCACGGCATCATGACCACGGACACGCAGCCCAAGATCGTTTCCCGCCGGCTCGATATCGACGGAAAATCGGTCACGCTCACGGGCATCAGCAAAGGCGCGGGCATGATCCGCCCCAACATGGCCACGATGCTCGGTTATCTCGCTACCGACGCCGGCATCGCTCCCGCTCTTCTGAAAAAGGCGGCCGGCCGGATCGCCGAACGTTCATTCAATCGCATCACGGTGGACGGGGATACGTCCACCAACGACTCCTTCATCCTGATCGCCACGGGCCATGGCGCCGTCCGGATTCAGGGCGAAGACGATCCGCGCTGGCCCGCCCTGTTTGAAGCGCTTGCCGCGGCCTCGACGGAACTGGCGCAAAAGATCGTGCGCGATGCCGAAGGCGCGACCAAGTTCATCACGGTCCGGGTCGAACAGGCGGCAAGCACCGAAGAAGCGCTGAAAGTCGCTTACTCGGTCGCGCATTCGCCGCTGGTGAAAACGGCCTTCTTCGCCTCCGACCCCAACCTGGGCCGCATCCTGGCCGCCATCGGCTATGCGGGCATCGACGATCTGGACGTGGCCGGCATACGGCTCTGGCTGGGCGACGTATTGGTGGCGCTCGACGGCGGACGCAATCCCGACTACCGCGAGGAAGACGGGCAGCGCGTCATGAAGGAACCCGAAATCCTGGTGCGCATCGCCCTGGGACGCGGAAACGTGTCCGATACCGTGTACACCTGCGACTTCACCCACGATTACGTCTCGATCAACGCGGACTATCGTTCCTGAGCCGGATGGACGGCATGGACATCGGTCCACACCCATATTGACGCCTACTCGATTTCTAAGCTAGAATCAAGGGCTTGGCACTTTGGCCAAGGCATTATTTTTCAAAACTTAGGAAATCCCACATGTACGCGGTCATAAAAACCGGCGGCAAGCAGTATCGCGTTGCCGCGGGTCAAAAACTGAAGATAGAACAGATACCGGCAGACATTGGGCAAGAAATTTCGCTGGACCAGGTGTTATCGGTTGGCGAAGGCGACGATCTGAAGATCGGCACGCCTTTGGTCTCCGGAGCGCTGGTCAAGGCAACCGTTCTTGCGCAAGGCCGCCACGACAAGGTCAAAATTTTCAAGATGCGCCGGCGCAAGCACTACCAAAAGCACCAAGGCCATCGTCAAAACTACACCGAAATCCGCATCGAAGCCATCACGGCTTGATACGGGTCTGACAGTTCTGGATAGCAGGAGCTAAACATGGCACAGAAAAAAGGCGGCGGCTCTACGCGCAACGGTCGCGACTCGCAGGCCAAGCGGCTTGGCGTCAAGGTATACGGCGGGCAACTCATCCCGGCGGGCTCGATCATCGTTCGCCAGCGCGGCACGCAGTTCCACCCCGGCGTGAAC
>Ga0265293_10012453_pt1 | contig 11287 bp, 9 predicted proteins | sample Munlanlewell138R_FD_192505 | JGI IMG/M metagenome (GOLD analysis project Ga0265293, IMG submission 192505) | Leachate microbial communities from a municipal landfill in Southern Ontario, Canada - Leachate well 138R | ecosystem: Engineered > Solid waste > Landfill > Unclassified | place: Canada... | reverse complement strand
TAGATAATCTTTTTGATAAATTTTACTACAACACAGCAAGAGCAAGCGGCGACAGGAACGAAGACGGAGTATTTAACTCAGAAGATTTATCAATCACGGTAAATTCAGGGAGAGTTTACACTGCTGGATTATCAGTTAAATTTTAACTACAACATAGAGGTGAAGAGTTATGAATATAGAACTATTAAAAGATATTGTTGACTATGGAATCATTGGACTTTTAGGAGTTATGAGTTTTATGACTTTTTGGTTTTGGATTGAGAGACTCTTCTTTTATAGACAGATCAATATAGATGATTTTCAAACAAAAGAAGAGCTTGAGATTGTACTAACAAACAATGTAAATATTATCTCAACCTTTGGTTCAAATGCTCCATATATTGGGCTGCTTGGGACTGTATTTGGGATTATCATAACTTTTTATGCCATGGGTCAAAGTGATGCACTAGATGTAAAGATGATAATGACCTCATTAGCGCTTGCTCTAAAGGCAACTGCTATGGGCTTAGTTGTGGCTATCCCAGCTATTGTATTTTATAACCACTTAGCTAGAAAAATAGAGATTGTTTTAGCAAGATGGGATATAAAAGAGAAGGTGTCTCGTGCAAATTAAAAAATTTGACTCTATAAATGTAGTCCCTTTTATTGACATTATGCTTGTTCTTCTTGTTATTGTTCTAACCACAGCTACCTTTGTTGCTAAGGGAATAATCCCAGTTGACCTTCCAACTTCAAAAACAGCGACTCCACAAGATGATAAAAAAAATCTCACCATAACCATAAAAGAAAATGGTGATATTTTATTTGACAAAACAATGATTTCGGTAGATGATATAAAAAAAGAACTCTCTAAGTATGAGGCGCAGACACCTATTCATATCAACTGTGACAAAGAAGCAAAGTTCGACCTCTTTGTCTCACTTTTAGACACCTTAGAAGAAAAAGAGTTTAAAAATCTTGGAATTATTACTAAAAAAAGCAAGTGAAATAAGACCATGGAATATACAGCTTTTTTCTCAATCTTTATCATAGGACTCTCTTATGGAGCTACGGCATGTATGTTTTCGTGTATGCCTTTTTTAAGCCCCTTGCTTATTAGTAACTCTAAGAGCACAAGAGAAGCACTTGGCGTTATTTTACCTTTTAGTCTAGGTAGGATTTTTAGTTACACGCTTATAGCAATTGTTGCGTACCTTAGTTCTGTATGGGTAAAGATAATGTTAAATGACAACCATATCTTTAGCATCATCTTAGGTTTTAGCACCATCTCTATGGGCATATATCTGATGTATAAGAGTTTTAGTTCAACTAACTCTTGCGCTCACTCTACACCGTTAATCAAAAAGCCAAAGTTAAACAGATTTGGCTTTTTTACTATTGGTGCGACTATGTCAGTAAATCCGTGTGCTCCAATCATGGCACTCTTAGCAGTAGCGGCAAACAGTAACAGCATCTACAACTCTATTGGACTTGGTCTGTTCTTTGGGCTTGGTGCTGTTATTTTTTCAATTATATTTTACGGTTTTATCCTCTCAACTGTAGTAAAAGGGATGATGGTGCAGTTTTCCTCTTACAAACTTTTCATAGAGAGACTTGCGGCACTTCTTCTCATAGTAGTAGGCGTGTTAGTTTTAAACGGCGTATTAGTACTTTAAAAAAGGCAAATAATGGTAGATTTTATTAAGCGTGACAAAGATGATATTTATGGTAAACCAATCTTAGGTTTTTTATTTAAAAATCAGAAGTTTTTGATGATATTAAAAATAGCAGTTTTAGCTCTGTTTATTTATGCCATCTATTTTGGCTTTGCACATAGTGGCAAAGATAACAACTTTACTTGGGCAGTTTTTTGGGGGATTTTCTGGGCTTTGTTTATGGTAATAACTCTACCAACCTTAGGAAGAGTCTTTTGTGGCATCTGTCCTCACGGTTTTATGGGAAAATATATTACAAAATTTGGACTCAAAAAAACTATGCCAAAATGGATGCAAAATCCTTTTATTGGTGTTTTTCTTGTTGTTATTGGTTGGTGGGGCATCTACTACATGTTTCCTGGCATCTATAGATCTCCACTTGGGACTGCCACTCTTTTTACAGTTATGACCCTGCTCTCTTTTGTAATCTATTTTATATATAAAGATATGAGTTATTGCAAATATATTTGTCCTATTGGAACACTTACACGGGCTTATTCTAAACTCTCTTTTACATGGTTAGGAACTTACAGGAGTGCTTGCGATGAGTGTAAAACTTTTGAATGTGCTTCAGCTTGCCCTTACAACCTAAAACCATTTACTTTTGACAAACGAAATTCTATGACTGACTGTACACTTTGTATGGACTGTTCTGCTGCTTGTGAGGCAGTTAGTTTTAAAGTTAAAAAACCATCTTTTTCACTATTTTCTAAATTTCAAACTTCTAAAGCTGAAGTTTGGGCATTTATCCTTATCCTTGCATCTATCTCTATAACTATGTCTTTTCATCATGGCATCGGTAGAAGTAACGCTGCGCCAGATATGATATGGTCAAAAACAGCTGAGTTTTTTAAGGGCTTTGTTAATTTTGGCTCAGTTGACCCAATAGGCTTATTTGCTTTCCTTTGGGCTCTACTCTTTACAGTTTTAGCAGCTCTTATAGGTATGTTTATAGCATCTAAAATTTTACAAAAGGATTTTTCTAAGGTATTTTATACTCTTGGATACTCCTACGCTCCACTCTTTATCTTAGGTTCAATCGCTCACTCTCTTGAGACATTTTTCATAAGTGGTTATCAACGCATTGTAGAAGGTTTTGCCCAAGGATTTGGTCTCTGTGTAGATGTTGCATCTTTAGCAAAAAGAGGAGATGGTTGGCTACATATCTTTAACCTTCTTATATGGGTAGCTGTTATTTGGTCTCTTATCATACTCTATAAGAGGATGAAACTCCTAGATGCCACTAAGAGTAGAAAAATATTAGCCTACCCTTTTGCAGCATCTCTAATCATCTTTTTTATAAGTGTTAATATCTACAGAGGACACATTCTAAACACCTATGGAGTGGCATCTAGCGCTCATGCTAATCATGGCGGAGGTGCTAAAGTATTTCAAAATAATGCACTAGGTGATTTCAAAAGCAGACCTGCTAGTAGTTATAAAAAACCAACCATATCTAGTAGTATCTATTTTTCGCAAACCAATCCATCAGCTAAGAGAGGAAATCCTTACGCTGGGCATAATCACGGTGGAGGCAGAAACTGGGTGCCATCACAAAAAGTGTGGCCTATCTTTGAAGATGAAAGAGGAGAGAAAAACTGCATAAGTAGTATAGATGCCAAGCTTTATCTGCTAGATGCTAACTTAGAGACAACAAAGCTGGCTCCATCAGAAGAAGATGGCTGTAAATCAGTTAGTTATAAGATGCCAGACAATGGTTACTACAATCTTTTTTATGTAGATAAAATAGTCCAAAACAATACTCTATATATCAAAACTGCAAAGTTTGAAAACATGAGATTTAACCATAGTAACGATGCTATCTATGATGAGCAAAAGATGGCAGCTCATAGTATAAAAGAGGTTCCTTTTGATATTTTAAGGCTAAGAGAAGATGGGGAGACTTTTTTTCATCGTCTATATTCAGGCGATAAGATAAGAATTAAGATTTTACTAAATTCAAAGCCTGTTGAAGGTGCCACGCTAAAGCTATCGACAATGACAGGTTGGTCAAAAACTCTCAAATCTGACAAAGATGGTATCGTAGTTTTCACACTTATAAAAGATTATTTCCCCGAGTGGAATAAGTTTGATAGAAGACATAAAAGCAAATTTGTTCTAACAGCAAACTATAAAGAAGATGCCAACGCTACACCTGATGGGTACGACTCCATAAACTATGAAGCGACATATTCATCTGTTTATTATCCAGAGCAGAGTGGTTATAGTTCTTATGCTTATGGTTTAGCGGCTGCAACATTGGCTGCCATATTGTCTGGTTTTATTATCTACTTTTTTAGAAGAGGAAGAAAAAAACCATTTAAAGAGGTGCGCTTTGATGAAAAAGATTAGAGATTTTATAAACAAGGCAGATATCAAAAGATTTCGTTTTTGGTTACAGATTTTTTTCTTTGTTATCTTTATATATGGTGGCTACTTTGCTATAAACTTAGGAACTAGCATCCCTGTCTTTTCATGTGGTTTTGATCAGGAAGTCGGAGGAATGTGTTACTTTTTACCTCTGCAACATCAACTAGCTCGTCCGCTAGATGTGCTTTTTAGTGTAGCTAGCATCTCTGTTCTTATAGGCTTTGTAACATTTTTGCTCTGGTTTATAGTTTTTAACAAAGCATGGTGTGGTTACGCTTGTCCACTTGGCACTATGCAAGATTGGCTAACTGGTTTAAGAAAAAGACTAGGCATCAGATATAGCACCTATACTCAACCTCAATTTAACAGACTCAAAAAGATAAAGTACATAATGCTAGCACTAGTAATCCTATCTCCTATGGCCGTAGGCATGGGACTACTTGACCGTGAATGGGTAACTGCTTTTTGTAGCATCTGCCCTGGAAGAATGGTAACGCCTCTTTTTGTAGGAGATACTTCTCAATGGAGCTTAGATTTCTCGTCTAAGAGTGCGATGATTCTTACTGCTTTAGGTTTAGTATTTACTGGTCTCTTTGTGGTTGGCTCATTTGTAAAAAAGAGATTTTTCTGTTTTTTTTGTCCTATGAGTGCCATGCACTATATCTTTAGTGACGCAGCCCTTTTAAGGCTTAAAAAAGATGGTGATAAGTGTACAAAATGTGGCGATTGCTACACTGTTTGTGATATGCAGATAAAAGATATAGCTGATGATGTTACAAGTACTAATATCTTAAGAGATGACTGTATTTTATGCCTAAAATGCGTAGCAGCGTGCCCTGAAGATGATGCTTTACATGTTGATATCTTAAATATGAAACTCTTTACATCTACAAAAGGTGGTTTTGAAAAAAGAATGGGAATGCAAACATATAAAGGAGAAAGAGATGAATAAGCTTGATTCTCATACTATAGAGACAGCAAAAGAGAAGCAAAATAGACATAAAGCTATGGAGGCGATAAAGGTTTTAAACACTCTTAAAGAGGGGTTTAAAGAACCACCAAAAGCTATGGATTATTTTTATAATCTTTTTGAAGATGTTTACTGTAAAGCAAAACCTCTACATAAAGACAAAGTAAAAGTAGGAACAATGTGTATTCAAATCCCCTCAGAAATCATCTACGCTCTTGGTGGAGTTCCCATAAGACTTTGTAACGGTTTTTATACAGATGATGAGATAGGAAGCGAATTTTTACCACAAAAAGCCTGCCCTTTAGTAAAAGCAAGTGTTGGACATTTAGCCTCCAAAAACCTCATCGACAAACCAGATATGATCTACTCTCCCACGACTTGTGACCAAAAAACGAAAGCAGGAACTCTAATCAAGAGTTTCGGTTACGATGTAGTTGATGTAGATTTTCCAAGAACAAAAGAGAGCGAAATAAGTAGAGAGTTTTTTAGAAGAAGTATAAGAGAATTTAGTGCAGACCTATCTTTAAAAATGGGAAAGAGACTAAGCAAAAAAAACTTAAAAGCCTCTATCTCTAAAATCGGTTATGCACAATCTCTTTATCATAGACTTAGCGATTTTAGAAAAAACAAAACTGTTCCAATCCTTGGAAATGATATGTTCTTAGTTACAAACGCTTTTTTCTTTGACAAGATAGATAACTGGATAGATGCCTGTGAAAAACTAGTAGATGAACTAGAACAAAGAGTAAAAGATGATATTCATGCAGGTGGAAAAATAAGTCCAAGAATTGTTTATACTGGTTCACCTCCCATCTTTCCAAACTATAAAATCCCACTTATTATCGAAGACTCAGATGCCATAATAGTAGCAGATGAGACATGTAGTTCAAATAGAATGTTCAATGATAGAGTTGCTGTAGATGAGTGGTTTGTAAACGATATGATTGATTCATTAGCAGACAAATATCTAAAAGCTTGTACCTGCCCTATTTTTAGTAAAAATGATGACCGCATACGACGAATAATAGAGCTAGTAAGGTCTCACAATGCTGATGGAGTTATCTATCAAGCTTTTGCAGGATGCACTGTTTATGAACTTGAACAAAGAAGCGTGCTAGAAGCTATGGAGAGAGAAGGCATCTCCATTTTATATATTGAGAGTGACTACAGCCCATCTCAGCAAGGTCAACTAAGTACAAGAGTTGAAGCTTTTGTTGAGTCATTAAAAATAAAAAATAGGAATAAATAATGAAATATTTTACAGGTATAGATATAGGCTCAACCGCTATAAAGATAACAATTATTGATGAAAACAAAGAACTCTTAGGACATAAAATAAGTGCAAGTGGAAGTATGTTTTACAAATATGCCCACCAAACACTTGATGACTTGATAAAAGAGCTAAATATTTCAAAGGATGATATCGCATATACTGTTGCGACTGGTTATGGAAGAAAACTCTTCAAAGAAGCTGATGAAAATATCAGTGAAATCACAGCAAACGCAATAGGAGCGGTTGCGGCTGCAAAGGAGTTTGGGGAGATTAAAACTATCATAAACATTGGCGGTCAAGACTCTAAGGCAATCTCACTTGATGATATGGGAAATGTGGTTAATTTTGCCATGAATGATAGATGCGCCGCTGGAACTGGAAAATTTCTAGATGCTTGTGCTATGAACTTAGAGATTGGAGTTGAAGAGTTAGCTGATAGGCACTTTAGCTCTAAAGGAACGCCTCTCTCCATAAACAGCACCTGTGCGGTCTTTGCAGAGTCTGAAATCATAGGACTTCTAGGAAATAATCACAGTGTTGAAGATATTGTCTGTGGTGTGCACTACTCCATTGCAAAAAGAGTCATAAAACTTGTAAAGCGCGTAGGAATCAAAGAGGGAATTTATTTTGATGGAGGACCAGCTCTTAATGCTGGGTTAGTAAATGCAATTGAGAATGAGTTGGGTAAAAAAATATTTATTCCCAAGTATCCTCAAGTTACTACATCTTACGGTGCTGCAATTTTAGGGGTAGATTCTTACTCTTATCAAAACAGAGAGTAGTAAATGTTTGATGGAATTATAAAGTTTTTTATTGAGAACTATAGAGTAAACTACACTCTATTTTTCTTAATCTTCGCAGTTGGCATCGACTCCTATACAAAGATACCAAAGGAGATCTCGCCTACAATTGAGCCAGCATCTATAACCATCAGAGGCTCTTATCAAGGAGCTTCTGTAGATAGTCTAAACACTATGGCTGTTGGGGAAATCGAGGATGAAGTAAAAAACATAACCGGAGTTTTGAGTGTATCTTCTGTAATAACACCGGGGAAATTTAATATAATTCTTGAACTTGACAAAAGAGTAGATAAAGCAACAATTATACGAGATGTTGAAGACTCTCTCTCACTTATAAAGGTTAATCTTCCGAGTGATATGGATGACCCCGTTATCAGAGGTGTTGCACACTCAAGAAGCATCATGCATATATCTATCCAATCTTTGAGTCTTTCTAGAGAGAGGCTAAAAGAGCTATCAAAAAACTTTAAAACTAAGTTGCTCTCTATCAAAGATGTGTCTGATGTTACTATATTTGGAAATTCAGAGCTTTTTTATGAGGTTTTGATTGATGAGAAAAAGGTCAATGCTTACAATATCTCTATGAGTGAAGTTATGCGACTTTTCTCAGAAGTCTCTTATATCTTCCCTCTTGGAAAGATAGACAATACAAATGAGCCCTATTATATATCAACACATAATGATAAAAAGTTCTCATCTGAATTTGAAAATACCATCTTGAATATAAACAATCAGCAAATCGTTTTAAAAGATATAGCTTCCATAAGCAAAAAGTACGAAGATGCATCAACACTTGCAAGCATGGATGCAAAAAACTCTATCACACTTGCCATATCTCAAAATCCAAAAGGCGATGCTATTAGCATAGCAGAAGATATCAATCAACTCATATCAAAGATGAAGATTGAGGATGTTGAGTTTAGCGTGAGAATGGACTCTTCAACTATTATAAAAGATAGCCTCAATATTGTTATATCAAATATCTTACTTGGCGTTCTTCTTATTACACTTCTAACCGCTCTTTTAATCAACATCAAAATGGCGTTGGTTATTGCGCTAGGAATTCCTACATCTTTTGTTATGGGTGCTATATATTTTTATCTCACAGGTCATAGCATCAACATCAACTCACTTATCGGTGTTTTAATAGCTATTGGAATTATTGTTGATGATGCCATCGTTGTGAGTGAGAATATTCAACAATACATTGAAAAAGGCTATAGTGCAAAAGATGCAGCATATCTAGGAACAAAAGAGGTCGCAAAACCTGTAATGATAGCCTCTTTAACTACTATATTTTCTTTTATTCCTCTTTTGATGATAAGTGGAAAATTAGGAGAGATAGTAGCGCTTATCCCCATAGCTTTTAGCGCACTTGTTATCGCTTCACTTATAGAATCATTTATATTTTTGCCACTTCATGCTACGCATATCTTAGGCTCAAATTCAAAAGCACGCTCGTGGGAGAGAGTAAATCTACTCTACCAAAGAGCCTTGATTTTTCTTCTTAGGCATCAAAAAAGTTTTCTGCTGACATTTATCATCATAGTGCCCCTTTTGACATTTTACGGAGTGCAAAAATCAAAATTTCAGATGTTTCAACCCTTTGATGACTCTTCCATAAACATTACCTTTAAAGCAGATCCAACAACTTCACTTGATGAGTCTTTAAACATTGTGCAGACTTTAGAAAAGGAGATACTAAAAGAGCAGAAGAGATTTTTTGTAAAACATGTAAGCTCAACGGCAGGATATAGAAGGAGTGCTACAGGCACAACTGAAATCTACCCATATGTTGGCTATATATCTTTAGAGCTACACAAAATGAAACCACAAAACCTTGTAGATAGATACATCACACCCTATCTTAGTTTTTATTATGATGATAAAGGCAGGATTAGAGATACCTCTTCTCAAGAAATTTCAAAAGATTTAAGAGTTTGGTTAAAAGAGCAGAATTATGAAGAAAAGTTTCATCTCAATAGCCTTATGGTAGTAGAAAATAAGATGGGAAATACAAAAGCGGATATCCACATTGGTGTCATTAGTGATGATTATCAAAAAGCGATGAAAGCCGTTAAAACTATTGAAGACAGCTTTAGCGAAATAGAAGGTATAGAGTACTTTGGTAACAACATAAAAGTAGGTACTGATGAGCTTAAACTTAAACTAAACAGTTATGGCGAAGAGCTAGGAATAACAGAAAAAGCTCTAGGTAACTACATCTCAAAGCTCTATCTCTCACTTAAAATCGCCACCATTTATGATGGACGAGAGCTTTTAGATGTAAAGATAAAATCCCTCAATTTTAAAGATGATTTACAAAGTTTTAAAAAACTAGAAATTCCTCTACAAAACAACACCTATGTAAAACTTGAGGATATTTGTGAGTTTGAAAAAGTAGCTGCTCTAGAGATGCTAGTCAAAGATGATGGGCATACAAGCTTCTACGTTTTTGCAAATGTTGATGCATCTAAAACAACAGCGACAGAGGTTTTACAAAGGCTAGAACCGACAATACAACAATTAAAAGACGAAGGCTTGGAGTTGATACTCAAAGGCGAGGCAGAACAAAAAAAGAGCATGCAGTCAGAGATGATATTAGCATCTATTGTTGCTATGGTTTTAATCTTTATCTCTATTTTATATCTTTTTAACTCCATAAGAGAGACTCTGATAGTAATGTCAGTCATTCCCTTCTCTCTTCTTGGCGTCTATATTGGTCACTTTATTATGGGATTTAATATCTCTCTTCCATCTCTCATAGGCGCCTTAGGGTTAGCTGGCGTTATTGTAAATGACGGTATTTTGATGATGTCAACGATAAAAACAGCTACACATAAAGATGAGATATTTACTCTTGCTGCTAGAAGATTTAGACCCATTGTGCTTACCTCTGTTACTACGATTATTGGTCTTTCATCACTCATATTTTTTGCAACGGCTCAAGCCGTAACATTTCAACCTCTAGCTATTGCTCTTGGCTATGGGCTTTTATGGGGGACGATATTAAACCTCTTTTATCTGCCAACAATATACAACTTTTTACATACATTTAGGAGAAAAAAATGAACAGATATCTATCATCATTTATAGTAAGTGCTATTTCTTATTTAGCTATTGTAGCTGCAATTATATATGCAGTTGCAGATACAAAGGTAAGCACAGATGCTAAGGTAGAAGATGTCAGGAAAGTTTGCTTTACGGTGGTTACTCAAGTTAAACCTCAAAAGCCAAAAGAAGAGAAAAAAATCACGCCAAAGCCTGAGCAAAAGCCGATTCAAAAGCCTAAACCTAAACCAAAGCCGACTCCAGAGCCTAAGCCAGAGCCTAAACCGATTCCAGAGCCGATTGTTGAAGAAAAAGTTATCAAAGAGCCTGTTGTTGAAGAAAAAGTTATAGAGGAGATAGTAGAAGAGGTAGTAGAAGAAGCCCAAGAACAAAGAGAAGAAATTGTGCAAAACAAAGAAGTCAAAGAAGATATTTTAGTAAAAGAGCAAAATGAAATAAATCAAGATGTTCTCCTAGCAAAACAAAACAAATTTATAAACGATTTGATAAAAAGGATAAATGATAACAAATCTTATCCAAATATGGCTAGAAGAAGAGGGATAGAGGGTCTTGTGGATGTTAGGTTCAAAATTCTCTCAGATGGAAATGTAGAGGAGATGCAGATAATCACAGGAAGAGAGATCTTTAAAAAATCAGCCATTGAAGCCATTAGTAAAAGTTTTCCAGTCACCTTTGAAGAAGCACTATTTGACTTCCCCAAAGAGTTTAGGGTCAAACTATCATATACTTTGAAATAATTTAAAAGTATAGGTCTAAATGTAGATGGGAATGTAAAAAAATTAGACTTATTTAATATAACCCTAATAAACCTCTAAAACCTCTCCAAAGAGTTTTTCTTTGTTGTAGAGTGATTGCTCGTTTTCTAGCACTTTTGAGTTTTTTATACAAAAAAGCATAGCGTTTGCTTTGCTTCCTACTTTTATCTCTCCTGCATCTAAACCTATTGTAGATGCTGGGTTCATGCAAGCTAGCTGTATAAGCTCAGACATTGTTATAAGTCCGCTTTTTACAAGCTTAGTGTAGTAGATGCTCATCGCATCGCCTAGTGCTTCACAGCCATAAGCTGCATCGTAAAAAGCGACCTCTTTGTTGATGGGTGAACTTGGTT
>Ga0265293_10012452_pt1 | contig 11288 bp, 8 predicted proteins | sample Munlanlewell138R_FD_192505 | JGI IMG/M metagenome (GOLD analysis project Ga0265293, IMG submission 192505) | Leachate microbial communities from a municipal landfill in Southern Ontario, Canada - Leachate well 138R | ecosystem: Engineered > Solid waste > Landfill > Unclassified | place: Canada... | reverse complement strand
ATCGGTGAAATAGTTCCGTTGATCAAGTACGTATGTACGATCGGGATAAGCGTAGATTGTTCCATCTTGCCCCATAATGTTGGCCCATCCATTTGCGCCAAAGCCAAGCCTGTCCGTAATTTCGCTGAGGGAAGCACCATCTGTCCTACCGATCAGAACCCCCACAATCTTGTCTTCGTCCAAGATTGGAACTGCATACATAAGAACGAGGGAGCCATCAACGCGGCTGATAATTGGATCCGACACCACCGACTCTCCCTTGAAAGCTCGGATCACATGGTCCCGATCGCCCAATTCTGCTGTGGTCCAGTCGGTGTATTGAGCGTTGCCATCAGGCTTCACCACACCCATGGTTATGTACTGGTCAAGCCGACCCACTTCGAACTCCAAGACATGCCTTTGGAGGGCCCAAATCATGGTCACGACCTCTGGCCGAGCTGCAATTGTCTGTAAGACGGTCAAATCCGCATCAATCCGACTTTGTACATATACTGCGGCCTCTTCAGCCTGCATGACTAGGGCTTGTTCAACCTGATTGATGACTGCCGATGAACCTCTGTTATAGGCTAGGTAGCCTAACCCTGCGCAAATTACCAGTACCAACACGCCTACATATACACCAATTCGAAATGCGATACTCCGTCTCACAGCCACATCTCCTTATGTTTAGTTTGTACTCATCCTTGATACCCACATTACCCAAAAAACAAAAGAGGACCCTTCTAAGATAGAATCCCAGAAAAAGGCCCACGAATAGTCATAAACACAAAACACACCATTTACAATCATTCATAAGGTAACCCGGCGGTCATGGCTTTGTTTAGCAAGCTTTAGATCCGTGGCTTTGCGTCAGTTCCTTTAGAAACCTTTGCCCTTTTCTTTAAGATGGTAACTTAGTCGTGTTAAATATAACTCAAAAATGCCACCAAAGTCAAGCCACTTTGGGCTTAATCACCAATTACCGAAATGGCTCTCTAGCTGGTAACGACCATTTTTGAGGATACGTCACGATCACTTCTTCTCAGCCACACTCGCAACAACAGTCTCCCGGTGGCGGACGGTAGCCTTAATTCCCCGGGCCTGCAAGCGATTGGCCAAAGCAATCGCCACCGCCACAGAGCGATGCTGCCCACCCGTGCAACCAATGCCAATGGTTAGTTTACCCTTTCCCTCTTCACCATAGGCGGGCATGAGTTCATAAATCAACTCCGAGAACTTCTCGACAAACTCCTGCGCGATAGGAAAGCTCAGTACATAATCGGCAACCTCAGCCTGTTCACCGGTGAGGGGTCGCAGTTCATCCACATAATACGGGTTCGTTATGAACCTGACATCAAAGACGATATCTGCATCAATGGGAGCTCCATGCTTAAATCCAAAGGAGAAAATATCGACTGTCATGGACTCGTGGAGCGGAGAACCTTGATAAATCTCCATCAGCCGGGAACGTAATTCCATGGGCCTTAAGTTTGTGGTGTCAATGACATCATGGGCGAGGGATCTCGCATCCGATAGCAGTCTGCGCTCAGTAGAAATCGTAGCATAAATGCTTTCTGGAGGCACTAAACCTTCCGATAGGGGATGAACACGGCGTGTTTCTCCAAAACGCTTGATGAGAACATTATCACTGCACTCTAGGAAGATTAAGTGGTAGGAATAGCCGCTCTGCACTAACCACTCCAAAGACTGACGGAAATCTGTGAAGTACTCCCTCACGCGTATGTCAATAGCTATTGCGTATTTGCGCCTCTTTCCGCCCTGATTCGCCTGTAGCTCAACCAAGCGGGGCAATAGGGCCGGCGGCAGATTGTCGATACAGAACATGCCCAAATCTTCTAGGGCCTTCATAGCCTGTGTCTTACCGGCACCTGATAGACCAGTAACGATAATGAAGTCAGCATTTCTCATAACTAGTTCACCGCTTTTTTCTCGATTCGATAGGCGCATCTCACCCTCACTGCGCCTCCCCTTACCTCCACATTCTCCTGCAAGTCTCAAAATCCTCTTCAGGGTCTGACCCGCTCAATGCGTAAAAAGGCTAAAGCGGGACAGGTTTCGCCTATTTCCCCCCGCCCCGCTTTCTAACCTATAGTAACTATCTAAACTGTTCTACCCCCTGGAAGTTCAACAGGCGCGATGCCGAGTCTTGATCCAAATACAGGCTCCAATTGCTATGTGACTTCAAGATCGTCGCGGGGTACTTTGGATCGACTGGCTGTGTTAATGTCTGATAGACGGCTGCGGCTTTTGCTTCATACGGCACCACAGAGATAATGTGTCTGCTCTTCAGAATCTGCTGTACAGTCATGGTGATGGCCGACTTAGGAACATCATCAATGGTCGCGAACCAGCCTTCCCGAACCTGCTGCTGTTTGCAGGTGTCATCCAGTTCTAGAACTGTGTATGGATCTGTAAGCTCGAAATTAGCCGGGGGATCATTAAACGCAATATGCGTGTTTTCCCCGATTCCAATCAGCGCCAAGTCAATGGGGGCCTTACTCACCTCTGCGTTTAAGGACCGCAGCGCTTCTTCGATATTTCCTTCCCCATTCACAAGATGCGCCGCCTTGACCTGAACAAAAGCCAAGAAACGTTCTTTCAAATATTTGCGAAAACTCGCTGGATGGGACTCCGGTAATCCAATATACTCATCGAGATGGAACATCTCCACTCGATCCCAGGGAATATCCATTGTTACAAAGTGCTTAAAGAAATCAAATTGCGAAGCCCCGGTTGATAAGACCAATCTGGCGCTACCTTGCTCTTCTATGGCCTCAAGTAGTATCTTCTGGCTGGCTAACGCAGCCTGAAGTCCGTTTTGTTCTGGGTTTGCGAAAATGTTGATCTGCATTTATAAGTCCTCCTCTAACGTAAACTCATCCAATCTAACCATGCGCTTCTCGACCCGGGAGCGTTCAGAAGCAAAAGCCATCAGGTGGCTCTCCACTGATACACTAGCAGCGGTTGCGCTATGATGTGTACCGAAACTGCGAACTGTGACACCGAAATCTTCAATCAGGCGCTTATCCCCGCCACCATGTCCAATATGTCCTTCGGGATCGACGAGTCTAATCGTCTCAAGTTTGCCACTTCCAAAGGTCCGAATTTCAATTTCATTCGTTTCCATGGAAGCTCTGATTTCGCCTATGGTTCCCATGAGCTTTAATGTGCGATTACTCTTTTCGGTAAAGGCGCTCATGGTAAAGACCGCGGTCACTTCGTTTTCAAACTCCATGGCCACGACTTGGTGATCCACCACATCGTTGTCACACTGGAAAACGCAGCGCCCAAATGGGCCCTCTTGCATCGCTTTGTACCTGGCTTCATAGCTGGGATCTGCACTCGCCGCTTGAGCCTTCCAACCGCCATTTTCAATCATGTAGGTGTCTGGTGCATAGTAGACACAAGTATCCTCTACCGGACAGCCTTCAATACAGTATTTTGGTGCCCCTTTGGGTGCATGTTCCGGCCGGAAATAGGATAAATGACCGTAAGAAGCAACACTCGTACACTTGGCATCGGCAAACCAGCGAATCAGATCCAAGTCATGGCAACTCTTGGCTAAAATCATGGGGCTAGAATCCTCAGCACGGCTAAAGTATCCCCTCACAAAGCTATGAGCTTGGTGCCAATAGGCTACGTTCTCATTGTGTTGTATAGACATAAGGCGACCAATTCTCCCAGAGACCAAGAGTTTTTTAATGGTCTGGAAGAACGGGGAATAGCGCAAGACATGGCAAATTGTCAAAGCACGATTGGCCTCCTCGGCAGCCTTACCTAATTCAATACATTCCCGCCAATCTGGCGACATGGGTTTTTCTAGTAGGACATGGTATCCCGCCTTTAGCGCTTTGATCGCTGGCTCAAAGTGATCTCTATCTCTTGTACAGATGAACACAGCGTCCGCGTCCTTGGGCTGCGCAAAAAACTCGTCCCAATCCTGGTAGCATCGATCCTCCGCAATATCGAAGCGTTCTCTGGCCTTCGCCCGCTTCGCCTCGTCAAGATCGGCCACAGCCACAATCTTCATGGCTTTGAGACTCTTATGAGCATACTCTCCATACTTCATACCACGAAATCCAGCACCAATGAGGGCAATCTTAATGGGCTCTTGCATACTGTTCATCTGCCTTTCCATTCATTCAGGTCTAGGTATTTCAAGACGCCTGGAAATACCGTAGTCATTAACTCCTCTTCAGCAAGGGACGGACTAAAGAAGTCCTCTATAACATCGAATCCCGGCGTTTCAGAATCTAGGCCAAGACGCGCATCGAGTAGACTTCCGAGCATTCCATAGAGGGCATAGCGCCCCTGGGTGCGTAACTCAACTCGTTCTGTCAAAGGTCCAAACTCGGCTTCGAGCATGTCTAAGCAGCGCAAGAGATCATAGATCCTTAAAGCTGCCAGACTATCGCCTAACCACAGTAAGTCATCTGTCAACTTATGCATAACTCCGAAAAGACCATGAGGAGGCTTTCCATAAATCGCGTGGGGTGTGTGAGGGCCCATGCCTGAACAGTTTAGAACCAAGACTCGTTTATGTTGTTGGCACATAGCATCAACCCAAGTCCAGCTGTCTTCTAAAGCTGTTGTACCTCCAGGCCAAAGCCCAATGGCCACAGCTTCGTGTCCATCGGCAACCTGTCCTCTACCTTGAAAGAGGTAGCCGCTATTCATCAGGCCTGGTTGGGACCACCAAAGCAAGTACTCTACATCAAGGCCACCTACTGTTCCTAGATTGATTCTCCTAGTATTAAAGTCGCAGGGCTGGCGGCCTTGCATCACTCTAGCTTGGAGCCATTCCCCTGCACTTTCAGCCCTTCGCTTCTTGAACTCTTGGCGGTTTCTTGCATAGAGCGTAGTGGCGTCAGGAAAGGAAGTGCAGACCCCACCAGTTTCTGTACACATAAGCTCCTTCGGTGACAAGGGCTTTAGCCGGCGTTCTGCATCAACATAACACTTCTTGCCAAGGAGCTCCTGGCTGAAAAACTCCGCCGCGGCAATGGCCAAAGAATCGGTAAAACGATGTGTAGGCGCATCTTCCACAAGTTCTATACGGCCCGGCTCGCCCAGCAAGGACCAGAAACGACTGGCCCGGCTCACCGTTCTTCTCGTGCCTTCTATGGGGAAGAAGTCAGAGGTACAAGCCAAGACTAGTAGAGGCTTTGGTACAAAACAGAGTAATAGGTCCTCATGGTCAAAACCTTCAGCTGACAGACCGACCCAAACCTGCTCTCCATCTTGTACGCCGCCGGCATGCATGTACTCCTGGCGATTCATAATGAAGGTACCGGGTGCTGCAGCGGCAATGCGTTCATCGCAGACCATCATCAGTGCCGTTTGCGTCCCGCCGCCAGAGTTCCCTGTGACCCCAATGCAAGCTGGATTCACCTCAGGGCGGCTCTGCAGATAGTCGATGGCCCGCATAGCGTCATGGACGAAGTATCGAGCCACGCTCTCTCCAAGTAGATGGGCTTGAACCCCGAGCCTTTGATGCTCAGCTGTACCCCACAGCGGAGTACCATCTCGATTAACGAAGCCACTTAATCTCTCCCCCTGACCGATTGGATCCATGGCCAGAACGATGAGGCCGGCCTGGACAAAGCGGAGACATACCTCGTGGTAATAGGGGCTGTGTTTCCCCTCATATTCGTGCCCGCAGAGAAACAGGACTGCTCCAGTCGGCTTCTCAAGCCCATCTGGTATATAGAGATTGGCGGTAACATAGTCTTTTGGGCGAGATTCGAAGATGAGGTTTTCCACCCCATAGCCCTCACCCTGTACAATACGTGTAGTTCTCGCATTGAGTGGCGCTACACAATTAGGAAGGCCTCCCAGCGATGTGAGAAGGGCCTCTTTCATGGTACGTTGCCGGTTTCGTAGCTCCTCTTGGGAGCAGATCCGGTCTCGAGCTTCGTCACCTGCAGCAAAAGCCCGATCGGAACGATCGAAAACATGCTTCTTTAACTGATCCCGAGTATCGTAGAGGGTACAAGTGTAGTCCTCCAACTCCCGAATGGACCTCATCATAGACTCACACCTCACAAAGAAGCAACATCTGGGACCAATAGGGCTCTCCCTTCCTGAATCGAGCGATTTGCAGTGGCCCCGATCAAGAGAGATGACGCCCCAGCCTGGCTATTAGCCTGTTGACCCAGGGGATCTTCTACTCCTCCCTCAAAAAGGGCCTTAAGGAGCTTCGCATCGCCACCGCCATGCCCACCAACTTGGGCAGACACCTGGATGTCTTCGCTTGTACCATCTGTCTTATAGAGCTTGATCGTACTTTTGCCCACTTCAGACATGTCTGCACTGCGATAGATATTGCCTAGCTCCAAACGTCCTTTACTTCCATTAATCGTAGCCCTCCAACCCTCATAGGGAGCATAGGCCACTAAGGAATAGTTCAGAAGGGTTCCACTCTGATACTTCAGATTCACTGCCATGGTGTCATAGATATCGACGCGCTCATCAAAGAGACAGCGATCCCGGTGGTAGCCGTCTTCATGCTCTGCGCCTACATAGTACTTCTTCATAAAGGGATCCGCATTGATATCCTTGTAAAACTCGCAATTTGCTGCGTAGGGGCACGTCATGCAGCGCTCACCACGAAATGGTCCTTGATCACCATAGACCCTTCTGGAGCCAAAGGCTTGGAGCTCATAGGGCCTGCTATCAACCCACCAGTTGATGATATCGAAGTGATGGGTCGATTTATGCACCAAGAGGCCACCACTGTTCTTCATCTCAGAATGCCATCTACGGAAATAGTCGGCGCCATGGTCGCGATCTAAGAACCACTCAAAGTCTACATGATAGATTTCACCAATCGTACCACGTTTCAGCAGATCCTTGACCGTGGAAAAGTAGGGTGCAAACCTCAAGTTAAAGGTTACCGTTACCTTACGCCCCGTTTCTCTCTCCGCTTGTAGGATGGCACGACACTTCTCTTCATCAATCGTCATCGGCTTCTCGGAAATCACATCACAGCCAGCCTTAAGGGCTTCCACAATGTAGGTATGGTGCGAGTAGTCTGTACTGGCCACAATCACGCGATCCGGTCTTTCCTTCTCCAGCATCTTGTGGAAATCGCCGTAAACTGGAATACCTCCACATTCCTCACTTAGGAGTCTGGCCCGAGTCAGGTTGGTATCAAAAACGCCGCGCAAATCGGCGACATGGCTCCAGGTTTCGACGATGGGCTTAGCAAACATGTAAAGCGCGCGAGAACCCGCTCCGACAATAACATAACTCTTCATCTTCCACAGCTCCTCATCTTAACCTTTGAGCCCAGTTGAGGCAATCCCTTGAATAAACTGCTTCTGAGCCAGCAAATAGACCACGACCACTGGCACGGTGATAATGACCGCACCGGCCATGAGCAAAGCCTGATTCGGATTTTCAGACTTCAGGAACAAGAGTCCCAGTGGCAGCGTATAACGGGATCGAGTTTGCAGGTAGATTAGGGGACCTAGAGTGTTGTTCCATGCTCCCATAAAGGTAAATACGGCAAGGGCTGCTAGAGCCGGCTTGCAGAGGGGCAAATAGACTCTAAAAAAGATCCCCGGAGGGCTGCACCCATCGATGGTCGCCGATTCGTAGAGTTCCTTTGGCAGAGCCTTAATGTATTGATGAATCAAGAAGATCCCAAAAGGTCCCGCTAGGAAGCTTGGGACAATCAGAGGAAAGTACGTGTCGAGAGCCCGGAAGGTCTTCCAAATGAAATAGGTCGGAATCATCGTTACCTGCCCCGGAACCATCAAGGTAGCCAGCATCACACCAAACAGGAGCTTGCGACCCTTAAAATCAAACATAGCCAGTCCAAAGGCAACCAGAGCGCAAGACAGCAAAGCCCCTACCATATCGGCACCTACAATAAGGAAGCTGTTCAAGGTGAAACGGGCAAAGTTCACCTTATTCCAAACTGTCTCGTAGTTGCTAAGGTCAATGGGCCTAGGAATAATCTGGGGTGGCATCTGGGCGATAGCGCCCACTGTCTTAAACGATGTGGAGACCATCCAGACAAAGGGAAACATCATGACAATAGAACCAGCTATAAGCAAAACATAGAGAATGATTTTCACATACAGCGGAGTCGTTCTAGTCATAATGCACCCACCTCTTTTCGAAGTATTGCTGGAAGAGCGTAATCGCTAGGATCACAAAGAACAACAGCCAAGCCGTTGCCGAAGCAGGCCCTAGCTTGAACAAGAGAAAGGCGTCTCGGTAGATCATGATGTTGGGCACCATACTCTGTTCGGATATTCCCGTGGTAATTCCGCCAAATAAGCCTAAGAACACGTCAAAGGTCTGGAAAGCGGAGATTGTAGACAAAATCATAACCAGGTAAACCATGGGCGTGACGATGGGAAACACGATATGTGTTAGCAGTTGTCTGCTGGAAGCCCCATCAATTTGCGCAGACTCGAGCACTTCATGTGGTACGTTTTGCATACCAGCCAGGAGAATAACCATCGATTGGCCAAGACCCTTCCAGACATTGACCAAGGCAATACTGGCAATGACGACCACCCAAGATCGGCTATAAAGCCAGTTTACAGGATCGATTCCCACAAGACCCAAGAACCAGTTCAACACACCATATTGGTAGTTAAACATCCAGGACCAGACCACACCTGCTGCGAGCCAAGGTGTAATGACGGGTAAGAAGTAAAACAGGCGGAACAAAGACTTGGCCTTAAGGGCTGCTTGATTCAACATGAAAGCTACAAGAAAGGCGAAGCTCGTCTGGAGCGGCACGAAGATCAAGGCAAACATGGACACATTGCGCATGGACAGCCAGAACTCTCTCTTATTGAGAATGTTGATCCAGTTTGTCAGCCCAATCCATTTTGGTGCATTGAATAAGTCGTACTTAGTAAAGGAAATATATGCCGAAAACACGATTGGGAATAGCAAGAAGACAAGTACATTTATGATGAATGGAAATGTAAACACGTATCCCCAATATCTTTGTTTGTGCATAAATCTTACCTCCCCTTCTATTTCTGGGAGAAAGGGGCCGGTCAAAGACCAGCCCACTTTACTTAGCTATAGCTTCGATTAGTTCTCGTCTAGAACCTCTTGAACTTTCTTGTGAATCTCAGCTGCTGCTTCTTCCACAGTAATCTTGCCGTGTACAACAGACTCGTTCACTTGTTGTTGTACCAAGAGGCGCCATTCGTTCCAGGTTGCATTTTCATCGAGTGTTACGCCACCTTCAGCGATACCGTCGGTGTAGGCTGCTTTGTTTAGCGGCTTTGTACCACTAGCTTCGATTACTTCATAGGCAGACAGTTTCACAGGTAGGGTCGAACCACTTGCTGCCACGATGTTCTGGGCATCATTACCCAAGTAGAACTTCAAGAATTCCCATGCTGCATCTTTGGAAGCCTGCGATGCTCTGGAGGAAATCAACCAGCTGTTGGCTACCATAGGTACATAACGCTCACCATTGACGGCTTTAGGCATTTTCACTACATCCCAATCAACATCGGGGTAGTTGTTCTGCATATTGACCTGCAGACTGTACTGCATAAAGTGCATAGCTGCTTTGCCGCTAGCAAATACCTCTAGGTCACCACCATGGGCCCGGACAAAGTCAACGTTTGTAAAGTAACCTTCTTCGATACCTTGACGAAGCTGCTTTAGACCGGCAATTGTGCGAGGGTCATCAAACATAGATTTCGTCTTGGTCTCATCAAGGGCCGAACCACCAGCTTGCTTAATCCAGGGGAACCAACCATTGGTGATAGCGTAAGCTCCGATGAAGCCGAATCTGACAGGTTCCTCACCTTCTACGACTGTGAGCTGCTTTGCAGCTTCGATGAGGTCTGCATAGGTCCAGTCATCCGTTGGGAAGGGCACGCCGGCCTCTTCAAAGACTGTCTTGTTATAAGCAAGGGCCACTGGGTTAATGCCATGTGGGACGCCCCACACCTTACCATCTGGAGTTCTTGCCGAGAACAGTCCATCAATATACTCGTCTGTGTCTAGGTCTCTCTCAATGTAGGCTGCTAGGTCTTGAGCCACACCACGTTCACCATAGCCCAGGATCACTGCATTTTCTTGGAACCAAACGTCAGGCATTGTGTTACCAGCAATTTGGGTCGCGATCTTCGAGGTAAAGTCACCCCAAGGTGCTTCTTGGATTTCTACATTGATATGTGGATGTTCAGCGATAAATTGGTCGATAATGTCCTTGCTAGTTACATCATAACTACCAGGCAGACCGATCTTCAATGTAACTTGTCTTTGTGCGGAAGCCACCATGCCGAATGTCGCAACTAAGAGTACTACTAGGCTCAACACTAAAAAGCTCTGTCTCTTCTTCAACAAAATCACTCCTTTGGATAATGATGTGATTACCAACCGTAAGACATCTGTGTTCCGGCCAACGTCTTACTCTATAGTAATCGATTTCTATTGAAAATATAGCACATCTCAACTTCGTTGTCTAGCATTGTTTTTAATTTCCTTAACTTTTTCTACGTATTCGTCATACCGCTTCAACGCCATGCTTGAAAACAGACACTCCCACAACCACTGTCTCTACAACAGTCAGTTCGCCCTGTAGTTTATCGTTGTACGAGAAAAGGGTGATGTTGGCTGGGTTTCCTACCTTAAGTGTGCCGAGCCTGGATTCCCCCATGATCATGGCAGGACGCGCGGTAATTGCATCGATGGCGTCCTTTAGGTGCATGTCCGTGTACTTGATCGCATTCACGATCCCTGTGGCCAAGGACAATGCAGAGCCGGCTAGAATATTGGGATCCTCTGCCGTATGAAGGAGCCCAGACTCTGTTAGAACCACCTCTCCACCTATCAAGCTAGGGTAGCGTCCTGGCTGCATCCCACCGAACTTGGTGCCATCGCTGACGAAGACGCTCTTATGGCCCTTGGCCCGCGTCATCACCTTCAACACAGCGGGAGGGAGGTGGTGTCCATCAGGGATCAAGCTGGCCCAAAGCCTATCATCGGCAAGTTGATTCCAGATATAGTTGGAGAGTCGCGGTAAGACAGGTTCTGCCCCATTTCCCAGGTGGGTTGAAAGGGTTGCTCCAGCTCGCACTGCTGCATCGAGCTCTTCTGCGGTGGCCTTTGTATGCCCGATGGCCACGACAATCCCCGCCTTAACCAATTGCTCAATAAAGGCGACTGCCCCCTGGCGCTCTGGAGCGACGGTGACCATGCGAATGAGCCCTCCTGCGGCCTCTTGTAGTCTCTGAAACTCGTTCCAATCAGGGTCTCTGGTATGTTCCTTGGGATGAGCACCTCGGCTACCCCTT
>Ga0265293_10012451_pt1 | contig 11288 bp, 9 predicted proteins | sample Munlanlewell138R_FD_192505 | JGI IMG/M metagenome (GOLD analysis project Ga0265293, IMG submission 192505) | Leachate microbial communities from a municipal landfill in Southern Ontario, Canada - Leachate well 138R | ecosystem: Engineered > Solid waste > Landfill > Unclassified | place: Canada... | reverse complement strand
GGCTGTAGGCGCTGGCGCCGGCGATGATCATCTTGGGACGGTGCTCGAGGGCGAGCCGCCTGAGCCCGTCATAGTCGATGGTCTCGGTCTCGCGGTCCACCGGATAGCCGACCACCTCGTACGAGCGCCCCGAGAAGTTGACGGGCGAGCCGTGCGTGAGGTGGCCGCCGTGCGCCAGGTCCATGCCGAGGACCTTGTCGCCATGCTCCAGCAGCGCGTAGTAGACCGCGAAGTTGGCGCTCGAGCCCGAGTGTGGCTGCACGTTGGCCCAGGCGGCGCCGAAGAGTTCCTTGGCGCGGTCGATGGCGAGCCGTTCCACCTCGTCGACCACCTCGCAGCCGCCGTAGTAGCGCTTGCCCGGGTAGCCCTCGGCGTACTTGTTTGTGAGCACGGAGCCGACGGCCTCCATGACCTGCCGCGAGACGAAGTTCTCCGAGGCGATCAGTTCCAGCCCGGTCGTTTGCCGCTCCAGCTCCTTGTCGATGAGTTCGAAGATCCGCTCGTCGCGGGCGGGGTGGTGCGCACTTCGCGTCATGGCCGCAATCATAGCCCCCCTGGGCCGAGTGTCCCGGCGCGAGCAGGAACCTTCGTGACACGATGTTAGGCGTGGCGGCGGCACGCGTTCCGCCAGGGAGGTTCGAGATGAGCATGACGAGACTACTCGAGGGCAAGGTTGCGATTGTCACGGGGGCCGGATCCGGCATCGGCCGAGCGGTCGCCGAGGCCTACGCAAGAGAGGGCGCCAAGGTCGTCGTCTCGGACGTGAACGACGAAGCGGGCTCGGAGGTCGTGGCGGCTATCGAGGCAGCGGGCGGCACCGCCAGCTACTTCCACCTCGACGTGGCCGACCCCGCGGCCAACGAGGCGCTGGTCAAGGCCGCGGTCGAGCGTTACGGCGGGCTGCACGTCGCCTGCAACAACGCGGGCATCTCGGGCGAGTCGAACCCCGTCGCCGATTACTCGGTCGAGGGCTGGCGGCGCGTCATCGACGTGAACCTGAACTCCGTCTTCTACGGCATGCGGGCCGAGATCCCGGCCATGTTGGCGGCGGGCGGCGGGGTGATCGTGAACATGGCGTCGATCCTGGCCAAGGTGGGGTTCGCGGGCGCCTCGGCCTACGTGGCCGCCAAGCATGGCGTGGTGGGCCTCACCGAGAACGCGGCCATCGAGTACGCGGAGCAGGGCATCCGCGTGAACGCGATCGGCCCCGGCTTCATCAACACGCCGCTCCTTCAGGTCCTGCCGAAGGAGGCCCTGGAGGTCATCACGGCGATGCACCCGGTCGGCCGGCTTGGGGAGGCCAACGAGGTCGCCGACATGGCGGTCTTCCTGTCATCCAGCAAGTCGTCGTTCGTCACGGGCACGTACTTCGCGGTGGACGGCGGCTACCTATCCAGGTAGCGGACCCCCTACCGTCACTTCATTGGAATGGCGCCAGCAGGCTGGCGGCGCGCTCGAGCTTGCTGGCGCTGCCCAACACGAGGGGCGTCAGCGACTCGAGCGCCTCGCCGATGGCCCGCAGATCCGCCTCCGAGGTCCCCGGCGCCGCCTCCACCTCGACCTCCGAGAACTCTGCCGACCGGATGAGGGAGGCGTCACCACGCTCGTGGGGAGGCCGGCACGAGACCTCGTCGAAGCTCAGCTCGGCGAGCGGCCGGCCGCCACGTTCCAGTAGGAACAGCTCACGGGTCGTGGCTATCTCGAGCCGCGGCCCCAGCTTTCCCAAGTCGACCATCCCCTCGAGGCGTTGCGCTACGGCCGGCGGCCAGGGCACCGGTCCGAGGTCACGGTCGCCGGCCGGCGTCGGCGGCAGCGGCGCCTCCAGCTCCTCGCGCTCGAACACGCCTGCCACGGCGTCGCCGCGGCTCTTGACGGTGGCGACGCGTGCCCCCGCGGCGGTGCGGACGCGCAGGGCCAGGCCGCTGCGCTCGAGGGAACGGGCGCCGTCGTCGAAGTAGACGTCGACCTGGTGGCGCGTCCCGCCGGGGCGCACCTGCACGCCCAGTGCGCTCAGTGCGGCGGAAAGCTCCTCCAGGTCGGGCACCCGGCCCTCCAGCGAGGAGTACTTGAGTTCCAGCTCGCGCGGCACGACCGAGTGTAACCGCCTTGGCGGCCGGTGCTAAACTCGGTCAAACGGGCGCAGCATGAGCGGGTGACTTCGCGGCCACGGCCGCTGTAACAAGGAAGGTGCGAGATGTCTCAGATCCGCAACGTGGCCGTCTTGTCGCATAGCGGCGCCGGGAAGACGTCGCTGGTGGAGGCCATGCTCTACCGCGCGGGCGCCATCACCACCCTGGGCAAGGTCGAGGACGGCACTACCGCCTCCGACGTGACCCCGGAGGAGAAGCGCCGCAAGATCTCCATCTACTCGAGCGTGCACCCCCTCACCTGGAAGGGTGAGGAGTTCAACGTCATAGACACGCCGGGCTACGCCGATTTCGTGAGCGAGATCCGCGGAGCGCAGGCGGCCGCGGACGCGGCCCTCATAGTCGTGTCGGCGGTCTCCGGCGTCGCGGTCGGGACCGAGCGCGTATGGACTTCGAGCTTCGAGCGCGAGCTCTCGACCATGTTCGTCATCAACAAGATGGACCGCGAGAACGCCGACTTCTTCCGCACCATGGCCGACATCGAGGCCAGCCTGCCGGGCAACATCGCCGCCATCCAGCTACCGATAGGGCAGGCGGAGGATTTCCGGGGGATCGTCGACCTGCTCACCATGCGCGCCTACGAGTGGTCGAACGGCGAGCCTGCCGAGATGCCCATTCCCGAGGAGGTCGAGGGCCTGGCGCAGGAGTACCGCGACCGCCTGGTAGAGGCCGTGGTGGAGACGGACGACGAGCTGATGATGCAGTACCTGGAGGAGGCGAGCATCGACCAGGAGGCCATACTCGCCGCCTTCTACGCGGCGGTAAGGCGCAACCAGCTTGCACCCGTGCTCCTTACGTCGGCCACCAAGGCCATGGGCATCAGCCTGCTGCTCGACTTCCTCACCCGGGGGGTACGCCACGTGGAGGACCACGGAGCGCTGCCGGTCGAATCGGGCGAGGCGCCCACCCTCGGCGAGGGCCAGCCGTTCAGTGCCCGCGTGTTCAAGACGGTCGTCGACCCCTACCTCGGCAAGGTCTCCATGATGCGGGTGCTGTCGGGCCGACTCAAGGCGGGCGAGCCGCTCAAGGACGCCTCCAACGGGGCCGACCTGCGCACGGCGCACCTCTACGCGCCCCAGGGCAAGGACCTCACCGAGGTCAAGGAGTTGACGGCCGGCATGATCGGCGCGCTTACGAAGGCCGACGAGGTGCGCACGGGCGACACGCTCACGGCGCCGGGCGCCGAGTTCGTGCTCTCGCCGATAAGGTTGCCGTCGCCGGTGATGGCCGTGGCTCTCTTCCCGAAGTCGCGTCCGGACGAGGACAAGATGGGCGAGGCGCTGGCCAAGGTCACGAGCGCCGATCCCACCCTCGTCCTCGAACGCAACCCGGACACGAAGGAGACGGTGCTGTGGGGCATGGGGCACGTCCACCTCGAGATCGCCGTGGCGGCGCTCAAGGACCGCTTCGGCGTCGAGGTGGAGACCCGCCCGCCCGCCATCGCCTACCGCGAGACCATCCAAAGCAAGGCCGACGCCCGCTACCGGCATAAGAAGCAGTCGGGCGGAGCCGGCCAGTTCGCGGAGGTGGCCCTCTCGGTGGAGCCGCTACCGCGCGGGTCGGGCTTCGAGTTCGACTGGAAGGTCGTGGGCGGCACCATCCCGACCCAGTTCCAGACGAGCTGCGAGAAAGGCGCCCGGGCGGGAATGGAGGCCGGGGTGCTGGGCGGCTTCCCGCTGCAAGACGTGAAGGTCTGCGTTTACGATGGCAAGGACCACCCGGTCGACTCGAAGGACATCGCGTTCCAGTTCGCCGCCACGCAGGCCATGCGCGAGGCGCTGTTGCAGGCCAAGCCGATCCTCCTGGAGCCGCTGGCGCTCATCAAGGTGCGCGTGCCCGACCGGTTCACGGGGGACGTCATCTCGGACCTCAACACGCGCCGCGGGCGCATATTGGGCATGGACAGCGAAGGCTCGGTCAGCGTGGTCAGCGCGCACGTGCCCCTCGCCGAGATCCAGGCGTACTCGGCCGACCTGCGGAGCATGACCGGTGGCCGCGGCGCCTATTCCCTGAAGGTGGACCGCTACGAGACCGTCCCGCAGCAGACGGCCGACAAGGTCTTGGCCGACCTCAAGCAGGCCGCGTCCTGAGGGGCGCTGCTACCTCAGGGCGGCTCCTGTAGGGCGGTCCAGAGGCAGCTCATCGAGGCCCCAGGCGCTGACGTCAGCCCAGGCCCGCCAGCTGCTCGACGACGTCTTTCGCGAGTTCGCGCGCGAGGTCCTCGGCCTCGCGGGCCTCGCCCGACACGGTCGCCTGGAGGATGGTGGAGCCTTCCGCGACCGCCCCGAGCAACGTCAGTTCGAACTCGTCGTTGACGGTAGCGCTGGCGCCCACGTTCCGCCCCGGCAGCTCGGAGGCGAAAGCCAGCTCGGCCCGAACGCGGTCGAAGCTCGGTCGGTGCTGCAGCGAGTAGGCCGTCTCGTACGCGAGGTCGTCGTCCTCGCGCACCAGCAGCCCGATGGCACCCTGGCCGGGCGCGGGCGTGAATACCGTCTCGTCGATCAGCGTGTCGATCGCGCTTCTCAGGCCCAAGGTGACGAGCGTGGCGGCGGGCAAGATGACCGCGTCCGCACCCACTCCAAGGCGAGCCAGAAGGGCTTCGGGGGCCGACCGATCGATCTCGACCTCCATGGCCGCCTGCGTCGCGGCCAGGAAGGAGGCGTCACGCTCGGTGGAAACCAGCAGCCTCGCGCCCTCGGGCAGGGCGTCCAACTGCGCCCGGCCCTTCGCCGCGAACGCGGAACGCGGCTCGCCCCGTTTGAGGACGGCGGCCAGCCGGACTCCCTCGGGCAGAGCGGGAGGGAGGGCGTCTAGCTGCGCCACGGCGATGCCGATGTCGTTGGCTTCGAGGGCGGCCAGTAGCGGGCCCGACTCCTGGCTCGCGGTTTTGGGGATCGTGCGGAGGGTGAGATGAAGGTCGGGCCACTCTTCGGCCAGGTGCTCCAGCACACCTCGACCTTGGCGAATGGCGAGCAGGCCTTCGCGGTTACCCAAGACTATCCTGGCCATGATCCTGAATGTAACACATGCTGCTCGCGACAATTGACCGAGAAATCGCGTGCTGGTGGGCCTTAGTCCCGCCCCGCCAAGTCCTTGAGTTCGTCGACTCGCGAGAGGCTCTCCCAGGGGAAGCCCTCGCGCCCGAAGTGGCCGTACGCGCTGGTAGCGGCATAGATGGGGCGCCGCAGCCCAAGTTGCTCGATTATCGCCGCCGGGCGCGCGTCGAAGGCGCGCTGCACCAGCTCGGCCAGTCGTTCGTCGGGCATGACGCCGGTACCGAACGTGTCGACGTACAAGCCCACCGGGTGGGCCACCCCGATGGCGTACGCGAGCTGAACCTGGCAGCGTTCGGCCAGCCCGGCCGCCACGACGTTCTTGGCGATGAAGCGGGCGTAGTAGCTCGCGGAGCGGTCGACCTTCGTGGGGTCCTTGCCGCTGAACGCCCCGCCGCCGTGAGGTGCGGCGCCGCCATAGGTGTCGACGATGATCTTGCGCCCCGTGAGGCCGGCGTCGGCGGTCGGGCCGCCCTCGACGAAGCGGCCCGTCGGGTTGATGAGCAGGTTCGAGCGCTCGTCGAGCAGGTCCGCCGGCACTACGGCCTCGAGCACGTGCGTCAGGAGGTCGGCTCGCATCTGCTCCAGCGTGACGTCGGGGTCGTGCTGTGCGGAGAGCACGATGGTGCGCAGGTGTACCGCCACGCCGCCTGCGTAAGCCAGCGTCACCTGCGCTTTGCCGTCGGGACGCAGGTACGAGAGCGTGCGGTCGCGCCTGACCTGTGCCAGTCGCTGGGCGATGCGGTGCGCCAGCTGGATCGGCAGCGGCATGAGTTCCGGGGTCTCGAGCGTGGCGTAGCCGAACATGAGGCCCTGGTCGCCGGCCCCGATGAGGTCGAAGTCGTCGCCGCTGCCTGCCTCCCGCGCCCTGTCGACGCCTTGTTTGATGTCGGGCGACTGCTCGCTGAGCGCGATCAGCACCGCGCTGTGGTCGGCGTCGAAGCCGTAGGCGGCGTCGGTGTAACCCACGTCCCTCGCGGCCTCGCGCACGATGGCCTGAACGTCCACGTCGGCGTTGGTGGTGACCTCGCCCGCCACCAGCGCAAGCCCGCGCGTCAGCAACGTCTCGACTGCCACCCGCGCGTGCGGATCCTGCTGCAGTATGGCGTCGAGCACGCTGTCGCTGATGCGGTCGGCGAGCTTGTCGGGGTGCCCTTCGGTGACGGATTCAGCGCTAACGAGGCGCAACACGGTGAGAACCTCCACGTTCGCCACGCGCCGGGGTGGCCGGTGGCGCCGCCAAGGATATCAGGGCCGCTCCTATAATCGGATGGTGAACGTAAGAACCGCGACACCGGACGACGCCGAGGCCGTGCGGAGCCTCCTGGCGGGCATCTACCGCGAGGGCGGGTCGTTCGTGGGTGACGGCGCCGAGAGCGCAGGTTCGCTGGCTGCACGCATCGGCGCGCGCACGACCCGCAGCTACTACGCCGTAGCAGTGGAGGGCGGCGCGCTGATGGGTTGGCTCGAGCTTCACCGCCCAGTGGCCCGGCGCCTGGAGCACGTGGCGATCCTCACGCTGGCGGTGGCGCCGCCGGCCAGGCGGCGGGGGGCCGCCAGGGCGCTGCTGGGCGCTGGTTACGAGTGGTGCCGGCGCGTGGGCGTCCTGAAGATGTCGTTGAACGTGAGGGCCGGCAACGCTGCCGCAGTGAGGCTGTACGAGAGCGAGGGCTTCACACTCGAGGGTCGAGAGAGGCGCCAGGTGAAGCGCCTGGCCGGCGAGGGCGAGGGGTTCGAGGACAACCTCGTGATGGGCAAGTGGCTGGGTTGACGCGCAGGGTGCACAGCTTTGGTGCTAGCGGGTAGCGGGGTAAACTGACCGCCGTGGAGTCCAAGAACTCGCCTGCTACGCGGGCCGACTCGGCCGGCGTGTCCACCGACCCAGCGGATAGGGTAAGTGCTTCAGCGGGTGCGCCCACCGCCTCAGGTGGCGTGTCCATCACCTCAGCGGGCGTGCCCACCGCTCTTGGCGAGGAACCGGGGCAGCGCGTGGCGCTGTTCGTCGATACCCAGAACCTCTACTACGCCGCGCGTGACAACCACAACGCCAGCGTCGACTACGAGCGGCTCCTCGAGGCCGCCGTGAGGGGGCGGCGACTGGCGCACGCCGACGCCTACGTGGTGGAGCGCGACGGCGATTCCTCCGCCTACGGCTTCTTCGGCAAGCTGTCGGCTCTCGGCTACCGCGTGAAGCGCCGCAAGGTGCGCGTGCACCGGGTAGACGACGATGGCGCCGTGAAGCTCGAGGGCGACTGGGACATGGGCATCGCCGCCGGCATCGTCCGGACCTTCGACCACGCAGACGTCATCGTGCTCGCCAGCGGCGACGGCGACTTCGCCCCCATCCTCGAGCTGGCGCAAGAACGGGGCAAGCGGGTCGAGGTCATGGCTTTCCGCGAGGTGGCCGGCCAGTCCTTGCAGGACCTCGCCGACAGGTTCGTCGGCCTCGGTGAGGTAGACGGGATCTTCCTCCCGAAGTAGACATTCAACGTGACGGCCAGGCAACTTCGATGGCGCCAAGGTACGCCGCGTAGGCCCTGAAGTACGCCTGCAGACCCCGTTCGCGGGCATCCAGCGCCCTCGCGACGGCTTGTGTGTTCCGGGGCAAGTAGCGCGCCTCGGCGGGGTCGTCGCGCTTGATGACCGCCAGTTGCAGCGTCTCGTCCAAGACCTCGACCTCGGCCCAGGCGCGCGTTAGGGCCTGCCGAGCGACACCGTCGGCGGCGGCGCCTGCTTCGTCGAACGCCGCCAGTTCCTGCCGCGCCCTGTGGACGGCGGCCTCCGCGTCGGCGATGGCCGCCCCCATGCTCTCGTCCAGTCTCAGGTTGGCGCTCAGCCGGACGCGCCAGGCGTCCTTGCCCGTCGGGCTCAAGCGGAACGCAACGCCGGCGTTGGGCTTGCCGCCGGCGATGCCGGCGCTGGCCGCCGCCCTGGCCCCGCCCTCCTGGTATTGCGCCTCGAGGTTCAGCTCGCGCACTGGCGCCCACGCGGCCCGGCCTAGCTGGGCCTCCGCGAGCTGCAGCGCAACCAGCAGAGCCTGGCGGGCGAGGGTCTCGCCGGGGCCGGCGCTAGGCACGTCGAGGGGGCCGAGCGGGCACGCGCCGTCCACCGGCGCCGGCGGTGTAACCCCGAGGGCCGCCAGCGCCGCCAACTGCGTGGCGACGCTGGTATGCGCGTCCTCCAGATCGAGCTCGGCCCGCCGCGCCTGTAGGCGCGCTTCGCGAAGGAACGGGGGCTCGGCGGGAGGCCGCGCTCCCAGGTCTTGGGCCTCCTTACTCCCGGGCAGGGGCGCGTAGTCAGGGTCCGCCGCGCGCTCCGCGGCGGTGGCCTCCGCCCGGCTCAGGCCGCCGAGGGCGAGAGCGAGCTCGGCATGTGCCGCGGCTTCGGCCCGTTCCGCCACCCGCAAGCGGCTGAGGGCGACGAGCGCGTTCAAGACGTCGGTCCTGCGCTGCGCCTCTAGCCTGCTCAGGGCTCCGACCAGTGCCGCTTGGCTCCGAGCTATGCGCACCTCGTCGTAGCTGTAGCCCAGTGCGGCATCGAACTGGTAGCCAACCAGGTCGAGCGCCTCGACGCCTTCTTCGAAGTCGAGCCCGTGCCCCACGCCGATGCTCGGCCGCAGGCCGATGCTGGCCGTGACGCCGAGGCGGGCCAGTTCGAAATCGGCCCTGCGCCGCGCGACATCGTCCTCGCGCGTCCACCTGGCGGACGACTCGGCCTGCAGGGCCGCCTCGAGATCCGCCTGCAAGGCGTCCGTGCAGGTGGGGGCGGCGAGCGCGGAGGCGAGTAGCGCCAGCGTGAGCGCGGCTAACGTGGGTGCGTATCCGCCCGCGGCGAAACGGCGGGTGTTGACGTGCGGCGTTCTCTCCACCGACGGCCCCTTCGGCGCGCCGGCCCAGACGGTGATCGCACCTGCCCCCAGCGTTGCGCCTTGTCGAGTTGGAGCACAAGATAGCCCGGAAACCTGGCTTAACTGTAACGGCCTATTACAAAGGCGTGGCGGACTTTCTTCCCGGCGGCCAGGAGGGTCCGCCACGTAGGATGGGCCCATGAGAGTAACCATCATAGGAACCGGCTACGTCGGCCTGACGACCGGTGCGGCCCTGGCCTACCTGGGTCATGAAGTGACCTTCGTCGACAAGAAGGCGAGCATCATCGAGAAGCTGGCCTCCGGTGTCCCGACGATCCACGAAGGCGGGCTGCTGGAGTTGATGGCGGCGGGCAAGCAGCGCTCCGCCTTCCGCACGAGCATCCCCGAGCTGTCTGGCGAGGGGGTGGTGCTCATCGCCGTGGGTACCCCTTCGAAGGAGAACGGCGACGCCGACCTCTCCTACGTAGACGCCGCGGCCAACGACGTAGCCGACCGCATAACCGAGGGCGCGCGGCTGGTGGTCGTCAACAAGTCGACCGTTCCCGTGGGCAGCGCGCGTCACGTGCAAGGGATCATCGCGCGCCGGCTCGAGGCGAGGGGCGTAAGTGCCGACGTCCACATCGCCTCCAACCCCGAGTTCCTCGCGGAGGGACGCGCGGTCCACGACAGCCTCTACCCGGACCGGATCGTGGTGGGCAGCGACACGCCCTACCCGTGGGCCGTCATGCGCGAACTCTATTCGCCCATCCTCGAGCAGACCTTCGAGGCTCCCCCCGGCACCCCCCGTCCGGAACGCTTCGAGTTGCCCCCGCTCATCACGACCACGACCACCAGCGCCGAGCTGACGAAGTACGCCGCCAACGCCTTCCTCGCCACCAAGATCAGTTTCATCAACGAGTTCAGCGTGCTCGCGGAGAAGGTCGGCGCCGACATCGTCGAGGTGGCGCGGGCCATCGGTCTCGACAACCGCATCGGTAGCAAGTTCCTAAACGCGGGGATCGGTTGGGGCGGCAGCTGCTTCGGGAAGGACACGGCGGCCGTGTTGGCCCTGGGCGGCTCGTACGACTACCAGATGCCCATCGTGCGCGCGGCCGTCGACGTCAACCGCCGTCAGCGTCTCTACGTCGTCGAGAAGCTGCAGCAGCACCTCAAGGTCCTGCGCGGCACCACCATCGGCCTCCTGGGCCTCGCCTTCAAGGGCAACACCGACGACCTGCGCGACGCGCCCGCCCTCACCCTCATCCGCGAGTTGACCGAGCGCGGCGCGGTCTTGAAGGTTCACGACCCCGTGGCCATGCCCAACGCCAGGGCGTTCTACCCGGACCTGCCCGTGCAGTACGCGGAGTCCGAGACCGAACTGGCCCTGGGTTGCGACGCCCTGGTGGTCGTTACCGACTGGCCCCAGTACAGGCAGCTGGACTTCTCCACCCTCGCAGGCGAGATGCGCGGCGATCTCGTGCTCGACGCGCGCAACATGCTTCAGGCGAGCGCCGTGACGGAGGCGGGCCTGAAGTACGTGGGCATCGGGCGCTAGGGCCTACCAGCCGCTGAAGGAACCGCCGGCGGGCACCAGCGCCAGGCGCAGGCGCAACGTCATGGGGTAGTAGGGCGTGAGGTCGATCGGGGTTCCGTCCGGCGTGCGGGTATAGCGCTCGTCGAGGGGGCGCGAAGCGTCGTCGCGCAGGACGAGCAGGAGCCTGCTGAGGCCCTTGGACCAGTCGACGCCTTCGCCGCTGGAGAGAGACGCCATCTGGAACGTGGCGTTCACCGTGCCCGTGCCCGTGACGACCATCTTGGTCGCGTCGGTGCAGGGTGGGCTGGTGACGCTGAGGTCGCCCGGCACCAGGCAGAGCTGCAGCTGAACCGGCTTCGAACTCGGCTTGGAACTCACGTCCACGCGAACGTGCAGGCTGCCGTCGGCTATGCCCCCGGCTCTGGCCACCGCCTCGCCGGCTGCGGCGGTCGGGTCGAGGAAAACGAATGCCCCTTGGCCGCCACCTAAGACGCTGTTGGCGGTAACCGTCCCGTCGAAGAGCTTGATCTGCCCCGTCGTCGCTCTGGGCGCTTGGCTGGGCGCCGGGGTAGGCGTGGGTGCGGGCCTCGGTGTTGGTGCGGGTGTCGGCGCTGGCGTGGGCGCGGACGGCTGGGGCTCCGGTTGGGGCGCGGGCTGCGGCGTCGGCGCGGGCTCCGGCGTCGGGGTCGGTACCGGGGCGGGCGTGG
>Ga0265293_10012450_pt1 | contig 11289 bp, 8 predicted proteins | sample Munlanlewell138R_FD_192505 | JGI IMG/M metagenome (GOLD analysis project Ga0265293, IMG submission 192505) | Leachate microbial communities from a municipal landfill in Southern Ontario, Canada - Leachate well 138R | ecosystem: Engineered > Solid waste > Landfill > Unclassified | place: Canada... | reverse complement strand
TTACCAGCAACGATGCCAATGTTTGCATGTATGTCATCCCGACAACAACAAAGGCGGCGGATATGGCGTTAGCGAATTACATCAAATTTAATCTGAAATATGACGGGACAACAATTGCAACCAATATTTCTTTGAGCGATTTGGTGCAATTGCTGGGAACATTGCCGACCGGCAACACCAAATATGTTGATGTGGAGTGGTGCTTCGGCACTTTTGGCGGACAAGGTAATTATTGCGACGGTAGCGACAATCAAAATGCCGCGCAAGGCGGCCAGATTCTTGCCGACTTGGGTTTCTATGCCGAACAAACTCGCCATAACGGCAGTTTCGCTTGCCCGGCAAATCCGTTTGTGCAGTAATAGCCGTAAGATAACGAATAATTTTATTCGTTGAGGCTTTTCTTTCTCCCTCTCTGACGAGGGGGAGAAGACAAAGGCCTTTGAAAAACGGAGATTGGGAGTTAAGATATTATTGATGAAACCGATAACATTAATTCAGAATTTGGCGGTGATTTTACTGGTGGCGCTGGCGTTGTTGCTGGTGGCGGCGCGGTTACCGATTCCGGGGAACTACAAAGTTTTCACGGTGATTTCTGGATCAATGGAGCCGGCATTGAAAATAGGGAGCATGATTGTGTCGGCGCCGGCAAAGGATTATCAAATTGGCGACATTGTTACTTTCGGCGAAATTTCCGACACCAAGGTGCCGGCAACGCACCGGATTCATGATATCAAGATCGTTGACGGCGCGCTGGTCTATATCACCAAGGGTGATGCCAACAAAACTCCCGATGGCCGCGAGGTGCCGCAAAGCGAGGTTTTCGGCAAGGTGCTGTTTTCCGTCCCATATCTGGGCTATGTGCTGGGATTTTTGCGCCAGCCGGCGGGGTTTATACTGGTAATTGCTTTGCCGGCGGCATTGATAATTTTTGGAGAAGGAAAGAAAATTTTTATGGAGTTAAGGCGCGAACGAAAAAAAACAATATCTGAAGATGGAAACCAGTAATAAAAAAGTTAAAATTAAAGTTTTTGAAAGTGCGAAAAAAATTATCGTGACGTTTTTGGTAATGGGAATAAATTTTGGCGGTTTATCGGCGGTCCTTGGCACGAGTGCCTATTTTTCCGATATGGAAGTGTCCACTGACAATGCTTTCAATGCCGCTACGCTGGATTTTGCGGCGCAACATTCTTGGAGTTTTCATCCTTACAGCACTTGCGATCCGAAAGAGGAAATTTGTCCGGGGTGGGATTTAACGGACACGGTGAGTTTGGCGACGGCCGGGACGCTGGATTTTCAATATACGATTTCCATTGTTAACGCGGCGGAAACTGCCAGTTCCACTCTGCCGCTTTGCGATAATTTGACGGTTAACGGCGTGCCGCTGAAAAGTTTTGCGGCCGGGCCGGTGCAACATAGCACGAGTTCTGTGCAAGCGCTGGTGTTCAGTTTGACGGGTGATGACGCGGCTCTGCAAGATCAAACTTGCAATTTTGATTATTTGATTCGGGGATGGCAAACCGATGGCGTTGCCGGATACGGGCAGGGATTTTTCGTGGAAAAAATAATTGGCAGTTCCATCACCAGCGATCCGTGGATGGTTGAGGTGCCGGCGGTTGAAAGCGAAACCGGCGGTGAGGATGAAATGGAAGAAGACGATGGCGAGGGCGGTGATACCGGCGGCGGATCGGCGGGCGTGCTTGAATCGGAAGACGAGGACATTGACGATACCGCGGATAGCGATGGGCAGATTCAGGAACAAGGCGAAGAAAATCAAGAAGGCGAAGGAGAAGATGGCGCGGAGGATAGCGGTGAAGGGGATTCTGCGGACAATGATGATCCCGGCGATGATTCCAATGGTAGCGGTGCTTCGGACGCAGATGATGCTGTTGCCGGCGATGGCGGTGGCGATCAAAACGCGGGAACGGATGGCGGCGGACAAACGGAAGGTGGCGCGGGCGGGGAAAGCGCGGGTGGCGAAGGGCAACAACAGGGAAGCGATGGTGATGGCGGCAGTGTGGATATGGGGCAGGCGACCGTCGGAGGCAATGAAAGCGCGGGTGGCGGTGACGGCGGTAATGCCGATGGTGATGGCGATGGCGGTGCCGGAAGCGGCGATGCTGGAGGTGCGGGCGATGGCGGACAAGGTTCTGGTGATACCGGTGGCGATGCTGGAGGTGCTGGTGGAGATACTGGTGGCGCCGGCGAGGGTGGCGTTGAGTAAAACAAAAAATAATGGCAAAAATTTTTCCATCAAAATTAATATCGGGAATTTGTGCGATGGCGGTCGCGGCAATCGGAGTTTTCGGATTTGGCGGGCTGGCGTTGGCGCAAGCGACCGGCGGCATTGAAGTTGGCTATGAAAGAACGCCACTTTTTGACGATGCCAACCTTGCGCCGGGCGATTCGGTGTCGCGCGCGGTGACGGTAAAAAACTCGGACAGTGCGCCGCACGGCGTTTCAATGCAATTCTATGACACCGACAAAGGCGGTTTTGGCTTGTTGGGCAAAAATTTGGCGTCGCAATTCAATTTTGAAATTAAAAAAAATGGTGTTTCGGTTTATTCCAAGAAATTGGATGCCGCGTTTGATGAAAGCGAGATCGCGATGAATACTTCTTTGGTGGCGGGAGCGACCGAAAAATATGACTTTGTTCTTTCGTTTGACACCGCGGCGGGGAATGATTATCAAGATAAGCAGTTAAGTTTTTCTATTTGCGTGGGTTTCGCCGGCGATAATTTTTGCGTGAGCGACAGCAAGGAAGAATCGCAAACCAATGGCGGGGGAACGACATTAGCGAGCATTTCCGGCGGGGGGATCGGCGGCGATCGGGCGATTGTGCCGTTGAAATATTTTGATTATGAGGTGAAAAGTTATTGCCTAAACAATGGCACGGCAATGGCGATGTTCACTTGGAAAACCGACGCGCCGGCAACGGGGCGGGTTCTGCACGCGCCGGCAAATAGCGCGAAGTTTGACGCGGCACTGCCGGATTTCGGCTATCAGGCGACCAAATGGGAAACCAAGGCGGGAACGGAGCATATGGCGTTTGCGTTTGGCTTGTTTCCGGTGCAAACCTATGACTGGCGGCTGGATATGACCACCGCAAATTCGCGTCGCGTCACCACGCAATCGCTGGGGACTTTCACCGCGCCGGCTTGCGTTTTGGGCGCGTCCGATGAAAAGGATATCTTTCAAGATGTGATGGGAGTTTCCACCGGGGTTTTGGGCGAGATGACCGACGAAGAAATCGCGCGATTTATGGCCGATTTGCAAGCAAAAAATCAAAATTCGGACAGCGATCGGGCTGGCAATAAAATTGTTGCCGCGGGCATTGTTTCCACCACGCTTGCCGCGCCGGTTTTGGAAGTGCGAAATTCTTCTCAAAATTCCGAGCCTGCCGGCTATGCTGCGTTTGCCGTGTTTGCAATCTTGGCGATGGCGCTTGTCGCTCGATTTTTGGCAAAACGCCTTAATCCTTGAAATCCCCGCCAAAATCCGCGCCGAATTTTGCCTCCCCGAACTCATCACCCCTCCCCAAAACCCCAAAAACTAAGCATTAAAGATTAAAAACAGAGACAACCCCTCCGGATTGCCTCTGTTTTATTTTCCCCCGCCTTCAACCAATTTTCCCACAAATTTTGCGGTCGCAAAAAATGTGAGAAAATCTCCGCAAAAATTGACAGAAACAAAACTTCATGTTAATAAATACCTATGCCCGTATTTATATACATGGAGGGGAGTGTAAATATGCATGGAATAAAAAATACTTCGCAGGTCAGAGGAGAGTCTGCTTGTGCCGTTTCCGATCCGGTTCGTTGCATGTCGTGTGACTTCAGGGAAGGTTGCCCGACTCGCAATATCCAATAACTCAAGTTTTGGCGTGGCCGCGCGATATCACGGCCACGCCCTCATTTTAAATTCTTGCAGATATGATTTTAATTGCCGAATTTTTGTTTACATCTGGTGAGGTTTGACCTCACCAGAAAAATAAGATTAAAAATCTGGTGAGGTTTGACCTCACCAGATTTTTTGAGGGGTTTTACCAGATCATTCGATGTTCTCCTTCTTGCCGTTTTTCAATTGCTATTTTGCCTAAAACTTTTTTAAATCCTCCTTTTGCCATTACCGATTCCATCAATTTTTCATACTCTTCCTTGGTTTTGGGCAAGCTAAATTCGCTTTGCGCGATTTCCCGATCAAGAATTTCAAAATTGCGATATCCCAGAGTTTCCCCCAACCCTGAAAACGGATTATCAATTACCATGTCAAGATTCGGCTTATTTTGCGCGGTTAACGGGTTATCCAGCCGTTCTAACGCGTTTAACACTTGGATATAGGCATCAACATATTGCAGATATTCAGAAGTGTTTATCGTGCGCGCGTGATATGATCCTTGAAATACTTTGCCGCTTTCTCCATATTTGTCATTATTATACATTGTGAATCCGCCGCCGAGTTTACGCATAAATTCGGTAATTCCTCCGGGAATTATTTCGCGCAAGAGCAGGTGATAGTGATTGTCTGCCAAATAATAGGCGATAATGGAAACAATCGGTCTTTGTTCATTTTCATTATCCGGCCACTCAAAAATTCCGGATCTGGTGAGGTTTGACCTCACCAGATTATTGTCGGATTTAAGAAACATAAAATAGGAGCGAATTAAATATTGCGCGGGGGTTTTGTCGTTATAAAAACGAAGACAAGTTAAAAATCGCCAGCGATCATTTTCATCGCGAACGATGTTCATTTTTCGGTTGCCTCGGTTAAAAACATGCACAAAATCTCCCGCGCCAAAAGGTTCCTTCCTCATTTTTATTTTCTGTAATTATTTTTAATGAATTCCATATTTAATTCTACCAAAATTAATCTGGTGAGGTCAAACCTCACCAGAAAAATAAGATTAAAAATCTGGTGAGGTTTGACCTCACCAGACCCTAATCAAGTGGTTTACCGGTTTGACGGGTTTTTGCCGCCGATTAACGACACGGCGCGTTCCGCCGGATCGACAAGTGTTTTTAAAGCTAAAAGCACCGTACCGGTGAAATTACAACTCAAAGACCATAACGGCAATATCGTGCAGGCAAAAAATTTGCCGGTTTGGATTTTGCCAACCCAAGCCGTGCCGACTTCGGCGCCGATTGACGAAGTTGAAGTCAAATTTCAACATGCTTCCCTCGCCATACTCGGGACAAGTTGTTGAAAATTGACTTCAACAAAAAAAAGAGCAAGGTTGGTTTAACCTTGCTAAATCCCAAGCGCCCTTTTGAGGATGCTTCTTGCTTCACCAATTTTTTCCGGGTTAATCAGGTAAAAAATTTCAGAGTCTTCTTTTTTACCCTTCTTCACGATTAGCTCCTCTTGTTCTACCCAGAAAATAAGCACATCAGCGGTTTTGACTAAAACATCGGATGGCTTTCTATTCTTGTCGCGACGAAGAGTATCTTTATGGCAAACTTCGTCTACCAACTTTCCCATTCTGATGCCGCTTTTCCCCGCTTCAAGTACAGCCTCAAGTACATCAAAAGCGATATCTTCATCAATATTTACCTCATTTACTTTTCTCGTGCTAACCACCTGTTCTTAAACAAACATAGTTTTTGGTTAATGTCAATTAAAGCTAAAAGCGGTTGACCTTGGGTAATTTTTTATGTAGGATGGGCGTAATAATGAGATGTTATGAAGAACCTTGCGGATTTTATAAGAAAAGCGTTTTCGCCCAATGGCCCATACCGCACGCCCGCGTTTTTGTTTTTAATTTTAGCCGCGATGCTTTTGGTGGTATTTTCTTTGGGTGTGATGATAAATTCGGGAGACTGGCAGAAAGCCGTGCCGCGCTTTGGCGATTTGGTGACTTCTCCGGCAATTAAAAATTTAACAATAAACAAGCAAGCCGGACAGGAGGAGCAATCTCAAAATGAGCATATTGCAGAGAAAGAAACGGCGGCGGAACAGGAAATTGAGCCTGTCAATTCGGTTGGCGAGATAAAAGAAGACTCCGATTTTGTTGCCGCGGCGCCAAGCCGTCCGGCCACGGCGCCTGATTCTGACCGCGCGGATATAATTGTTATTCCGGCAATTGGCATTACCGCGCCGCTGATAAGTCCGCCCGACAATACCAACGCGGCGGAATTGAAGGCGCTATTGGACGATGGGGCGATAATTTATCCCGATTCAGTGTCTTTTGGCAAGGACGGACAAACCATCGTGCTAGGACACAGCGCGCCGCCCAATTGGCCCGAGATTAAGCACGACACAATTTTTTCCCGAATCGCGGAGCTGAATTTCAACGATAAAATTATCGCGGTTTATAATGATAGGACATACACTTATTCGGTGAAGCATAGCGAGATCGTCGCCAAAGGCGCCGATATTCCAAAGATGGAAAATACGAATAACGAGTTGGTGTTGGTTACCTGTTGGCCGCCGGGCCGCGATTTGAAACGCATCATCGTTCAAGCGGAGCTTGATTCGGTTGATTGATTTTGTGTTATAATGGAATTGTTGAAATAAATAAAAAATATAATTATGCAAAATAAAATTATTGTTTTTATTCTGGGGGCGATAGTTGCGGTTGGTATTGTCTTTTTTGCCGTCAATCAAAAAAGCGTCGCGCCGGATACCGCGATCCCCGAAAAAGAACAGGAAATCAAAAACCAAAACCAACCCGCCGGCAATAATTTTAGCGGAACAATATTGGACTTAATGAACAAATCGCAATCTTCAAAATGCGTTGCCAAATTTGATATGGATGACCAAACCCATGAGCAGACGATCTATTTTGACGGACAAAATAAAAAAATCCGCTTTGAAATAGAAATGAATGTTGACGGCAGGCAAAATAACGTGTTTGCGATTGTTAAAGACGGATGGGAGTATATGTGGAACGAAGGCGATTTGTCCGAAATGGGCAACATGGGAATGAAATTGAAATTTGACGATTTGCAACAGGCGAACCAAAACGATGAAACGGATTCAGCCGCGCAAACCGGCGGCGTGGATATTGATCAGATAATGCAATTTTCCTGCTCGCCGTGGGTGGTTGATTCTTCCGCCTTTGATTCACCCGCGAATATTGAATTTACCGATATCACCGCCCAAACCCAGCAATTTATCGAGGCGGCCCCGCAAGATGCTTGCGAGATCTGTGACATGATGCCCTCCGAAGACCTCAAAGCTCAATGCCGCCAAGCTAACTGCGCCGAATAACCCCTTCATTTTATCAAGCTCTTAATTGCTAATCGGGCGTTGTTTTGTTAAAATTAAGATACTAAATAAAAAAATGGCGGAGCAAAACAATCAAAACAATAAGAGTAACGGTTCGGTTGACTACCGCGAGCTGGTGGAATTTTTTGGCGGGCAGTTTGACAAGATACATCAAGAGTTTGATAAAATGAACGCGAAAATTGATATGATTATTGAAACCAAGGCCGATAAGGCCGACACTGCCGCAAAAGATGATATTGATCGGGTGCTGGCGCGCATCGCGATGACCAACACCAAAATTGACGATTATCGGGCGGAGCAAATTGCGACACAGAGGCAAGTTGGCAAGCACGAAAAATGGCATTTTGCCGTAGCACCGCCTTCGATAATCTTCGGCGGTCGAAGCAAAAAAGTCGGCGTCAAACTTCCGACCGAATAACCGATTTTGAATGTATTTACAAATGTATATACATCCGATTTCCGAATTTAATTAACCCCGCGGGCTCCGCCCGCTTTTTGTTTGAATGTTGCATATTTTTATTTGGAAATTGAATCATTGAAAATTCAATGAAAATTGAAAATTCCGCGGCATTAACTTATCCACAATTTAGCACGCGCGAATGGTGTTGACATTGGTTTGGTAATCTGCTAGGCTTTCTATGTTAGAGAGAATAATAAACAAATGTTGACCAACGATACACACAAACAAATCAAATGAAGCGAACAGTTTTCTGCAACTTTGCGTTTCAGAAAACTGCTTCAAAGCGGTTTTTTTGTTGCCCGATTTCAGGACGATTGAGAGGCTAGAACGTTGAAAATTGAATAGTTAGTTATATTGCCGGTAAATAATTACATCGAGATTTATCGGCAATTCCAAGTCTTTTTTAAAACAATTATAATTTCAAGAATTTGGCGGCGCAAAAATTCACGTCAGCGGTGGCGAAAAATTTTGCCCAACCGGCAAATTCAAAAAATTGAAGTTATTAATTGCTAGCCAAGGTTAATTTTATAGGCGGATGGTGGATGCCTTGGGACTGGGAGGCGATGAAGGACGTAGTATGCCTGCGATAAGCTTGGGGGAGGTGGCCAACAACCTTTGATCCCGAGATTTCCGAATGGGGAAACCCTTTCCGGCGTTGAACCGGAAAATCCCGCGGCGTAAGCCGGGGAAGCGAACCTGCGGAAGGGAAACATCTCAGTACGCAGAGGAAAAGAAAAAAAGCTCCGCTTTGCGGAGAATATTCTCTTAGTAGCGGCGAGCGAAAAGAGAGGAGCTCAAACCCGTTTGTATTTCTCCCGTGCTTGATAGTTATCGTAACTTTATCTTTGTTAAGGATTAAAGATTAACGATTAATGATTATTCGGTACGGGTGAAATACAGGCGGGGGTTGTAAGATGAAGATATTCCTTGCCATCGGTAAGGACAAAGCCTAACAATATGCAATTTGGTTAGCCCAAGCACCATGGAAAGGGGCGCCACAGCGGGTAATAGCCCCGTAAGCGAAAACCATTGCAAGCTTTGAGTCTTTATTCTTGAGTACCACGGGAAACGACAGTCCTGTGGGAAGCCGGCGGGACTATACCGCCAAAGCTAAATACTACCCAGTCACCGATAGTGAACAAGTACCGTGAGGGAAAGGTGAAAAGCAGCCCGGTGAGGGCGGTGAAATAGATCCTGAAACCATCACGCTTACAAAGACTCGGAGTACCCCCTTAATTTTGCGCAATTATTTGTTAAATATTGCCGGTTTAAGGCAGGGTAGCGAAAATTTTTCGTTGCTTCTTAGTTTTAATAACGAAGCTTTAAATATAGCTCCGGCGTAAAATTAAGGGGGTATGACGGGGTGCTTTTTGTAGAACGAGCCAACGAGTTTAATTTATCAGCAGTCTAAGCGTCTCTGACGCGGAGGCACAGGGAAACCAAGTCTTAATAGGGCGAACTATATGCTGATAGGTTAAGACCCGAAGCCGAGGCGAGCTTGCCATGGCCAGGTTGAACCCCTCCGAAACGAGGGGAGAGGACCGAACCGGTTGACTGTGCAAAATCTTCGGATGAGCTGTGGTAAGAAGTGAAAAGCTAATCGAGCTCGGTAATAGCTGGTTCTCTCCGATATAACTTTAGGGTTAGCGTCCTGCGTTAGTATTTTCGGGGGTAGAGCACTGACAGAAATATCGCGGGGAAACTCAGGTATTTCCATCAAACTCCGAATACCGGAAATATTGCAGGGCAGTAAGACTGTGGGCGCTAAGGTCCATGGTCGTGAGGGGAAAAGCCCAGATCTTAGTCTAAGGTCCCCAAATTAAGCTAAGTGCAAGGTAAGGAAGTGAGATTCCTCTGATAGCTAGGAGGTTAGCTCAGAAGCAGCTATCCTTTAAAAAGTGCGTAACAGCTTACTAGCTAAGGAATTTTGCGCCGTAAATACACGGGGCTCAAGCTTAATACCGAAGACAAGGGCCTCAAGGCGTAAGCCGAGGGGCGGTAGGAGAGCGTTCCCATTGCTGCGAAGCGGAACCGCAAGGTTTCGTGGAGCGTTGGGAAGTGAGAATGTTGGCATGAGTAACCGCAATGCGGGTGAGATCCCCGCACACCGAAAATCCAAGGTTTCCTTAACAATGGTGATCAGTTAAGGGTTAGGCGGTCCTAAGGCGAAGCCGAGAGGTGCAGTCGATGGACATCCGGTTAATATTCCGGACCTCCCGTTTCTTGCCAAGAAAGCGACGGAGCTTAGTAATTTGAGCGGGTTATTGGATTCCCGTTGACAACTCGAATCCTGCGTTACGCGAGGAAATTCTAATTTTTGTTTTAAATTTTAAACATTTGAATTTTGAATTTGTTTAGGATTTAGTGCTTAGAGTTTAGGATTTTCGCGCGTAGCGCGGGGCCAGGGTTGAAGAGATATCTCCCGCAAGGGAGGTAGATTCAAATGAGCAAGCTTCCCAGAAAAGCCTTTCAAGGGTATTCAAGAAGGGGGAACCGTACCGTAAACCGACACAGGTGGATTGGCTTAATAGTGCCAAGGTGAACGGATGAAAGTTCGTGAAGGAACTAGGCAAACAAGTAGGCGTAACTTCGGGATATGCCTTCCCCCTCCTAATTTTGCACTTTTAATTTATTGCGCAAACATCTAAAAAACATATGAGCAAGAATTTAGAAGAGCAAGGTTTGAAAGCTATATTATGGAGCAAAGCTCCAGTGCAAAATTAGGAGGGGGCGCAGCTAAAGAATCTCAGGCGACTGTTTATCAAAAACACAGGTCCCTGCTAAACTCGTAAGAGGATGTATAGGGGCTGAGACCTGACCAGTGCCCGTGTGTCAAAGCTGGCGGTGTGCCGAGGCGCAAGCCGAAGTATGCTAACCGGCCCAAGCTACGGGTGAACGTCCGCGGTAACTCTGACCGTGTTAAAGTAGCGTAATCCCTTGTCGCGTAAGTTGCGACCCGCATGAAAGGTATAACGATCTGAGAACTGTCTCCACGAATTATCCGGTGAAAATGTAATGGAAGTGAAGATACTTCCTACCTGCGGCTAGACGGTAAGACCCCGGGAGCTTTACTGCAGGGTGATATTGGGTTTTGGGTTTTGATGCGTAGAATAGTGGCGAGGCTTTGAAACCTTCTTTTCGGGGAGGGTGGAGCCGCCAGTGAAATAGCCATCTTCATTATTCATTGTCCTAATCTTTCGAGTGACAGTGTCACTTGGGCAGTTTAAGTGGGGCGCTTGCCTCCTAAAAAGTAACGGAGGCGTTTAAAGGTCAGCTAAGCGCGGATGGAAATCGCGCGTGTCGTGTAAAGGCAAAAGCTGGCTTGACTGCAAGGCGGATATGCCGCGCAGGCGCGAAAGCGGAACTTAGTGAACCGATGCTGGTTATTAGAATCGGCAGAGATCATCAGACAAAAGTTACCCCGGGGATAACAGGCTGGTACGGCCCACGAGTCCATATCAACGGCCGTGTTCGGCACCTCGATGTCGGCTCATCATAGCGCGGGGGTGGAGAAGCTCCCAAGCGTCCGGCTGTTCGCCGGTTAAAATGGTACGTGAGCTGGGTTCAGACCGTCGCGAGACAGGTCGGTCACTATCTACCGCAGG
>Ga0265293_10012449_pt1 | contig 11290 bp, 9 predicted proteins | sample Munlanlewell138R_FD_192505 | JGI IMG/M metagenome (GOLD analysis project Ga0265293, IMG submission 192505) | Leachate microbial communities from a municipal landfill in Southern Ontario, Canada - Leachate well 138R | ecosystem: Engineered > Solid waste > Landfill > Unclassified | place: Canada... | reverse complement strand
ATAAAATATTATTGGAGGTGGTTCATTGTGAAATCTGTTAATTACAAAGAAGGGATTGTAATAACTGCAACTGAGTTGAAGCAAAGTTTAGGAAAATACCTGGATTTAACTGAGCGGCAAAATGATGTAGTGATCACAAAAAATGGTACTAAGATTGCTCGTTTAACGCCATATGTGACCGATATTGAGCAGTATTTTACAATAAAAGAAAAAGCATTGGATTACCAATATGGGGGGAAAAAAGTTTCTTATGAGGAATTTATGGAAATCTATGAAAAAAGCACTTTAAGAATGGAATATATTAATGGGGAAATTTATCTATTGTCTTCTCCCAGCATAAAACACCAAGAGATTTTAGCCAGATTACACCTAGTATTTAATGATTTTTTAAAAGGTAATAAATGTAGGGTGTTTTTTGCTCCTTTCGATGTACATTTTAAAAAGAGGGGTATTAAGGAACCGGATGTGATGCAACCGGATTTGCTTGTAATTTGTGATATGGAAGGTAATGTTACAGAAAAGGGAACTTATCTAGGAACGCCTACATTAGTTATAGAAATTTTATCAAATAGCACCCGTAGTAAGGATATGATAACAAAGCTTGATACCTACAGGCTTTCGGGAGTTCAAGAGTATTGGATTGTTGATCCAAAGCAGGAAAGTATAATGATTTATGCTTTTACAGATCAGGAAATCAGTTTAGTTAAGATATTTGAAAAAGGTGCCGATGCCAAATCGAAAATTTTTGCCGGATTATCAGCAAATGTAGAGGCCCTATTTGAATGATACAGGGGGACGTTTTCAGTGTTTCATTAAAGTTGAGATATGACCTTTGATAGCATCATAAAACAGCCAATGGGTTCGTTTTTTTATACCTGATTATTTATTGAAGATACCAAGCAAATACCCGTAACCCTTTTCCTCCATCTCTTCTTTAGGAACAAACAAAAGGGATGCACTATTGATGCAATACCTTAACCCACCTGTTTCCCTTGGGCCATCGTTAAAAACATGCCCCAGGTGTGCATCGCCCCTTTTGCTTCTTACTTCCGTTCGACGCATACCATAACTCTGGTCATCCAGCTCCCTAATTAAATTTGGGTTAATCGGCTTGGAGAAACTGGGCCAGCCACAGCCCGCTTCAAACTTATCATCGGAAGCAAAAAGGGGTTCTCCCGTGGTTACATCCACATAGACACCCTCTTTAAAATTGGCATTATACTCATTGGTGAAGGGAGGTTCCGTGGCATTATTTTGTGTCACATTATATTGCATTTCCGTTAGGTGCTTTTTTAAAAAGCCCTTTGGCTTGGCCTTGTATTTTAAACTGTAATCCTGTGCATTTTTCGCCTTTTCAAACTCTTTTACGCCAATATGACAATACCCTCCCGGATTTTTATCCAAATACTTTTGGTGGTATTCCTCAGCCGCAAAATAGCTTTTAAGTGGCTTAACTTCTATGGCAACGGTTCTATCATATTTTTTTTGAAGCTCTTTAATGGAATCAACGACAATTTCTTTGTCCTGCTCATCAGTATAATAAATACCGGTCCGATATTGGGTTCCAATATCATTTCCCTGTCGGTTTTTTGCTAAGGGATCCACTACGTCATAATAAAGTCTTAAAATAAATTCTAGGCTTATTTCGCCGGGATCATATTCTATTTTTACTGTCTCCGCGTAGCCTGTGTTACCGGTGCAAACTTCTTCGTAGGTTGGTTGTGTTGTCTTACCGTTGGCGTAACCTACTTCGGTACTGACAATGCCTTTTATTAATGAGAAATATTTTTCTGTTCCCCAAAAACAACCCCCTGCCAAATAGATTTCTTTTTTGGTTGTTTCTATATCTTGTCTGGTGTTCATAGGTTTACTCCTTTCTATTTTTACAGATTTTTGATATTCATAAAACCGTTCATGGCTGATACCCTTTGAATGGCAGTAAGTTTTTTGTGCAGTATCATTTCTATATCATCTCCAAGTTGGAGATAGTAACATATATTATAATGGCATGCGGCAGTAAACACGGTACATAAGCAATTCTAAAAAAATAGAAATCTTAATATTTATAGCAAAAGGGAATTTTATGGTATAATCATACTATAAGCATATTTGAAGTCAAAGTTAACAAGATGCCCAAAGTTAGCCGGCATTCCTTTTGCACACCATTTTTTGTGGTCCTAAATATTTGCTTATTCAACTGTTCTTTAAATCTACATACAATGATCCGTCTGTGGCCAAAGAAGCCAAAAACACACGGGAGATGTCATTTATGCCCTGTTCCTTAAGTTTGTTTTCCAACCAAGCGAGACTTAAATTGTTTTTTTGTAAATTTTCCTGCCGTATTTTCCCCTCACTGATAATGATGGCAGATAAACCTTCATACTGAGTTGGAACATTTAAATCCTGGGGAGTGAGGGATCTGCGGTGGGGTTTTTTTAGCACACTAATGCTACCATCAATCTCCAAGACAGCGAACTCCACATCACTTAGATTATAAATACCTTTGTAGCGTAAGGCTGCCAACACCTCACCAAAATTGTAGTGCATTTTAGAGATGTTTTTTTCTATTATTTGGCCGTTTTTGATGAAGATTACGGGCTTGCCCTCAAGCAAGATACGGGCCCTACGACTTTTAATGGCGATTCTATCCGCCAGTAAATCCGCGGCTGTAATGGCTACAGGTGCTAGAAAAATCCTTAAGTTTTGTTTAGGGTCGGTGATATAGCTGGAAAACAAGCCGCCCATCATGTTCACTGTTAAAAAATCAAAATAGTTTAATTGGGAAATGGATTTGCGTCCGGTAAGGCGAAGCAGTACTAGTGCGAAAATAAAGGATCCCAAGGAACGTTCCAATACAGGCAAGATAAAAACCTCCTTCTTCTTATTAGTCCCGTTTTGGTAATTTTAATGCAATTGTTTTTAAAATATTTTCCTTTTTCACGCAGGGGTGCTAAAAAGTTGCAGGATGTTGGGCAGGAAAAGGGATGGGTAGAGTTATTGAAAATGCGACGGAATAAGTTCTTTATTAAAGGGAGGCAGTCAAATGCAAAAAAACCGTTTAGTTGTTTTGGTGTTATTGACTATTTTTTTATCATCCATTTTAATGGGAGGCTGTGGCAAACAAATTGACAAATCAGGGACTACCGACGCCCCACCAGATTACGCCTTGGAAAGTAACGGACAGGAATTAGCTAAGCCGGATCTGGAAGTAATACCTGACGGGATTGACGGGGCTGATGAAGCTGATGAGCAAGGGGACGTACAAGAGGAAATGGTTAGCAGCAATACGGAATTAAAGCTGGAAAACACCATTAATAGGGACCAATTTAAATTTTCCCCCGAGGCTGAAAAGCTGCTGATAAAAAATGGATTTGTAGTAGTGCCTGATTTATCCCAAGAGTTTTATATTGATTATGAAATGAATTCCTATGACGGTACACCCAATTTTATAACTACGGATTCCATGTTACATAATTATCACCTGTTTTTCAGCCACTTATTGAGGGTAATTGAAAAAGAAAAGCTGGAGCAAACACTAAAGGATTTAGCCAAATCCATGCTTGTGGAATCCCAAACACAATACGAGGACCTTAAGGGAAGTACCTGGGAAAACGCCGCTAAAAGAAATATAGGTTTTTTTGCTGTTGCAGCTAAACTGCTTGATTCTAAAACGGCCATTCCCGATGAGGTTCTCGAAGAGGTAAAAGCAGAATTATTTTTGATAAATAAGCAAGAGGGGATTGCTACTTCCCCTTTAATGAATCTAGGGCAAGATGTAAATCTTTTGGATGCCTTCAAGGAAGATTATTCACAGTATATTCCTAGGGGGCATTACACCGGTAGCGAACAACTGAAATCCTATTTTAAAGCGATGATGTGGTCCGGCAGGATGACATTTAGGGCAAATAACGAGGACGAAACAAGATCGGCGGTTTTGATGACTCTAGCTTTAGAATCAAAGCAAAATAAAGAAAAATGGGAAACAATCTATGAGCCTACTAATTTTTTCGTAGGTAAAAGTGATGACCTGTCCTACTTTGAATATAAGGAGCAGCTAGAAAAAAACTATGGGCAGGATATTACCCTGGCCAAATTAGTTTCTGATAATGAGAAGTGGGCAGCTTTTATGCAATCGGTTGGTCAACTGGAGGGACCGGCCTTAAACTCCATTCCCATTTTTGAAGAGGACCTACAGGCTGATCGAGAACAAGAAATCAAGGGTTTTCGTTTTATGGGCCAGCGTTATACCTTGGATGGGGATATTTTTCAAAGGCTTGTTTATCGTGATGTAAAAGAAAACGATAGGGGCGAAAAAAGACTGCTGCCCAAGGCTCTGGATATACCTGCCGCCTTGGGTTCTAAGGAAGCTTACTCCATTTTAAAGGCCCAAGGGGACACGGCTTTTTCCGGTTATAGTGACAATATGCGTGATTTGCAGCAATATATCGCCGGCTTAAAACGGGCAATGTGGACACAAAATTTGTATTGGGGCTGGTTGGATACCTTAAGGGCACTTATTACGGAAAAAGGGGAGGACTATCCCTCCTTTATGCAAAACCAGGCCTGGCAGCGAAAGGAATTGACCACCTTTCTATCCAGTTGGACAGAACTAAAGCATGATACGATTTTATATGCTAAGCAGGTCTACGCAGAAATGGGGGGAGGCGGCGGTGAAGTTGATGACCGGGGCTATGTGGAGCCTAACCCTGAGCTTTATGGCCGTTTGGCAGCCTTGATTGAAACCACAAAGGTGGGGCTATCTTCTCGAGGGCTTTTAAATGATAGGGATCAAGATAGCTTGGACCGCTTATGGCAGTTGGCATTTAACCTAAAAACAATATCATCTAAAGAATTGAAGGGCATGTCCTTGACAAAGGATGAGCACAACCTAATTCGTTCCTATGGTGGTCAGTTGGAGCACTTTTGGCTGGAGGCGTTGGCCGATGAAGGTGTGGATCACCGTTCGGCTATTTCCGAAAATCCCGCCGCCTTGGTTGCCGATGTGGCCACCGATCCTAACGGAATGGTGTTACAGGAAGCCACAGGTAGCGTCTATGATATTTATGTCCTGGTTGCGGTGGAGGGTTTTCCCAAGATTGCCAAGGGCAAGGTCTACTCCCATTATGAATTTATCTGGCCCCTTGAGGATCGCTTAACGGATAAAAAGTGGCAGGGCATTTTAAATGATGGCTTAGCACCTCCTGCTGCAGATTGGACCAGGGCCTATATTTCACCATGAAGTCTAAATGGCTAATCATAATAGCTTTTTTGGCAATAGGATCAACGCTTACTTCTTGTGCTCCCAAGGAAGAGTGCCTCTTGGGGGGCGACGCCTTTACCAATTTGGCGAGTTTCAAAGAGTATCGTAGGCAATTTCCGGAACAGCAGGAGGAGATAGTTTTAACCGCTGTGGGGGACATCATGCTTTCTCGTTATGTTGCTCATAATATTAATCAAGCTGAGGACCCCGATCAGGTTTTTGCCGCTGTAAATCAGTTTTTGCAAAAGGGGGATTTAGTTTTTGGTAATTTAGAAAACCCCCTAACCCCGGGACGCAAAATAGAGATTCCAGAGATGATTTTTAGGGCGGATCCTGTAATGGCTTCCGTCCTAAAAAAGTCCGGCTTTAATATTTTGTCCTTGGCCAATAATCACATTGCCGATTTTGGTGCTGAAGGATTGTTGGATACCTTGGGTTGCTTGGATGATCTGTCAATTGAATACTGCGGCGTGGGCAAAACAGCGGAGGAGGCCCTTGCACCCTGCTATATGGAAGCTAAGGGCGTTAAATTGGCTTTTTTGGCCTTTACAGATGCGGCAATAATGCCGGATAGTTTTAACGAGGGGAGGGAAGCAAAGATCGCCTTTTCAGATCCGCAGGCGGTTGTGACAGCAGTCGGTGAAGCGGCAGTTAATGCCGATCTTACAATCGTTTATCTTCATGGCGGTGAGGAATATGTAGGGGAGGCCGATGAGCCCCAAGTTAAGCTAGCCCACCTTGCCATAGATTCGGGGGCGGATTTGGTTTTAGGCAGCCATCCCCACATGGCGCAAAAGGTGGAACAATATCGGGGCAAATATATTTTTTATAGTTTGGGCAACTTTGTTTTTGATCAGCTTTGGTCCCAAGAAACCCGGGAAAGCATCATAGCCAAATTTTATTTTAGTAAGCATAGATTAGAAAAAGTTGAAATTTTGCCTGTATTTATTAATGACAAATGCTTTCCTGAAGCCTTAGGTGGTGAGGCCGGTCGCAAGGTGGCAGAAAGGCTTGACTTGGAATTGGAAACAGTTTTACTTCCGGCCTGGGACACTGAGGAGGAAAAATTTATTACGATAGAGCAATATGTTTTTTTTCCCGAACCCGTAATAGATAATATTAGAGCAGGGCAGAGTTTTTTCCGGTCTTTTTTCAAAATGATTTTGCCAGGTCAGGAAAATGATTTTACAGCCAGAGAGGATTCCCCTTATTTTAGGTTAATCAAAAACCGGCAATTTGATTTGGATGGTGATGGCTACCCCGAGGAAATTAAACTAAGAGACGGCCAAGTGGAAATTTGGCGCGCCAAGCAGCTAATTTGGCAATCCTCGGAAAAGTGGTGGGTAGACGATTTTTTTCTGGGGGATGCAAATAATGATGGCAGGGTGGAAATTGGACTTTTACTTTGGAAAGAGGGTAGCTTCGGCCCCTATCAGCCCTTTTGGTTGCAGGAAAGGGATAACAGTTTCAGGAATCACCTGTTTTTATTTAAACTAGAAGCAGGAGCAATAAAGGCCCTCTGGCATTCATCCAATCTGGACCGGCCTAATTACCAAGCTACCCTGGTTGATTTAAATAATGACGGTGAAAACGAATTGCTAGTTATAGAGGGTAGCTACTCGGACCCCAAATTAAGAAAAATAACCCTCTGGCAGTGGAACGGCTGGGGTTTCTCCCGTCTGTGATACAGTGATACAGGGGGACGTTATCAGTGTATCATTAGGCGCCCTTTTTGCTTTGTTTCTCAATATACATGCTTCTATCAGCCTTTTTTAGTAAACTATACGCGTCCAAAGCTTGCCCCGGCTGCAGAAGGGCCTTGCCAATGCTCGTTCCCAGACCCTTTAACCTGGCGTTGGAGGCAATCCAGGTCTCCACTTTTAATTGGATACGCTGCCTGGCTAAATCAAGGTCATCGGCCCCAACATTTTGCATCAAGATTACAAATTCATCCCCGCCAAAACGACAGGCCATGTCTTTTTCTCTGATGCTATCGCCAAGTAAATTGGCAAATTCCTTTAACACCTCATCACCAAACATATGGCCGTAAACATCGTTAATCTGTTTAAAATTATCTAGGTCTATCATTAAAATCCCCAAGCTGTTTTTTTCTTCCTCCACCTTGAGCAGTTCTTTTTCTATCAACTCCACCATGCCCTGTCGGTTATATAGGTTCGTTAGCATATCCTTTAGTGCTCTTTCCTGTAGCTGGGAGGACATGAAGCTGTAGGGTTTCTCTATACCCTGGGTCATCACCCCGGCATAAATAAGGTAGTAGGAAACCACCTTTAACATGTGACCTAGCATATTGGCTATCCCATAAACATCGGTATAAAGGGTGAAGGCTAGCTCCGAGGAGGCTGTGGCTAGTACGGCCAGGCCCACCGTTTTATAAATACCCCTTTTAACAAACCCCTTATGGGAAAACATTACATAGGCGCTGGCTAAAAGTATGCAAATTATTATATATTCGCTGATTATTTTAAATGGAGTTAGACCCGCCCCCTCTATAAAACAAATGGGAAAAACTCTAAAAACCATTATGCTTAGAAGAAGGCTACCTGTAACAAAAGCATAGATGGTTGTTATCAGCTTTCGGTTAACCTCTTTCTCTTGCAAAAATAGGACCATTAATAAGGAGACTGCCTCCACAAAACGTCCGGCGATCCAAAGTTGAGTTGGAACATCAGTATCGAAACCAGGGAAAATACCCATTCCCTTGTATGTAATCATATGGGCAAAGTCTAAAATGGCAACATAGAAATAAGAAATCCCCAAAAATAAAAATACATCATTTTTGGAGTGTTTATAGGTTCGGGTCGCCAATACATATATTAAAGCCGCCACAATAATAGCGAAACCCTCTGCCAAAGAATGAAAGAGAAGGTAATTAAAGTTAGCTATTATGTACATTATCACACAAGCAAATAACAGCAGAATCATCTGAGACCCCCACCCTGATTTTTTCGAAGAGTGCCTATGCCTTCTATATATTTTTACGGCATTAGAGTTGTACCAGGACAATTCGCCAAGACAATCCTTAAATCCTGCTAAAGAAAGTGATACGGGGGGACGTTTTCATTGTTTCATTGGCATCCCTACCCCTTGTATAAGATGTAGCGTTCGGAAGCATGCTCGTTAACTATCGCCTGCTGTTTTTGTTTCACCCGATGAAACGCCGGTTGATTTTGTTTTTACTGCCACTGAATGAAATGCTTTTGGCTTGCGGCCTGGATGGGGACCTTCGGCTTGTTGTTTTGCTATTGATTACCAGCTTACTTGGCGTGAAAAGGTGGGCACGCAATTGCTCAAACATATCGTTGTGGGTAACCTTGGTAATCTGTATATAGCTATTCAGTTCAATGCGCCAGATTTAACCGCTAGCGATTTCAGTCAAACTCTTCAACGCAAGCAAAGATCCGCCGGAACGGACCTTTGCTTAAAAGGATCAATGAACTGAATTCTTATTTGCAGTAGATATTAATTGCATCCCGCAGGAATTCAGTGCAGCCGGGGGCGATTTTGTCGTAGTTAGCCCGAAAACGGTCATCTGCAACATACATTTCTGCCAATCCCAAATGATACTCCTTGCTATACCTGGGATAGTAAATGCAAAGCCATTGTCTGTGCAAGTCACAGGCTTTTTGGGCCAATTCCCCGGAAGGATTGCCGGTTTCAAATGCTGCTTTTAACGTTATTTCCAGTTCAAGACGTAACCCTTCTCCCACATCGTACTGCTCTTTCGTTAAGCCCATGAGCTTAGAGTTGGCCTCATCCACTGTAGCATTGCCATACCTAGCGCGGATTTCGTCGCCATACTTTTGTTCATTGTCATCTACTAACTTTTGCTTAAAGCCCTCGAATTTTTCCCTATCTGACATAGTGATTTCCCCTTTCAAAACGGCTAGTGATTTGGTGACATTCAAAATCAGCCTATCAAGCCGCCCTCGTTTTTTTTGGAGTTTGGAGAGGTGATCGGTAAGCGCTCGGACCCTGTCAAAATCAGGGGCAGACAAAAGAGTCTTTATGTTCTCCAAGGAAAAATCGAGTTCCTTGTAGAACATAATTTGTTGTAGGGTGTCCACTTGTTCTTGCCCGTAAAAACGATACCCCGATGGGGCAACTCTCGCCGGCTTTAAGAGTCCGATTTCATCATAGTATCGCAGTGTTCGGGTACTGACCCCTGACATTTTTGAGAGTCTGTTCATTGAGTATTCCAATTTCCTAACCTCCTGAAATACATTGTAAACTATTACGTAACGTCAGAGTCAAGGGGCATCCGGGAAAAAATTTAGATTTCTTATTTTGTCGTTAAATCGCCATATTATTTTCGCTTACTTAATTAAGTTTGGTGGTGTTACGGGCCCACATTAAGGATATGGGTTGGAAATGGGTGATGGAAGGTAGAGCCTGTTCACGGATTCCTCGGACTACGTCGGATACCGTTGCAGACTGGGTATTGTTTGGTGTAAGAAATAAACTAAAAAGTTACTAGCTTAATTTAATTAGCTTGTTTTGTATCATAATTATGCTAGTATTTAAGATAGTTGGATGTATAAGGGACGGGGGGTTGCCATTGCATACCAATGGCGGTGCCCATGACATGATGGGGTCCCCGTATATCATCAGAAAAATGATTTTTTCCGGGGTTAGTTGAGCATAAAAGTTGGGGGGAATTCATGATGAGAAAGGTAAAAATAACGGTGATGAAACAAACAGTTTATCAAGACCTGGTTGATAAATACGAAAATCCCATTCAGCAGCCTTGTGATATGGTAATTGGGCAAATTTTTGTTGCCAATGGGTGGCAAAAGCCGAAGGGAATGTGTGATAGTGCGTGGCAAAGCATGTCTGCCTTTGTAATGGCCCTTGCTCACGGCGGGGAAAATTTCTATGATGGCTGGATGAAGAATAAAAAATCTGCGATGATTTCGTGTAACGACGGTTTCCGACCGGTTAGTTTTTTGATTGAGACAGTGGACGAGGATGAATGATACAGGGGGACGTTTTCAGTGTATCATTGCAGTTATCTTGATACAACAAAGTGGATAGGAGGAGGATAAAGCAGTGTCACGTCAGCCAAGAAAGTTAAGCAGTACAGGCATTTATCATTTGATGGTAAGGGGAGTTAATAAGGAACCAATTTTCCGGGAAAACAGCGATCGTTTGCACTTTTTAGATACCTTGAAACGCATTTCTGATGATAGCGATACAAGTGTATTGGGCTATTGTCTAATGGACAACCACGTGCACCTATTGATTAAGGAGGGTATAAAAGGGGTTTCCAACCTAATGCATAGACTAAATGCAAGCTATGCCCATTATTTTAACCGTAAATATGAACGGGTCGGGCATGTTTTTCAAAATCGTTTCAAAAGTGAAAATGTTGAAGATGAAGCCTACCTGTTGGCCGCTCTGCGCTATATTCATAACAACCCTATTAGGGCAAAGTTAGTTGACAAACGAGAGAGGTACAAATGGAGCAGTTGCAAGGCTTATTATGGCCAAAAGGACTACCCCCCGGGGTTAACTGACACTAAGCCGGTTCTCGCTTTATTTTCGGGGAACGAAGAAGAAGCAATAATTGAATTCCGGGAATTTTCTGAGGGTGTGACAGAGGATATATGCATGGATTATAGGGATGAAATAAAATTGAGCGATGCAAATGCACTCAAAATTATCAAGGGGTTTCTAGGGGGAACACCACTACATGAACTTGGAAAAATGCCAAAGGCGGAGCGGGACTTAATATTAAAACAGCTCAAAGCGATTGATGGTCTAAGTATTAGACAGATAGCTCGCCTAACCGAGGTGGGTTTTAATATTGTTAGTAGAGCATAAATGATACAGTGATAACGTCAGACTGTGTGAAAACTCCCTAAAGGGATTCCATAATTTAGCCAAATATGATAGAATCCAGATATAAACTATCGAAAAAGGTGATAATTATGGATTACATACAAGGTGAAAGCAGATACCAAATCAACCTCTTTCCAGAAAGCATAGACGAATATATAGCAAATGACAACC
>Ga0265293_10012448_pt1 | contig 11290 bp, 10 predicted proteins | sample Munlanlewell138R_FD_192505 | JGI IMG/M metagenome (GOLD analysis project Ga0265293, IMG submission 192505) | Leachate microbial communities from a municipal landfill in Southern Ontario, Canada - Leachate well 138R | ecosystem: Engineered > Solid waste > Landfill > Unclassified | place: Canada... | reverse complement strand
CAAGAAATTGGAGATTTCGGTGTTTTAATTCATGCTGGCTACAAGACTAAAAAAGCCTTATGGCTTAATTTTATCTCGGGATCTTTCTCCATTTTAGGGGCCTTAATTGTTTTCTTTTTAGGGCAAAGAATGGAGGGTTTAATGAATATAATTATTCCAATAACAGCCGGAGGTTTTATTTATATTGCTTCTTCTGATTTAATTCCAGAATTAAAAAAAGAAGTTAGTATTAATAAGTCTTTAAAACAATTATTAGGAATTTTTATAGGGTTAGCTTTAATGTTTTCTTTAAATTTTCTTTTTCATTCTCACTAAGTTTATTAATATAGGTTTAAATGTTTGGTAGAATAAAATCACATTTCTTAAATTTTGATTGGATAATATTTTCAGCAATTTTATTATTATCTCTTTTTGGTTTGATTGAGATATATAGTATCGCCTTGGGACAGGAGACTCTAAGCTTATTAAATTTCAAAAAACAGATTATTGCTATTATTGTCGGTCTTTTTTTGTTTTTTTCAGTATCTTTTTTAGATTATAATTTTTTAAAGAGCTTCAATAGATTTATTTATGGATTTGGTGTTCTTGTTTTAATTTTAGTTTTAATATTTGGAAAAACAGTTAGGGGGACTACTGGTTGGTTTGAAATCTTTGGCTTTAGCTTACAGCCAGTTGAATTTGTTAAAATTATATTGATTATATTCTTGGCTAGATTCTTTTCTAATTCAGCTATTAGGATGAGGCCCTGGAAATCATTGTTTTTATCATTTCTGGGAACCTTTGGTTTGGTTTTATTAGTTTTACTTCAGCCTGATTTTGGACCGTCTATAATTATGATGGCAATTTGGTTTATAACTTTAATTTTAGTTGGCTTTGAGCGTCGTTATTTTTTAATAATAATTGTACCTATAATAATAGGAGCTTTTTTAGCCTGGAATTTCTATTTTCAGGATTATCAAAAGAATAGGATATTGACCTTGTTAAATCCTAGTGAAAATTCTTTATCAGAGGGGTATAATGTTTCTCAAGCCTTAATTGCCATTGGTTCAGGGGGAATTACTGGGCGAGGGGTCGGATTTGGATCCCAATCTCAATTAAAGTTTTTACCAGAAGCCCAAAATGATTTTATATTTTCTGTTATTGCCGAAGAATTAGGTTTTTTAGGAACGGGTTTGGTTTTATTAATTTACTTTATTTTATTTTGGAGATTGCTCGTTGTTATTCGTAAACAGAAGGATGATTTCGCTATATTTTTTATATTGGGAGCCATGGTCTTGATTTTTATTCAAATGTTTATTAATATTGGTATGAACCTTGGAGTGGTGCCAGTTGTTGGCATCTCTTTGCCGTTTATTAGTTATGGTGGTAGCGCCACTCTAGCTAATTTTATTTTAATAGGAATTATTGAAAATATTATAATTAAGTCTAAATCTTAGAAATCTATATAATTATAGTTTATAAGTTTTACAAAAAATATGAATATTAAATTACAAGCTCAAGTTAGGGTTAAACAGGAAAAATTGTCTTCTGATTTTTTACCAGGAATAGTTTATGCTCCTGGGTTTGAAAATATTATGATAAAGCTTAAGGCCAATGATTTTGCTAAAGCTTATAGTCAGGCTGGAGAATCAAATTTAATTGATTTAAATATTGATGGGCAAGAATTTCCAGTTTTAATTAAGGACACTCAAAGAGATGTAGTTAAAGATTTTTTTACTCATGTTGATTTTTATAAAGTTGATATGAATAAAGAGGTTAGTGCTGATATTTCATTAGAGTTTGTAGGTGAGTCTAAGGCAGTTAAAGAACTAGGGGCCTTATTAATTAAAAATATTGATTTTGTTTCTGTAGAATGCTTGCCAAAAGATTTAGTCGATCATATTGATGTAGATATTTCTTCATTAATCGAATTTGGTGATAATATTCAAGTTAAAGATTTATCTTTACCTCAAGGAATTAAAGTTTTAAATAACTTAGACGACGCTGTTGTTTCTGTGGTTGAGCCAAGGGAGGAAAAAGAAGTTATAGTTGAGACACCATCTCTTGAGGTGGCTGAAGCCTCGGATAAAGAAGCCTCAGACAAAGAAACTTCAGAAAAAGAAACCCCTAACAAAGAGTCAAAATAATCGTTTTTACTTTTTTAAAAAATATGCTAAAATTATCGGTATGAATAGAAAATCCGTTATAGTTTTAGCATTTTTTTTATTTTCTTTAATTTTTTTAAAAAGTGCTCAAGCTGAGACAACCCCTAATGATCCTCATTATAGAGACCAATGGTATTTGAATAGAATTGGCTTTAATTATGTTTGGAATAATAATTTTATTGGTGATGATGTGGTTGTGGCCGTAATTGATTCTGGGGTAGATATTAATCATCCCGATTTAAGTGGCAAGATTTGGTTTAATAAATTCGAAGTTAAAGATAATAAGGTTGACGATGATCATAATGGTTTTATTGATGATATCAACGGCTGGGATTTCGTTAGTAATTCTCCCGATCCTTCTCCTAAAATATCGGCCAATAGCAATGAAGATGGCTTAAATCATGGAACTATGATTTCTGGTATAATCGGTGCTAATATTAATAATGGAATAGGTATTAGTGGAATTTCTCAAAAAGTTAAAATAATGCCCTTGAAGGCCCTAAATGAAAACGGGGAAGGAAAAATTAATGATGTTATCAGAGCTATTGATTATGCTGTTAATAATGGAGCTGATATTATAAACTTAAGTTTTTCAGGCCCTGGGTACAATGAAGGATTTAAAGAGGCCATTGAAAGAGCTTATCGAGCTGGAGTTATAGTAGTAGCTGCTGCTGGTAATAACTCAGCTGACTTAGATAAAGATCCTTTATACCCAGCTTGCTTTAAGGGTTTAAATAATGAAAACATTATAATATCGGTTAGCGCAACTGACACTCTAGATCAAAAAATTAGTTTTGCCTCTTATGGAAGAAATTGTGTTGATATTTCTGCGCCAGGGATTAGTTTTTTTTCTACTTATTTTTTTGATAAAGAAAATAATAAAAATAAAAGTTATAGCGGTTATTGGTCGGGGACTTCTATGTCGGCAGCGGTAATTAGTGGGTCTTTGGCTTTAATAAAAAATACCAATCCTAAGCTAAATAATAAGGAGCTTTTAAATGTGTTATTTAAGAGCTCTGATAATCTTAATTCTTTAAATCCTGAATATCAGGACCAGTTAGGTTTAGGAAGGGTTAATTTGCATAATTCTGTTAATTGGGCTTTGGAAAAATGGGAAAATCTAGAAGGGCGTTTTTTGTTTTTTCCTCAGTCACAGATAGCTGATTTTAAAACTGAAGAAAATAGCTTTAATTATGTTAGAGTTTCTAAAAATAAAGGAGAAGAGGAGAATCGTTTTTTAGCTTTTGATAATAATTTTAATGGTAGTATAAATTTGGCTGTGGCTGATTTAAATAGTGATAATAATCAAGAAATAATAATTGGGGCCGGAACTGGTGGAGGTCCTCAGGTTAGGATTTTTGATAATAGTGGTAACTTGAAGGGCCAATTTTTTGCCTATGATCCTAAATTTAGAGGTGGCGTTAATGTGGCTGTTGGTGATATTGATGGCGATGGCAGAAATGAAATAATTACTGGAGCTGGGATAGGCGGAGGTCCTCATGTTAGAATTTTTAATGAGCAGGGAGAACTAAAAGGGCAATTTTTTGCCTATGATCCTAAATTTAGAGGTGGCGTTAATGTGGCTGTTGGTGATATTGATGGCGATGGCAGAAATGAAATAATTACTGGAGCTGGAACTGGCGGGGGTCCCCATGTTAGAATTTTTAATGAAGGGGGCCAATTACAGGGTCAATTTTTTGCTTATGAAAATAATTTTTATGGAGGAATTAAGGTTAGGGTTGGAAATATCTATGGCGATAAAACTAAGGATAAAAATGAAATTATTGTTTCTCCTGGAGCAGGGAGGTCTCCAGAAATAAAAATATTTAATAGTTATGGGCAAGAAATTAAAAAATTCTTAGCTTATTCAGAAAATTTTAAATCAGGAGTTAATTTGTCTTTAGGAGATTTAGACGCTGATGGTTTAAGTGAGATTATAACAGGAGCTGGTCCGGGCGGAACTCCTCATGTTAGAGTTTTTGATAAAAATGGGTCTTTAATTGAGTCTTTTTATGGGCTCGAAGATAATTTTACTGGTGGGGTGGTAGTTGATTTTATTGAAGTAAGTAAATAATTGAAATTTATATAAAATTCTAGTATAATAAGGATAGTTTTATTAAATTAATATTAAGTTTATTTTTATGCCGGTTATTTTTGATAAAAAAAATATTTTAGTTATTGGTGGAGCTGGCTTTATTGGTTCTAATTTATGCGAAGAGCTTCTTAGGGAAAGCAAAGTTATTTGTATTGATAATTTCTCTAGTAGTAATTCTAAAAATATCGAACATTTATTGCCAAACCCTAATTTTGTTTTTATAAACTATGATTTAAGTGAACCGTTGGATTTAGAAAGTTTATCAGAATTAACTAAATTTAAAATTCCATTTCAAGGTATCCAGGAAGTATATAATTTAGCTTGCCCAATGTCGGTTAAAAATTTTTCTGATAATCGAGAAAAGACACTTTTGGCTAATTCTTATGTAGTAAAAAATGCCTTAGATATAGCTGTTAAATATAAGGCTAGGTTTTTACAATTTTCTTCTTCGGTTGTTTATGGCCTTAAAGAAAATCATTCTTCTGCTGAAAAAGTTAAAGAGAGTTATTTTGGTCAGGTTGATATTTTGAGTGAAAGAAGTTGTTACGACGAAGGTAAGCGCTTTGCTGAGTCTTTTGTAAATACTTATCGTCAAATATATAATTTAGATGCTAAAATTATTAGAGTTTTTAGAACTTATGGTCCAAGAATGGCCTTAAAAGATGATCAGATGTTGCCTGATTTTGTAAATAATGCTTTAAATAACGAGGATATTGTTATTTTTGGCGACGAAAATTTTTCTTCATCTCTTTGCTATGTTGATGATGTAATTGATGCTGCTATTAAAGTGATTCGTTCTGAGCTTTCTGGCCCTTTTAATGTCGGGTCTGAAGAAGAAGTTAGGTTATTTGATGTAGCTAAAATGATAGTAGAATTAACTGGCTCTAGCTCTAAAATATTATTTGAACCTGGAAAACTTTTTATGACTCAATTGAATATTCCTGATACTTATTATATTAGAAATGAACTTGGCTGGATGCCAGTTGTTACCTTGGAGAATGGTCTTAAAAAAGCTATCCAAGACTTAAAGGCTAATCGCCAAATGAGAGATTTTATATAAATTGACTTTAATAAATAAATATAGTAATATTTATTTATTGGTTAAAGCGATTGCTATGACTACCAATCATAGTTATCCTTGGGGATAATTTCTTTAGAAACTAAGCTTTATCAATAAAAATAAAGGGGCTCTCAATTTTTTGGGGGAAACTAGATGGAACCGCGGGAAAACCCGTTCTAGTAATTTAATTAATTTTAAATTATTAGAACGGGTTTTTTAAATATATAATAAAAAATTAATAAATAATTTTATGGAACAAAAAAATTTAGAAATGATGCGTCATTCATTGGCTCATATTTTGGCCTTAGCAATTCTTAGAACTTATCCAGATGTTAAATTTGCCATTGGTCCGGATATTGATAATGGTTTTTATTATGACATAGACTTGGGAGATATAAAAATTAGTGATGCTGATTTAGTTGAAATTGAGAAAAAAATGAAACACATTATTAAACAAAATTTAAAATTTGAAAGATTAGAAAAAAATATTGATGAGGCTATTGCTGAATTTAAAAAAACTAATGATATTTATAAGGTGGATATTTTAGAGGGATTAAAAGCTGAAGGCGAAACCAAGGTTAGTTTTTATCAATTAGGAGAATTTTCCGATTTATGTCGCGGTCCTCATATTGAATCATCTGGAAAAATTAAAGTTGGTTCCTTTAAATTAAACAAAATTGCTGGAGCTTATTGGCGAGGAGATGAAAAAAATAAAATGCTAACTCGTGTTTATGGTTTAGCTTTTGCTACTCCGGAAGAGCTAAATGATTATTTAGCTCTATTAAAAGAAGCTGAAAAAAGAGATCATCGTCGCTTGGGCAAGGAATTAGACCTCTTTTCTATTAGTGAAAAGGTGGGTCCAGGATTAATATTGTGGCATCCAAAATTAGCCAAGGTTAGGGAAGCGGTAGAGTCTTTTTGGAGAAAATTTCACCGCCAAAGAGGTTATGACACCGTTTACACTCCTCATATTGGAAGAGGCTTATTATGGGAGACTAGTGGTCATTTAGGGTTTTTTAAAGATTCTATGTATGCTCCGATGAATGTTGATGGGGAGGAGTATTATGCCAAACCGATGAATTGTCCTTTTCATGTAGAAATATATAATTCTAAGCCTCGTTCTTGGCGTGACCTTCCTTTTCGCTGGAATGAATTAGGGGCAGTATATCGTTATGAAAAAAGCGGAGAATTAAATGGAATGCTTAGAGTTCGCGGCTTTACTCAGGATGATGCTCATATTATTTGTCGTAAAGATCAATTTGCTGATGAGTATAAAGAAGTCTTGCAGTTTAGTTTTGATATGTTTAAAGTTTTTGGTTTTACTGATTTAAAAGGTTATATTGCCATCAGGGATCCTAAAAATATCCAAAATTATATGGGTGATCCCGAAGTTTGGGATTTAGCCGAAAAAACAATTAAAGAAGTAGTTGGTGATTTTAATATGCCTTATGAGATTGAAGAGGGCGGAGCTAAATTTTATGGACCATCCCTAGATATTAAAGCTAAAGACTCTATTGGTCGAGAATGGCAATTAACTACCATTCAATTGGATTTTCAAAACCCTAAGAAATTTAATATGACTTATCAGGGCCCAGAAAAAGAAGAGCAACCAATCATGATTCATCGAGCTTTATTGGGGTCACTAGAAAGATTTTTTGGTGTTCTAATTGAGCATTATGGTGGAGCTTTCCCAGTCTGGATATCTCCAGTACAAGTAAAAATTGTTTCAGTGGGAGAAAAGCATACTGAGTATTGTGAAAAATTAAGAAAGGAATTTTTAGAATTAGACTTAAGGTCAGAAGTTGATACCGACAATGAAACTGTGGCCAATAAGATTAGGAAAGCGGTTGGAGAAAAAGTTCCTTATATTATAGTTATTGGCGACAAAGAGATGGCAGGAGAGGATTTAGCGATCAGAAGAAGAGGTGAACAAAAAATTGATACAATCAAAAAGTCTGATTTTATTAAAATAATCTTACAAGAAATTGAAGATAAAAAATAATAATAAAGCCAGGTAAAAAGAAAAAGAGCTTTTTAGCTCTTTTTTTATAAATCCCAGTCTCTTTTTCTGGGGATGTCTAAATCCATTTTGGAAATGAATTTTAAGTTTCCTATTTTTGTAAAACCATTCTCCATGCTGCTTATTAGCTTTATTTCTAGCATTAAGCTTGGATTTTGATGTTTATATATATCAAAATTTCTTTTTGTTGGGTAAAACGGTAAATCAATTACTCCCTTTTTTCCTTCATTAGTTTCTACTATTGCTTTCATTTTATTATATTTATGGTTATTATTTGTATAATCTATAATAAAATTACATAAATAATAACCATAATTAAATATAAAATTTAAAGAACTATTTAATAATATAATATTATATCATTTTTAATAGTTTTTGTCAATGTAAAAAAAGAGGGCTAACAAGGTTAATTTTTTTATAAAAAAATATTTACATTTTGTTATTATTGTCATATAATAAAAGCACTTTAAAATTAATTTTAAAATTATGGGAATGTTTGATAGTTTTTTTAAAAAGTCTTTGACACCAGCTCCTGAAAACAATAACCAAGAAAAAGGGAAAGATGATCATAAAAAAGAAGAATATAATCCCGCAATAGGCGATGCTAATAGATATGAAAATGCTTTAAGAATTAACACAAAATTAGCTGAAAAAATAAATGAAGAAGCTTTTAATTTGGCTAAATCAGCTTTAATAGTTCTTGCTAAAATTGAAAAAAATCCAATGGAAGAAAATCTTCATAGCGAAATTTCTGGAAAAAGATGGAATATTCATTATTTGCAAGATGTTAAAAAAGAATTATTAGATTTGTATGGAGTCAGCGAAACTACTGTTAATTTTTTAAGGGATATTCCTAAAGAGGTAGTTCATTTTTTTAATTCTTTTAATGAATTAGAAGAAAGAAAAATTTCAAAAAACAACGAATCAAAATAGATTTTACAAAAATAAAAAAACACTTATTAAATTAAGTGTTTTTTTTATTTTTATTTAGTCATTATTTTGTTTATTTGGTTGGCTAATTTAATAGCAGTTTTTAAATCATTTTGATGTAGGTTTCTTCCAATGGCGCAGCCTCTAGCCCCAGCAATATTATTTTGGTTTTTTATCATCTTCAATATTTTTTCTCCTTTAATTTTTTTTCCTCCTGAACAAATTATTCCAGTGTTTCCTCCAGCGATAATAACTTCTTTAAATTTTTTAGCATCACTTTCTTTGTCAGCAAAGGGGTAATTTAACTTAATAAAATCTGCTCCCAAGCATAGTCCTACTCCAGCGGCTCCTGATAAAATTTCTAAGGACTTTTCTTCTTTTATGTTTTTTCCTCGAGGGTAAATCCATAAAACAGTTATTAGTCCATTTTGTTGAGCTTTTTTTATTATTTGAGCAGCTTCTGTCATCATTTCATTTTCATATTCGCTTCCTAAATATAGGGTATATCCAACTCCTAATATTTTTAATTTAGACTGTTTTTTAAAATCAATTACATCTTCTACTGTCCAGAGGGCTAAACTTAAGGGATCTTGGGTTTTTACCAAATTAGTTTTACCGTTTAATTTCACTAAGTAAGGAATTTTTTTATATTTTTCTCCATATCGAGAAATTAAACCTAGATGAGCAGCGAAAACTCCGATTTTTGATTTTTCGGCTATTTTTAAAAGATGTTCGGGATCGCTGTTTCCTAAATTTAATTTAGTGGAGAAATCTTCATTAAGATGTTCAATTTTTTGATCACCAGCAAATAAAAATAATTTTCCAGTTTTGTGAGTAGCTTCTAAAAAATTTTTTTCGTATGTTTTTTTATATTTTTCTGGAACTGACAGGGGAGTGTTAATTTTCATATTTTTAAAATTATTAAATTATGTTATAATATTAAAGCTTTTAAATTATAACATTTTTAAGAAATATGGACAATAAAAAACAAGATCTAGATTTTAATGTTAATAAGTCTTTTTCTCGGGATATTAATAATGATTCTAAAGATAACATAAATTTTGGAAGTAAAAAAAAATCTAAAGACAAGGCTTTAAGAAGTTTTAATTTTGGTTTATGGTTTTTAGAGAATAGAAAAAAGTTTTTTATAGGAGTTATTGTGTTTTTGGTGGCATTGTCAGCTGTTCTGTATTCTGTTTTTTTCTATAATCTTTATGATTATATTAGATATACCCCAGAAGAGAGGCAAGCCTTACAAGAATTGTCAGAAGTTAATGTTAATTTAAATCCTGGTCGCCTAGCTATTGACCTAGAAGATGGTAAGCCCCAATTTTTTTTCCATAATAATAAATATGATTTTGTTGTTAAAGTAACAAATCCTAATAATAATTTTTTTTCTTATATTAATTATTGTTTTTCTGATGGTGATAAAGAATTATTTTGTTCTAATGCCACCTTATTTCCCGGTGAAGATAAATATTTAGTTGATTTGGCTATTGATTTAGAAAATCGTCCCAATGATTTAAAATTTAATATAACCAAGAAAAACTGGGAAAGAGTTAGCGTTAGAACTTATCCTGATTGGGAAAAATATTATTCCGAAAGGATGAATTTTTCTATTTCTGATATAAAATTTGAAATAATTAAGCCAGCTGATTTAAATTTAAAAAGTACTAATAATTTATCTTTTAAAATTTTTAATAATTCTCCTTATAATTTTTGGGAGGTTCCTTTGGATATAGTCATGTTTTATCGAGGCAATATTGTGGGTGTTAATAAATATAGTATTTCTGAATTTATGTCTCTAGAGTCTAAAAGCGTTGATTTGTCTTGGTCTAATTCTTTAAGTCAGGTTGATGATACCAAAATAATTCCAAATTTGAATATTTTACAAGAAGAAAATTATATTCGATATAAATAATTTAATCTATAATCTTATGTTAAATTTTTTTCAATTGCCTTACGAAAAGAATGTTTTTGAAGGATATCTTTCTTCTGAAACTTTAGATTTTCATTACGGCAAACATCATCGAGCTTATTTTGATAACTTAGTAAAATTAATAGATAAAACAGATTTGGAAAAAATGACTTTAGAAGAAATTATTAGAGAGTCCTTTAACCAACCTAACCTCAAATTAGTTTTTAATAATGCTGCCCAGGTTTTTAATCATAATTTTTATTGGAATAGTTTAACTCCAAACAAAAAAGACCCCTCTGATTTTTTAATATCAAGAATTGAAAAAGATTTTGATTCTATGGATCTTTTTAAGGAGAAATTAAAAAACAAAGCTTTGGCTCAATTTGGTAGTGGCTGGGCTTGGGTGGTTTTAGAAGGGGAGAAGATAAGAGTAATTTCTACATCGAATGCTAATAACCCTCTAACTCAAAATCAAATTCCTTTGATTTGCTTAGATGTTTGGGAGCATGCTTATTATATAGATTATCGCAATAAGAGGGGAGATTATTTAGATAATTTAATTGAAAACTTAATTAATTGGGATTTCTTCGAAAATAATTTAAAAAGTATTTAATAATTGTTTTTTAAATTCTGTGGATTAACTGTTTATAGAATGTTAACAAAAAAATAGAAAATTTTTAATAAAAAGAGCTGAGTTGTTGATAACTTTAGCTCTTTTTTATTTTTCTAATTTTTATATTGATTTTATTAATGTTTTTTATTATTTTTATTTGTTGACCTTAGGGGAGAAGTGGTGTATAATTATAGTTGTAAGGTAAAAGTGGTGAAAAGTGGTGAATACAAAAAATAATTTATAAAACATTATATGTTTATAGGAGAATACAATCATAATCTAGATGATAAAGGTAGGATAGCTATTCCAGCTAAGTTTAGAGCTGTATTGAAAAAAGGAGGAGTTGTTACTAAGGGCCTAGATAATTGTTTATTTTTATATACTAAAGATCAATGGCAAAAAATAGCTACAAAATTATCAACTTTGCCAATTAGTCAGGCCAAGGCTCGAGCCTTTGCTCGCCATTTCTTGGCCGGAGCTATGGAGCTAGAGTTTGATAATCAGGGTCGA
>Ga0265293_10012447_pt1 | contig 11291 bp, 13 predicted proteins | sample Munlanlewell138R_FD_192505 | JGI IMG/M metagenome (GOLD analysis project Ga0265293, IMG submission 192505) | Leachate microbial communities from a municipal landfill in Southern Ontario, Canada - Leachate well 138R | ecosystem: Engineered > Solid waste > Landfill > Unclassified | place: Canada... | reverse complement strand
TTCGCCGACGTGGCGAAGCGCATCAAAAAAACCCAATGCTGAATTGGATTTTGGGGCAGTCGCTAAGTAGAGCGCCGCTTGGGTGAGGTGGAAACGCCCCTCTGGTAAGCCGATGCGGTCAAACGCTGCGGCGGCGGCTTCAACGACACTGAGGGCGTTTGGGTCTGCAAGGCCCACATCTTCACTGGCACTGATTAATAAGCGGCGGAAGATATAGCGCGGTTCTTCACCAGCGTGAATCATCCGAGCAAGCCAGTAGAGGGCAGCGTCAGGGTCACTGCCCCGAATAGATTTAATGAAGGCGCTGATCACATCAAAGTGGTAGTCCCCCTCTTTATCGTAGAGAACCGCCTTTTGTTGAATTGAATCTTCAGCAACTGCTAAGGAGATGTACTTTGGTTCTTCGGTCGTCTCAATAGCAAGCTCAAGGGCGTTTAACAGCGTTCGAGCATCCCCATCACTAATTGCAACGAGGTGCTCCAGCGCCCCTTCTTCAAAGGTGACAGTGAGCTTCCCATAGCCGCGGTCTTTGTCATTCAACGCTTGGCGGGCGATCGCAAAGAGATCGTCATCGGTTAGGGGTTTGAGCTGGAAAATCCGCGAGCGGGAGACGAGGGCGGCGTTGACTTCAAAGAACGGGTTTTCAGTTGTCGCTCCGATAAGAATCACTGTCCCATTTTCAACCCATGGTAAGAGGGCGTCTTGTTGGCTCTTATTCCACCGGTGTACTTCATCGATGAAGAGAATCGTTCCACGTTGATAGAGAGTAAGGCGCTCGCGAGCTGCATCGATTTCAAAGCGAAGCTCTTTTACTCCACTGAGGACGGCGTTTAAGGTGGCGAAGTGGCGCTTTGTTGAGTTTGCAATTACCCGAGCGAGGGTGGTCTTTCCCGTCCCAGGTGGGCCGTAGAAGATGACACTGGAGAGTTGGTCCGCTTGGATTGCCCGGCGAAGCAGTCGTCCAGGGCCAATAATTGCATCTTGACCGACGTACTCCTCTAATGTGCGGGGGCGCATTCGATAGGCGAGGGGTTGGTCTTTTACACCACTACTAAAAAGTTCCATCAGTGACCCTCCACCCTCAGGCGCTCTTCTTCACTGCCAAGAGCTGCTGAATACCGCTTGATAAAGAGGTCCGCTAAATTCGCTTCAATCGGTGAATCGATGATTGGATGGGTAGCGATCCCTAAGAGCTTGGTGCTCTCTTGGTAGAGGCGGTACCATTCGATCAGTTCAGCCCACCGCTGAAGGGGTTGTTCGAGGTTCTTATGAAGGATTGGAAGCACAACTGATGGGATCTCTGGCTGAAGGTGAAAGAGACCCGAATTTGGTGCGTCTAATGATTCACTCCAATGCATCGAGCGAACCACCTCTTCTAGGCTCTGGGCGCAATCAAAGGCAGTTTGAACAAACGCACTATTTACCTCAGCGGTAAAGCTCTTTAACTCCTCATCAAAGAGGGGAATTGATCCTAGTTGGGTGAGCTCCAGTGCCTCAGGGGGAAGTAAATCCGCTGGATACTTAGCAAGAAGGGTAGAGGTATCGAGGCTGTACATCGCTTCTATGAGCGTCGAGCGTACGTACTGTTGAAATTCAGCAGTATTCTTAGGCTCCAATGATTTGGTACTCGCACAACTGATGGTAATAAGGAGGATGAGCCAGATGGTGAGAACAACCACCACAATCGGGCCTCTCTTCATCGAGTCTTGTCCTTCATCTACCCACCTCATCTGCTACCTCACTCTTCAACTATATTCCGCATTGACCATTTTTTCAAAGTCCTTTGCATCGTAGCGCATCTTATCGGTATTGCAAAGGAGAAGAGCGTTTGAAGCGAATTGCCCATCTTTTCCGAATAAGGAGTAAATGGGTCTTAGTGATGTGCTTTTTTAGTGAAGTTGTTCTTCATCCATTGACCTTTGGGATCTTTGGGCCCACATTTAAGAGGACTGGAGGTATTGTATGCCAAATGAAAAAATGATGAATACGTCAATCGCCCGGGAACGGACGATTTTGAAGAATGTCTACTTGTGGATGACCGCTGGGCTGGGCCTCAGTGCGTTAGTCTCGTCCTTTGTTGCGAGTAACCCCGCGCTGTTACAGGCGCTTGTGGGAAATACCATCAGCTTTATCCTGTTGGTGGTGGCGCAGTTTGCCCTCGTTTTTTACCTAAGCGCCCGCTTAGATCGAATGAGTGCTCAAAGTGCAATCGGGGCGTTTTTAGCCTACGCTGCATTAACAGGAGTGATGCTCAGCACGATCTTCATTGTGTATGCTCAGGCGACCATCGCTCGGGCGTTCATCACCACTGGCTTGATGTTTGCTGGAATGAGTTTGTATGCGATGACAACGAAGCGAGACCTTCACCGCTTTGGTACCTACCTATTCATGGGAATCTGGGGATTAATCATCGCCAGCGTCTTAAACGTCTTCTTTAAATCAAGCGGATTTGAGTTCATTATCTCAATTGTGGGAGTCCTCATCTTCTTAGGCCTCACTGCATGGGATACGCAGAAGATTATTGCGATGAATGAAGCGTACGGTGATAGTGATGATTACACGATTGTCACGAAGATTTCGATTCTTGGAGCGTTAACGCTCTACTTGGACTTCATCAACCTCTTCTTATACGTTCTGCGCCTCTTCAGCCGCTCAGAGCGGCGATAAGGGCGGCGCTACTTCGCTCTTGTAATTCGATGGTTGTGTTACGGATGCCCACCTCTTCAAAGCGGTGGGCATCACTGCTTTGAATGAGGCGATAGCCAAGAGCATTAATCTCATTGGACGGGTGGACGACTTCTACAGCAGAGTACGGTAACCCTGGTAAAAACCCTAAGTGGGCTAGGGCGCTGTGACTAGGGCGGTCGATGTGTGCTGGAATAACAAGGGCGCCTGCCGAAAAACCCCGTTCGGCGATTTCTTCAAAGCTCAAAGTAGTCGCGGCGGCGTACATGCGATCAAGAACTTCGGTGATAAGGCCCTCTTCATCACACACCAATTGATGACCAAAGTGCTTGGGGGTATTGGGGATTGGAAGAAGATGCTCTTCAACCCACCAGCTATACTCAAGAGCTGGGGTAAGTTCATCAAAGAGGACGAGGAGGTGAACCTCCTCAATACTCGTCACTTCAATACCGAAGAAAGGAATAAGAGCAGTGAGCGCACACGCTTCATTAAACGCCGGAAGATTTCTCCCGCAGTTGTGGTCCGTGAGTCCGAGGATGTCGATTCCTTGCTCCTTTGCCTGGATTGCTAACAGAAACGGAGTCAAATCATCGTCGGCGCACGGTGAGAGACAGGAGTGGTTGTGTAAATCAATATTAATCTGCGCCATCACAAGCGTGGAGTGATCGCCAAGGCGGTCTTATAGTGATTCGCTTTTGAAGTGAAGATTGAAATTCCTTCACTCGCAGCCGCTTCAAGCATATCGTCACTCGGGGTGCGATTATTACAGAGGATAATCGCACTGAGGCCAAGAAGGGAGGCAACGGCGACGGTGTTCTTATGCGCCTGGATTGTGCAAAGAGCACTGCCTTCAGTGGCGTTGGCCATCACATCACTGAGTAAATCCCCGCAGTAGAGATCGCCTACGGTTTGCTCTTCATCGGCGAGGTAGAGGCAGGTGATCCCCTCCACGTTCTTAAGATCCTTGACGTTCATCTTCATCCTCCGTTGGTTCAAGGGTAATTGTTGCTGAAACAATCGTTCCGCGTACATCACTTTCAATAAAAAAGGCATCGCTGACACTTTTTACATTGGGCAAGCCCATTCCCGCCCCAAAGCCGAGGGAGCGAATCCACTCACTCGCTGTTGACCACCCGGGGGTAAGTGCCGCTTCAAGGTCGCTAATTCCCGGCCCTTCATCTTGGGCGGTGAGAATTAACGTGGTGGGGGTGTACTCCGCCTTTAAGAGCCCGCCGTTGGAGTGAACAACCATGTTCATCTCCAGTTCATAGCTTGCGATCGCCGCCCGGCGGATAATCGCATTAGGGATCTTCGCTTCTTTTAACCGTTTTTTAATTTGAGTCGATGCGGATCCTGCGTTTTCAAAATCATTCTTTAAAATTGGGTAGGTATGGACCTCTCCACTCATCTCAGTAGCGTGGGCGCGGACTTTGGCGTTCTTCTCAAGCTGTTCAACTTCTTTATTGATCTCCACCAATAAGACAGTGGTGATATCGCGGTTGGTTACCATTCCAACTAAGTGTTTGTACTTATTCAAAACGGGGAAGCGGTGGTAGCGGTAGCGGGAGAAGTAATTGATCGCAAAGCTCACCGGCATCTCTTCATCCAAGACGATGAGGTTTTGGCTCATATGATCTTGGGCGGGGTCTTCGATATACCCCAAATCGAGGGCTTTAATGATGTCATCCATGGAGACGATTCCTACCAAGCGTTTGCCCATGACGATTGGCAAGCCCGTCACCCGCTCGGTGCGCATAATCTCTTGGATGTGTCTCAGTGACGTTTCCTTGGTTGCCGTGATCACATTCGTTGACATCACATCCTTCACTTTAAGACGGAGGATGAGTTCTAAAATGACACTTGAGGAGGTGAGGGTGTTAATAGGAATTTCTTGCATCGGAAACAGTATACAATAGATGTGTACTTTAGTGGGTATTTTGCTATACTTAATTTGGTATGCAAAATGAGAGCGGCGTTCGAATCGCCTATGAAGATTCAAACATCTTAGTTGTAGATAAACCCGCGGGCCTCGCAACTGTTCCCCTGAAGGAAGATCCACCCGAAAAACCAACCCTCCTTGGCGTTGTTGCTGCTGCGTACCCTGAAACCCTCGTTTCCTATGGACGCAATAGTTGGGAAGGGGGAGTGCTTCATCGCCTTGATACCCCCACCAGTGGCTTGGTTATCATCGCCCGCAACCAGTACGCCTTTGACACCCTTACGATCGCTGCCCGAGCAGAGCTCATTACCAAAGAGTACTTTCTCTCCTCAACACACAAAGCAACTCCGCCTGAGGGCTTTCCTCCATATACCTATGAAGACCCTGCTGTCGCTGGGGGAAAGGAAGTAGTAATCGGCTCACTCTTTCGGCCGTGGGGGGAGAGGCGGCGCGAGGTGCGTCCAGTCCTCAGTGATTCGCCCCGTCACCTCTTAGCAAAGACGAGCGGGGTGTGGTACATGACGCGCGTCGTCGCCCAAGGCTCGGGGTTATTTCGAGCTCGAATAACAAGTGGGTTTCGCCACCAAGTGCGCGCCCACTTAGCGTGGAGTGGCCACCCTATTGATGGTGATGACCTCTACGGGGGAAAAGAAGCCGATACTTTGGCCCTACGCTCTACAGCGGTGGAGTTCCCCTTTAATGGTAGTGTGATCGAAGTCCGAGTTAAGGAGTAATAATATGGCTGATCATCGTGAAGTTACATTAGCAAAGCTCTTAGTTGAGTATTCAACTGAAGTGAAACCTGGAGAGAACGTCCTCATCAACGCCGTCGATGTTCCAACGACCATGGTTGAAGAGTTAATCAAGGCGGTCTACGAAGCCGGTGGCTACCCAATCGTCAATACGTGGAGCGAGCGCTTAGAGCGGGCGATGGTCGAAGGCGCAAGCAAGGAGTCCCTTAGTGCGTGGGCCGATGTCGATTCGTATCGGATGAAGCAAATGGCGGTCTTTATTGGAATCCGTGGAGTGGCAAACGTCCGCGAACTCGCCACTATTAGCGAGAAAAGCAACCTTGCATCTCTCCACTACGGTAAACCCGTTCACATGGACATTCGAGTCCCCAAGACGCGCTGGGTTGTTCTGCGCTATCCCACTGAGATCATGGCCCTGCAGGCAAATAAAGGAACGCGGGAGTTTGAAGACTTCTTCTACTCAGTGTGCACCGACGTCGACTACGCCAAGATGGCCAACGCGATGGATGAAGCAAAAAAGTACCTCGATACCGTTGATCACGTTCGGATCGTGAGCCCGGGAACCGACCTCTCTTTCAGCGTAAAGGATATCCCTTGGGTCCCATGTGCCGGAAAGATGAACATCCCCGATGGGGAGATCTACACCGCTCCGGTGAAGAACTCCGTCAATGGAACGATCACTTACAACACCCCTTCAACGAATGGGGGGCACATGTTTACGAACATTCAATTCACCTTTAAAGATGGGAAGATTATTGAAGCGCACGCCGATGATGATGTCTTAGTCAATGAGATCCTCGATCGTGATGAAGGGGCGCGGTACATCGGCGAGTTCGCCCTTGGGTGTAACCCTCAAATTCTCGAGCCGATGGATAACACCCTCTTTGATGAAAAGATCGCTGGCTCGTTCCACTTTACCCCCGGAAACGCCTACGAAGACGCCGATAACACCAACCGCTCTTCAGTGCACTGGGATTTAATTCAAATCCAGCGCCCCGAATACGGCGGCGGTGAGATCTACTTTGATGGTGTGTTAGTGCGAAAGGATGGGGTCTTTGTTGATCCTCGCCTGACGATGTTAAATCTCTAAGAAGTTCATCCATATGCCCACCATCTTGGTGGGCATCCTATTCGCTATTTCTCAACCTCAACAACTTCAATCGAAGTGAGGCTTTCACCAACTGCTTTCTCAACTTTACCTTTTGCTTCTTCTAGGGCGACTTCTAACTCTTTCGCTAAAGCAACCCCCTCTTCAAAGAGGGCGATTGAATCATCTAAGGAGGTGTGCTCATCTTGGAGCTTCTTGGTAATCTCTTCGATCTTGGCAATCTTTTCTTCAAAACTCATTTCAATCCTCCACGGATACTCTCTTTGACCCATCACCCCAAGTGAGGGTAAGAATCTCGCCGCTCTGTACTGCCTTGGCGCTCTTGATTACAGTGTTCTCTTGGTTTGTCACAAGGGCGAAGCCTCGGTCAAGTATCGCTAATGGGCTTAATGCGTTTAATTGGGTTGTTATCATCCTAAGGCGATTTGTTCGCTTCTCAAGCCTGTTCTCCATTGCTCTACTCAGCGCTAACTGGGCGTTCGCCAACCTGAACTGTCGTCTATCAACGTGACTTACAAGGTAGGAGCGTAAGGCGGGAATACTCGCTCTACTAAGAACTGCTTCAGCTCGGAGAATCCGATTTTCCATCGCTGATGTGAGATATTGGATATGCCGCTTTAATTCAATCTTTGAATCGTAGATTCCTTGGCTGATTAATTCTGCCGCAGCGGATGGAGTAGGGGCGCGAAGATCAGCGACAAAATCACTGAGCGCCCAATCGATCTCGTGGCCAACTGCGCTGACGGTGGGAATCGCCGAGGCGTAGAGTGCCTCTAAGACGATCTCTTCACTGAAGGGCAGTAAATCTTCGATCGAGCCACCACCGCGGGTGATTAGCAGAAGATCACACCCTGAAAGGAGGTTTGCCTGCTCGATCCGAAACGCAATGGACGCAGCGGCATCCACCCCTTGAACGAGGGAGGGAAAGAGGAGGACATCAAGTGATGGTGCTCTTCGACTCAGGACGGAGAGCACGTCTTGAAGGGCAGCTCCGCTTTCACTGGTAATGAGCCCAAGTTTTTTTGGGAATTTGGGTAACGGCCGCCTTTGGGTAAAATACCCTTTTTCTTGATAGCGACGCTTGCGCTCTTCTAAGAGGGCAAGCAAATCTCCAAACCCAGTTTTTACCATCGTATCGCATTTGATTTGATACGTTCCCCGTGGGGGATAGAGATCAAGTGAGCCGGTAATCGTTACTTTATCGCCGTCACGAGGGGCGAAGTTTACTTTCCATGAATTTGTTTTGAACATGACACAGCTAATCTGTGCCCCTTCGTCTTTGAGGGTAAAGAACCAGTGGCCACTGGAGGCGGGGCGGAAGTTCGAGATTTCACCGCTGACGCTGAAGAAGGGGAAGCCCTCTTCAAGGGTTCGTTTAATGGAGGCGGTTAACTCTGATACGGTAATAGTTGGAACATCCACTGTGGTTTCCCTTGGAAAAAAAAGAGACAGCCTTAGTAGCTGTCTCGATCGCAAAGCACTACTCCTTACTCGGGAATAATTGCTTCAGTTGGGCAGACGTCCGCACATACACCGCAGTCGATGCAGAGGTCGGCGTCGATCACATAGATATCGCCTTCACTGATTGCCCCAGTAGGGCACTCTGGCAGACAGGACCCACACGCTGTGCAGGCATCCGTGATTGTGTAAGCCATGGATAGCTCCTTAAGTGGTATCGTTAGCCAAACTATATACCCCTCAAGAATTCTAGTCAACAAGAGGTGGGAAATTGGAAAAAAAAGCTAGGCTTGAAAAACCTAAATCTTTTTTTGAATCGGTTCGGGGTAATACCCTTTAGTCCATTTATGAATTAACGTATCGCACAAATTGTATCCCAGCTCTTTGAATGTTGGCCCCAGGTAAGGGATTGGTGGGGTGAGGGAGAAGTTAAGTTCTACCTCGATGGCGATAACGAGTATCCAACGATATGTGGAACGGGAATGGAGGACTATTTCGGATACCCATTTTATTCTGTCCAGGATACGCTTGTTCACTCTGATTATCACATGGATGATACAGCTCCGATGCGCGCTTTCTATCGGTGGCATGTGAAAGACCCTATTTTCTTTCAGAACGACTTAAAAGTCACGCTTCAACAAATCGGTGTTGGCCATGGCGGGCTGTTTGAACGGCGAGATGATCTCTGTTCAGTGGCGTATTGGTATCAACGCCACTCACATGCGCCCTTTCCTGCACTACCAACCGTAGCCGAGCGGTGGCCAAGATAAGGGGGAATGTATATAGAGAAGACCATGGTCATACCCGAAGCCATGATCTTCCTTTGTGTTGATAGATGGTGGAAGAGCTCTTAAGAATTCTCCGCCATTCGCACCATCTATAAAGAATCAACCTTGCAAGTTGCCAAGCTCAACAGTACTATCACCAAGGTGGAGGATTTCTTGAAACAGTTAGTATTAGCGGAAAAACCGAGTGTGGGGCGGGAGCTCGCCCGGGTGTTAGGGTGCCATGAGCGCCACGAAGGGTATCTTGAAGGAAGTAACTATATTATTACGTGGGCGCTTGGCCACTTAGTTGAGTTAGCTCAACCCGCCATCTACAGCGATTCCTATAAACGATGGTCGCTTAAAGACCTGCCGATGCTCCCGGCGAAGCTGAAGCTTGAAGTGATCGAGCAAACAAAAGATCAATTTCGAGTCGTTCAGAGCCTTGTTGATCGGGCGGATGTATTAAGCTTAATCATCGCCACCGACGCGGGGCGGGAAGGGGAGCTCGTTGCTCGGTGGATCATTGAAGAAAGTGGTTACCAAGGTCCGATCAAGCGGTTGTGGATTAGTAGCCAAACCGAGGAGGCAATTAAGCAGGGATTTGCCAACCTCAAAGATGGTTCACTCTATGAGAACCTCTACCACGCAGCGTTCAGTCGCGCGGCTGCCGATTGGTACGTTGGAATGAACGTAACCCGGGCCCTAACGTGTCACTACGACGCCCGTCTCTCAGCTGGACGGGTTCAAACTCCGATCCTTGCCTTGATGGTTGACCGCGAAGATGAAATTGAAGCGTTTAATGGGCGCTTTTATTGGACGGTAAAAGCAGATTTTGGCGCCCTGGGTGCTACGCTATGGCCCACTGAAGAGACGAGCCGGATTGATGTTGAAGAAGAGGCTCAGAAGTATAAAGAGCTCATCGAAGGAAAAATGGGGAAGATCTCGGCAGTTGATCGCAGTGAGAAATCAATTCCCGCTCCACTAGCATATGATTTAACGGCCCTCCAACGTGATGCCAACACCCTCTTAGATATGAGCGCAAAGGAGACCCTCGATGTTCTTCAAGGCCTCTATGAGCGGCATAAGATCGTCACCTATCCAAGGACCGATAGCCGCTACATCTCAGCGGATATTGTACCTACCTTGAGCCGAAGGGTAGCGGCCCTCAGTCAAACCCAAGTTGGCTCGGTTAGTCGTGACTACCTTTCTCGCGGATACACCTTTGATGAGAGTCGCTTTGTCCAAGATGCAAAGGTCACGGACCACCACGCGATTATTCCCACTGAAATTCCCGTGGATGTGAACCGCCTTTCAAAGAAAGAGAGCGATCTCTTCCATTTAATCGCCTTGCGTTTCTTAGAAGTTTTATCTCCAAGTTACCGCTACGACTCAATTCTCACCACCATTGAGTGTGAAGGCTTGAGCTTTAAGAGTCGCTCAACAAAGCCACTCGAACTGGGATGGCGAGCTGTAGCATTGAAGTCCAACCTCAAGAGCGCTGAGTTTGTTGATGATGAAGAAGGTTCGAGTGAAGAGGTGATTGAAGGGATCCAATTGCCCGTCAAGGAGGTTACGATTCGACGATACACGACCCCCGCTCCCATGCGCTACACCGAGGCAACCCTCCTTCTTGCAATGGAGAACGCCGGGCGCCTCGTTGATGACCCTCTTTTAAAGAAGCAGATGGGTGGGGGATTAGGTACTCCTGCTACCCGTGCTGATATCATTGAAAAGCTCATTCAAAACACCTACATCGAACGTGATGGGAAAGAACTCGTTCCCACCCCTAAGGGGCGGGAGCTCATTCGCCTCGTTCCCCCTTCACTGCGCAGTGCAACGCTCACCGGCGAGTGGGAGCTCCGCCTTTCGAATATCGCCGAGGGTCTTGAAGAAAGTGGTCCGTTTTTAGCTGATATCAAAGCAAGTGCCCGTGAGCTAGTTTCTTCAGTGAAGAGTAGTGGCGAAGTCTTTGAGCCCCACTTCCCCGGTTCAAAGAAGTGCCCCCACTGTGCAGCGGTGATGATGAAGATTACCGACCCGATTGGCCAGGCGCACTTCATCTGCCAACGCCTCTCATGCGCCTACGAAGAAAAAGAGATTAAAAAACGAGTCTTCATCGAACCCGCTCCGAAAGCTGTAAAAAAAGTTGTCATTGCAAAAAAAGCAGAAGATGGTGCACCACCGATTAAAAAACGGGTGGTCGTGAAGAAAAAAGAACCAGCTGAACTACCGTATCGCTGGGAGACAACGATTGAAGTTGTTCGCCCCTCTAAGCGAAGCAGGCAAGATCGACCAAGTCATCGCTCAGGGTGGAATGCTCCGATCTCTTCGCCCCACCTTACTACCGAGACTCCAAGCGGCGGTGGCTCGATCGCTGACTTCATGCGCGCCCAAGAGAAGCGGGAACGAAGAGGGAAGAAGCGGTAGGTTTGTTATTATAAAAACAAAATGTTATGCCATGGACATGTTTGTAATTTTCTGCTAGGCTCCTTTCAAAGAGGGAACGCCTATGCAGATTGCATTAGTTGGATATGGAAAAATGGGCAAGATCATTGAAGATCTCGCCTCCGATGGTGGGCACA
>Ga0265293_10012446_pt1 | contig 11291 bp, 6 predicted proteins | sample Munlanlewell138R_FD_192505 | JGI IMG/M metagenome (GOLD analysis project Ga0265293, IMG submission 192505) | Leachate microbial communities from a municipal landfill in Southern Ontario, Canada - Leachate well 138R | ecosystem: Engineered > Solid waste > Landfill > Unclassified | place: Canada... | reverse complement strand
CTCACTTACCCGGTTGTATCAGTTAAATATTAAAATTAACAGGAAGTTTCCATGGATGACACCGGATTCACAAAACCCAGATAGAACGATTGATCAAAATGATTTTGAGTGGTTTGTCGATCATATCCGCAACAACCAAAAAAAAATTACTCCAAAGCGAACCGAGAGCTAACCGGGGATATTAAGTGAATAATGCAGATAAATGATAAACAGATAATTGCATTGCGTCCAGGTTATTTAAGATAGAAATCAAAATATCATTCAATCGGGCGGGTATAAACTGGTTAAATGAACCTTGATATGATACAATAAAAAAGAGTTACAAGTTCCAATCATTGTAACCCTCTTGTTATTCGTCGGCTTGCAGGGATTCGAACCCTGGACCCGCTGATTAAGAGTCAGCTGCTCTGCCAACTGAGCTACAAGCCGATTTGCGTGCAAATGTAATAAAATTATCGTTTCCCAAATTTATTTTTTTTGTCTACTAAAATCTATATGCCAACACATTCAATCACTTACAATATAATATTTTTAAAAACCACCAAATTACCGGATTTAATGAAAACGTAATACGTTGGAAGACGCTGTTCCTGATAACTGTCCGGTTTTTCATTTCTTTTCATATTTCCTGGCGCAAAAGCTGGCGCAGGAATACAGAACATTGTTTCATCACAACACCTCATTTAATACAGGAATAAATTTTCTTTATCCGGTCATTGTCCATGGCTCCGATATAATGGCGGGTTACCAGACTGTTACTATGCCCCAGACATATCCCGATATCATCCAAACTCACATCAGCACGGCGCAATGTGGTCGCAAAACAATCCCTGGCAGTACATAATTTGAGCGGTACGGATAGGTTCATCTTCTTATTGAGCTGACCTAATCGGGCGTTCATTTTTGAGCTGATTTTATGTACCCTGTTCACAAAAGATTGCTCGGTATATTCCTCATTAATCTGGCCAATTATAAACGGACTTGTCTTCACACCCACCTTTTCAATTGATTCTTCCAATGGTGGTGTGATCGAGACCGGTATCTGTCTTTTCAGGTTTTTCCTTGTTGTTTCTGTCTTTTTCCGATCGAAGAATATCATATCACCATGAATGTTGCTCCACTTCATCCGAACCAAATCAGAAATATTGATACCACCACATCGATATAAAAATTTCCAAATATCAAGAGCGTACTCCTGCTCGGGTGAGTCGAAATCATTAAATGAAATTACCTTTTCAATTTCATTTTCAGCAAGTACAAGCTTTTCCGGAATATAGGTTGCTATCTTGTATCCACCCCGTGAAAATGGGTATTGATAAAAATCGGGTAACAATTTTTCCTCATACCTATAATAATTTATTACCCGCCTGATATCCCTCATGTACGAACTAACCGTGGTCTGGGAGCATCCTTGATTGAATAGATATGTTTCAAATTCAATTAAAAAATCTGGCGTAATTTCTAATATTGATAATCCCTTTTTAAATTTCTCAAGGATGTTCATTGTATTACGGTAATGAATCTTGGATTTTAATTTTACCCCTCTATAGTTCTCATTGAACCTGGTAATCAGTTCCTTCATCAATAAATTGCCGGAAATGGTTTTAACCGGTTTTTTGAAGAGTTCCCTGAATCGTTTCTTATTGAAGGGTCTCAAATTATCAAAAATCTTCTCTGCCTTGGTTACCTGTTCATTGGCCCAGCCACGAAATTCAATACTTTTTGAGTCAACCGATTTTTTAAGAAAAATGTGTTCATATTGATCCACCAGGCAACTGCCAATGGTTTTAGTCGCCTGTACTCAAAGGAAGAAAAAGTGAGTAAACAAATAATACATTTTATCACGTTATTTATATCAATAATGTGTATTTTTACACAAAATTGATATATGAAAATTAACAGAAACATATTAAACGACCTGACAAGATGGAAAGACAGCCCATACCGGAACCCTCTTGTTTTGCAAGGTGCAAGACAGGTGGGCAAGTCGTTTGTGCTTAAAAAATTCGGAGAGCAGTATTTTGAGAATTACTGTTATATTAACTTTGACTTTGAAAAAGAACACAAATCTGAATTTGCCAAAACCAAAGATCCGGTTAGACTGGTTTCCTACCTTTCAATGGTAAAGGGAATCAATATTAAACCGGAATCAACGCTGATTATCTTCGATGAAATACAGGAGTGCAACGATGCCTTGAACAGCTTAAAATATTTTAACGAACTAATGCCTAATCAAGCTGTGGCTTGTGCAGGTTCGTTACTTGGCGTGGCATTAAAAAGGGAAGGTTCTTCGTTTCCTGTTGGCAATGTCGATTTTTTTACTTTATACCCTGTTTCTTTCAGCGAATTTCTTCCTGTTTTCAATGATAACTTATACAGGTATGTTGAAAACTATGTTAGTGCCCGTAAGTTGGATACTATTCCCGATATATTTCACAACCAGCTGATTGAAGCATATAAAATATATTTATGTTGCGGGGGGATGCCTGAAACCATTGTGCGGTTCCTTGAAACAAAAAACTGGGAAGAGACCGATTCAACCAATAACAAGATCCTCACAGCATATGCTCTTGACTTTGCAAAACATATCGACAGCAAAGATATTCCACGCATTCATCGGCTATGGCAAAATATTCAGGATAACCTGGCAAAGGAAGATCGAAAATTCAAATATTCGCTGATAGAAAAAAATGCACGTGCACGCGAATATGAAAACTCTGTTGAATGGTTAGTGTTTAGTGGTTTAGTTAACCGTACGTTTGAAGTTCAAACGCCCCGGCTACCTCTTTCTGCATACAAAAACAGTTCCGCGTTTAAACTATACATGGTCGATTCGGGATTGTTGCGCACAAAACTTCGCCTGACCCCATTGGCCATTCTGCAAGGCGACAAACTTTTTACTGAATTTAAGGGTATTTTAACCGAAAATTATGTACTTCAATCGCTTACTCGGCAATTTGGAAATGAGATTTATTATTGGACTTCGGGCAATCGGGCTGAAATAGAATTTATGCTCGAAAAAAACAGCCGGATAATCCCCGTCGAAGTAAAATCTTCTGCCAACATAAAATCTAAAAGTTTGTCGGAATACAGAAAAAAATATCAACCCGAATTGTCGATAAGGCTGTCATTGAAGAATTTAGAGAAAAATGATGATTTGATTAATTTACCGCTCTATCTGGCCGATTACATCGAAATCTTAATTTAATAAACATATAATCCGGATTACATTGAAAATCTAAAGAGATTTTTCGGGCGATGCAGACAAAACGGAGAAATACCTGGTGTATCCTGGAGAACTTTCCACGAAAATCTCAGAGGTGAGCCTCATCGGACAGTAAGCGTCTCCGCGTCACCCTTACATAAGGTTTCTTCCTTCTCCTTCCTCTGATTTATCGGTTTGTTTTTTAGTCCAGTGGTTGGGTAGTAACTCCTGAAAAATTTCATCAGGAGCATTTGGGCTGATATATGCCAGTCTGTTTAATATATGTACTAACCCCCCAATAATATGAAATAAAATTGGCGAAACGGTTTGACACTTTAATTTTGTAAAATTATGACAAAAGAAAGGCGTCAATGGGGCAAAGAACAGAAGCTCCAGATTATTCAGGAAGCAGAAGTTAATGGGTTGCAGGCAACTCTTCGCAAGTACAACCTGTCACAATCGTTGTTTCACAAATGGAAACGCACCTTTAATGAACAGGGAGCCATGGGGCTTGAACCACAGTATTTAAAAGTTGATCCTGAGAAACGAAAGATGGAACAGGAAATAAAGCGGCTTCGGGAACTGGTGGGAGAACTTAGCCTGGAGTTGCGGTTTAAGGATGAGCTTTTAAAAAAAAACCGTTACTAAAAAGCGATGCCATGCAAGTTATTGAAGCTTTTGAGGGGCAGGTATCAATTACAAAGCGGTTGCAGTGGAGTGGCATCAACCCAAGCAGCTTTTACTATGTTGCAAGAAATGGGAAGCCGGGACGTAAACCAAGTCCTGTAAATTTAAAAACAGATGGTAGCAACGCCACCAATCATGAAGTTGTGGAAGAGATAAAAAACATATTGGGCATCGAATTTTTATGCTATGGCTATAAGCCTGTTACTGATGAATTGTTTGACCGGGGATTTATTGTGAACCATAAAAAAGTATATCGGTTAATGAAGCAGCACAAACTATTGTGTGGAAAGTCTATATCAACTCATTTTGGCAAACGCAAATTTGTCCGTTTTCGTAAAATCAGGGCAGAATATCCTTTACAACACCTGTGCATGGATATTAAGTATATCCCTATTAACGGGAAATTTGCATACCTGCTTTCGTTAATCGATGTATATACTCGAAAAATAATGGGATATGTCTTCAAACAAAGCATTAAGCAGTATGATGTATTGTGGCTACTGAAAAATGTACTGCCTGAAAAAGCTAATGTACCCATTACTTTACGTAATGATAACGGGAGCCAGTTTATCGCAAAATCAGTAAGGGCATATCTGGAAGAAATTAATGTTGTTCATGAATTTACCCATGTTGCTACTCCGGAAGATAATGCCTACATTGAGGCTTTCCATAGCATCATGGAGCGGGAACTGGTTTCCCGGTATGAGTTCGAATCATTCCACCATGCAGATATGAAAATCGCCCAGTACATTTTCACCTATAACCATATCCGCAAACATGGCTCATTAGGGCTTCGAACACCTGTTGCGGTGTGGAATGAGTATTTTTTCAGGCAGTCATCTGATAAGCAACCAATTGCCGCAAAGCCGGAGGAATTGTCAAGGTTTTTTGAAGAAAAAAATCCACCGCTGAAACTTGTTAACCAGAAACAAAACATTTTTTCTTCAAAAACGCAGTTTAACCTTTACAATTCCATAGGCGGGGCTAAATTTGTTTATCTGATGGCGAATGATGTGATTAAAAATTATATTTGTAAAAACAGTCAAACTTTTTTTGAGTTTTATTCCAGTTAATAAGGGGTAGGTACATACCTTGATACAACAGTGTTGATGAATAACAAAAAGGTTAACCAGGAAATCAGCTGCGCAACATCAGGTTATTTAACTCAAAGTTTACAATTACGTAGGCAATTTCAAAAAGTGTTTAAGCAATGGTAACATTTAACATTTTTCTGTTTCATTTTTATGCATTGTTGATAATTTTATGTTACTTTGAATCAGTTATGTGCTTCGATAATTAGATAAAACGAAGCTATTGATTAATATTGTATTGATTGACGTTTTAGGAGTTGAAACGAGCATGGTCAATTTAAGCACAATTGAGTAGGATAAAAATATATGCGAGTTCAATCTGATATTTTAGTAAACAAATTATTTTAATCAGATGAAGTATAACATTAAAAAAACACAAAATGAGAACACTGAAAGCCTTTAAATTATCTTTATGGATCGTAGCATTCGGGATATTGGCAAGTGGCTTTTATTCCTGCGGTAACAGAAGTCAGAAGAATAGCAAAGAACGGCTGGAAATCTCCGACGAGATGATTGAACAAGAGGTCGAAGAGTACATCTATCCGCTGCCCTCAACTTTTGAGGTAACCAACATGTTGAATGAAATCGAAGCAAGTTACATCTTTGATATTGCCAGCGATCCGGAAAAAGCCGGGAGTTATTTCACGGAAAAAAGCAGGGCAATTAATCTTGGTGTTTACATCGCTGACCTTGCTTATGCTACTACTTATAATCAAACATCAGAAGTACAGGACTATTTCAGGGCGATTGAAAGATTAACCCGCGAATTGGATATGTCTGCAGCTTTTTCCAGTGATTTACCGGCGAAAATCACAGAAAATATCAAAAATAAGGAAGAGCTGACTGATCTCGTTACAACTGTGTTTCAGGATGCTTATTCATTTATGAATGAACACGGAAGAACGGAACTTTCTTTCCTGGTACTGGCAGGTACCGTTTATGAAGGATTGTTCCTCACGACTCATATTTCTGAAAACACATTTCAGAACCCACGTTTGATTGAAACCATTCTTTTTCAAAAAGAACATATTCTGAAATTGGAAGAAATGATGGAAAAATACCGCGACTCAGAATTACTTAGTGAAACGTGGCTGAATATCTCAGCAATAAATGAAATTTATGCCCTTGAAGAAGGAACGACATCGATGACTGAGGAGCAGGTTACGAAACTGACGGAAACCATTACTCAAATAAGGAACAAGCAAGTCAGGTAACATTCATGCCGTCGATATAAACTACCGGGTTTTTTCGTTTCCGAAAGGGCGATAAGGCCCGTTTTTCAATTTCTGGCTTATGTACGAAGAAATTATTGAAAGCCTTTTAAAGTTTTTTGCCATTGTAACCGATTATGATGACAACAAAACTTCTGAGCATGCCTCACAGAATGTAATTGCTTATCTGGAAGAAAATTTTAGCCGGGATCAGGTTGAAAAGTACATGGGGATGTACTATAACTTTGTTCACTATTATCATATTGAGAATAAAGGGCTGTTTTACGAAGAAGAAGGAAGCGGAGAAAAATTTATCAACAAAAAGTACGTCAGGAAAATTTGCAAAGGAATTGTCGATCAATTCGATTTGGGAACACGGTTTATGATTGTCGGTCAACTTTTAAATTTCATTTATAAAGAGGGAGGCGTCAGTGACCACGACAGGCAGATCGTTGACATCGTTGCAAAAGGGGTGAAAATAAAATCGCGGGAGTATAAAGACCTTGCCCGGTTTTTTCTTGAATCCATTCATGCTGTAAAAGGAAAGAGCAACCTGTTTGTCGTTAATGGAAATGAAACGTATCCAGACAAACAAATCCAACACCTTTACCGTGAAAATCAAAAAGTTGAACTTGAGATTATCCGTGTAAGCAGTATAAATACGTTGTTTTTCAAATATTGGGGCCCCAGGAACATGTACCTGAACGGCCATCGCCTGGTGCAGAACAGATTGTATGTGTTCCCGCCCGGGGGAATATTGAGAACGTCCCGGATTATTCCTATTTACTACAGCAGCATTATGTCGAGGTTTATCCAGGAACCGGGAAAACCCAAAATCGTATTCAATGCGGAGCATGTGGAATATCGCTTCAGCCGGAAAAACTATGGGTTGCATCCCGTTAGTTTCCAGGAACGGTCGGGCGATTTGGTGGGTATTCTCGGAGGAAGCGGAGTTGGAAAAACAACACTACTAAATGTGCTCAACGGGAAACAAAAACCTCACAAAGGACGAATCATTATCAATGGATACGATATTCATGACCCCGAAAATAAAGAATTTATCAACGGCATTATTGGTTATGTTCCTCAGGTTGATTTTTTGCTCGAAGAACTTACCGTTTATGAAAACCTGAAATACAACGCGCGTTTCTGCTTTGGAAACATGGATAAAGAGCAAATCAGGGAGAAGATTGAACAATCGCTGCATGATTTCGACCTGGTTGAAGCAAGGGACCTGGTTGTTGGCAGTCCGTTGAAAAAAATACTTAGCGGGGGGCAGCGAAAACGCCTGAACATTGCCCTTGAATTGATGCGCGAACCATCCATTTTATTTGTGGATGAACCAACCTCCGGCCTGTCATCGGCTGATTCGGAAAAAGTAATGTACCTTTTAAAACGACAATGCCTGAAAGGAAAGCTTGTTTTTGCGAATATTCATCAGCCATCCAGCGATATTTACAAGCTTTTCGACCGAATCATTGTGATGGATAAAGGAGGCCGGGTTGTGTTTTTTGGCAATCCGATGGAGGCGGTAACTTATTTTAAACACGAAACAAATTACATTAATCCCGATGAAAGTGAATGCCTTGCCTGCGGTAATGTGCAAACAGAACAACCACTGCGTATTATACAAACACGGATGGTCGATCCGTTCGGCAAAAATATCCGCCGCCGTAAAATTACACCTGAAGAGTGGTACCAAAGGTATAAGGAAAAGGTAGAGCCCAGGGTAGTGGATTTCATGAAATTGAACCCCAATACACGACAGGAATTACCGGAAATTCAATTTGAGATTCCAACGTGGTTTAAACAGCTTCAATTATTTGTAAAACGGGACCTTGCAACGAAAAAGGCCAACCGGCAATATTTGACCATCGCTCTGCTCGAGGCGCCGGTTCTGGCCATTTTACTTGGGTTCTTTTCAAAATTCAGCGATACCGCCGAATATTTAGTCCGGTATAACGACAATATACCTGCGTTTCTTTTCATGAGTGTTGTGGTCGCCCTTTTTATCGGATTAAGTGTCAGCGCAGAAGAGATCTTCAAAGACCGGAAAATAAGAATGCGCGAAGAATTCCTAAACCTGAGCAAGGGAGCATATCTCACATCAAAAATAGTGATCCTCTTCTCCCTCTCTGCTATCCAGGTGCTTTCGTTTGTGTTAATTAGCAACTACATGCTTGAAATAAAGGATGTTACTTTTTCTGCCTGGGCTATTCTTTTTACAACAGCCTGTTTTGCCAATTTACTGGGGTTGAACTTGTCAGCCGGGCTGAACTCTGTGGTTGCCATATATATTTTAATTCCTTTGTTGCTGATTCCGCAATTGTTGCTTAGTGGTGTAATCATCGATTTTAATAAGATGCACAGTTCAATGAATAGTTATGAAAAAACACCGTTAATAGGGGATGCAATGACGTCCCGTTGGGCTTATGAAGCGTTGGCAGTGAACCTTTACAAAAACAATGATTACCGGAAATATCTTTTTGAAGAAGAGGTGAGAAAAAACGAGCTTGGGTTTAAGGCTTTTTATTTAGTACCCGAACTGGGAAAATATTTAAATTCCTATGAGTCACTCAATGAAAACAATCAACAAAAGAGTGCAGCATCATTGGCGCTGCTGCTTGAGAATTCTTTCAACGATTTAACGGTCGAAGTGCCCCCTCGCAGCGATTCCGTGAATTTGGCCATTGAACAGCTTTCTGCAAATAGATCTGACCAACATGCCATTTCCATCCTTTCAGATTACCTGGATTACTCTGCGAAACAATACAAAGCAGCTTACAACGAAGCCAACAATGCCCGGGAGAAACAATACAGACAGTTTCTTACCCTTTTCAATAATGATCCGGAAAAACTGGAAGTTTTTAAAGATCGTCACACAAACGAAAAGCTGGAAGAGATTGTCAGGGATAAATATTCAGCTCACAAAATTTACATCACCAATAACCGGATTTACCAGGGCGACGAACCCATTTACCGAAAACCGGTTAATAATAACGGTACAGCCCATTTTTACAGTGCGTATAAATATATTGGAAATGTGAAAATGAATACCACATTGTTTAATATTCTTGTTATCTGGGTTTTTACTTTTTTACTTATGGTTGCACTCTATTTTGATGCCTTGCACAAGGTACTTACAACCATTGAAAGATGGCGGCTAAACCGACTGGTACAACTAAGAGACCGGATTTTTTATAACCCCATGGCGTTTATGAAGCCTCATCACCCAAAAAAATAAGTGGGTTAGTATGTGCTGCGATCATGATTGATAAACCACCTTCATCAATTGATTGATACTAAAACCGACAACCCTGTTTTTTCAAAACAGTATAACCGGAACCTGTCTGACGTTTTTGTACGGCACCGGTCATTATATTACGATAATTTAATGCATGTTCGTACTCATAACGAAATGGATCAGTGGCTAAAAATTTTTCTGACAGGTGTGATTGAGATTCTTTACCACATTACCTGAACTGGTACCCGCCTTCTTTCATTTGCGAGAAGGCCATGGGGCCTAAGTCGATTGCTACGGCGCGCCCATCGAGTGTGGGGTGGACAGTGCCTTTGGCTTTCAGATAAGCTTCAACTGCCTCGTGCATGGTGTATTCCTGAAGACTGACATCAGCGGCATTCTGCATTCTGCACATGGTGCTCCGGGGTTCTCCGGTGCGATTGCAGGAAGCCATGGTGTACATTTTATCTAATTTCAAAGGTTGGCCCTGAATAGTAATGCTTTCTATCCGGCTGCCCAGTTCTTTTGAAGTGTCAAAACTTATCGTCAACCCAGAAAAACGTACCAGCCATCCGCCGAAACGCTCCTCATAATTGGCTGCAAAAACATTGTTAATCTCTTTTTCCAGCCAGTCATTTATCTGCCGGCCACTAACTTTTCCAATTTTAATATGCTCATCAACAGGCAGCATTCTCCATAAATCAGCTTTGGTAACAGGAGCTTTTCCGTTTGAATCAGGCACAATGGGCACTCCGAAACGAAATCCGTTTGAAGTGGCAAAGTCCACCCCTGTTTTCCAGCGTATCGCATCTGTAATGAGATTATCCATCGGATTTTCCACCACGAGATATCGGTATAAAGGGGCAGTTGTGTAACCTAAAACGGCTTGCATCTCTCCCTGATAGGGTGCTGTGGCCTCATCGATAAGCTGCTGAACCCTGTTATCGGCCTTATATTTTTCAGGTGAAACCTCTATTAGCTCATAGTTGTAATCAATAATTTTATTATTTCTGACCTTCAAATCCAGTTTCCCAACAAAGGAAGAAAACGCACCCGGTTCCACTACCTTGGCATACTTCCCCTCAATGGGTTTCCTGATGCGTTCGTGCGTATCATTGCCAAATATGAAATCAACTCCTTCAACCTTCGGATTATTGGCCAGCATCACTTGTTTCGAAATCCCAATATGGGCAATCAGAATCAGCACATCCACTTCTTCTTCGGTTTTGAGATGGGTAATCAGCTCTTTCAGATTTTCTTCAACAGGTGTGAAAAGAATTCCTTCACTGTAGGTAGGATTCTGTCGAATGGGTATTTCAGGATCATTGTATGCGATAAACCCGATTTTTAAGCCCTTTAATTCTGTAACCCAATAGGGAGGGAACAAAGCATCGCCGGTTTCTTCATCAAACATATTGGCCGCAATTACCCTGGTGTTATAGTCATTCATTAGCTCAAGCATTGTCTGTTTCCCATACACCACCTCCCAGTTGCCGGGAATCAGCAAATCGTAATTCATTGCCCGCACAATGGGCGGAAAAATTTTCCCCCGGGAATGAACACTTTCACCGCTTCCCTGGAAAAGGTCGCCACCGTCAACCAGAATAGTTCCGTCCGGGTTCAGGCCCCTGATGCTGTCGGTGAGTGTTTTAATATGTGCCAGACCCCCTGTTTCCCTATATACAATATTGTCGTTTTCCACAAAAAGCTCAGTGTGCGGATTAAGATAGGCGTGAATGTCCGCCGTTTGCAGAATTGTGATGGTTTTTTCTTCCTGTTTTTCTTTGTTTTGACAACCACTTAGCAGCAGAACCACAAGGCTTGCAATAATCGCCGGTTTGTTGATAAAAACTGAG
>Ga0265293_10012444_pt1 | contig 11293 bp, 5 predicted proteins | sample Munlanlewell138R_FD_192505 | JGI IMG/M metagenome (GOLD analysis project Ga0265293, IMG submission 192505) | Leachate microbial communities from a municipal landfill in Southern Ontario, Canada - Leachate well 138R | ecosystem: Engineered > Solid waste > Landfill > Unclassified | place: Canada... | reverse complement strand
TATACAATATTTCAATCTGTTTTTTAAAATTTTCTATGACAAATCTTCCTTCAATCCGTGACAGAGTGTCGGAATATCTCCTTTTAAAAGGGATATCAAAATATCGCTTTTATCAGAAGACGGGTCTTTCAAACGGGTTTTTAGATAAGGAGGGGTCAATCAATAGTGATAATTGTGAGAAAATATGCTATGCTTATCCGGACTTGGATCCGGAGTGGTTGCTGACCGGAAAAGGCAGTATGTTGAAAACTTACGACCACTTTCAGGAGGAAAATGTCGAAAAATCTACCTCTGTTGAAACGTTGGTACAAAAAATAGTGGAATTATCTTCTGAAAATACTTTACTCAAAAAAGAAAACGAAAACCTGAAAAAGAAAATCGTCTATTACAAACCCTTCGATGAGGACGATTTGAGAGATAATATTGCTGCAGAACCAAGAGTTTGATACTTTGAAACAATACAAAATTTTCTATTGTTATAAATAATATCTGTTGTGCTTGTTTATACCAAAGCCATTAGTTATCTTTTATTATTTCCGTGTATTTGCTGTTTATTGAAAGCATTGTTTTGCTAAAGTTTTATTTTTATGTTTCTTTGTGTGAATTGATAATTATTTTGTATTTTTGTAAAAAAATACAGAAAGCTTGAACAGCATCTAATTTTAAAAGATTCATGTAAATGTTTTGTTTATGACCTCATCACATAAAACATTTTTATCAGTAGTTGTGTTAACCTTTTTAATCTCTATAATCAAGGCTGATAATTATTATTTTGAACAGATTTCTCTGAATGAAGGTCTTTCTCAATCATCAGTAAAATGTATTTATCGGGATAGGGTAGGGTTGTTATGGATTGGTACAAAAGAGGGTCTGAATCGATATGACGGTCGGTCAATTCGCACCTATTATCATGATGCAAACAATCCCAACTCAATACCGAATAATAATATTTTCTTTATCACAGAAGATGATACAGGTGAGTTATGGATCGGTACTGAAGGTACCTTGTGTCGTTATCAGCGAAGCAGCGATTCTTTTGTGCAAGAAACTATCCATGATAAAGAAATTTCTTTGAGAAATATCTATCTGAATCAACACTTCTTGTATAGCACAACAGGAACGTCTCTTTTAGTTTATGACTGCCGGGATAAAACATGGACAGAAAAGCCTTTTGTCGGAGATGAAGTGAATGTAACTGCTGCCTCCAAAATATTGGAATGGGATGATGAAACCCTACTACTTGCTTCTTCTTGGAAAGGATTGTTCTTTTTGAACATTGCAACCGGAAAACTGACTCGTACACCATTCTGTCAACGAAAAAATATTTTGAACTTATACCGTACAAAAAATGGAAACTATTGGATTTCTGAAAATGGGATTGGAGTGTCGTGTTACAATAGTCATGGTAAAAAGATATTGGATTTAAGTCGTACAAGTAAGCTCTACAAGGCAGATAAAATTATGGATTTTGTTGAAGTGGGGGATGTGTTATGGATGGTTTCAGATGGAGAAGGAGTATTGACATATAATTTTAATAACGAAAAAATTGAGCGTATTGATTTGCGAAATAAAGGGATTAAAAAATTTTCGGTTAATTCCTTGTTGACCATCTACAAAGATAATTATAACAACATCTGGTTGGGGTCCATTCGAAGCGGATTATTAAGTGTACGCAAAATGCATGTTAATGTATTTGGTAACGTGCCTTTGATGCAGTCCAACGGACTCAGTGATCCCACAGTACTGTGCTTTTATGAAGATGACCGAGAACATGTCTGGATCGGGACAGATGGGCAAGGGCTTAACCTCTTTGAACCCCAAACGGCAACATTCAGACATTTTCCTTTATCATTTTCGACCAAGGTAGTGAGTATTTGTCCGTACGATGCCCATACACTATTATTAAGTATGTACAAAGACGGATTATTTTTATTTAATAAAAACAACGGTCGGCTAACACCACTAATAATCAATGATAGTAATGGTAATCGGGTGTTTACGAACGATCGGATAGGTATTAATATCGTTTCGGTTGATGAACACACTATCTTAATTGCTGATGAGCATGTTTACTCTTTCTCTACAGAAGACAAAACCTTGAAACAAGTTATTGATTTTGCAGCCGGATCCGGAAGCTTCCGATTTTGGAAATCAGTCTTTTTAGAGGATAAAATACTACTTTTTAATAATGCGATCATTTATTCATACAATTATAAAACTACTACTTTAGAAAAAGTGTTTCATTTAACACATCCTGAACATGTTCAATTGAATGCAATTGATATAGATCAAAATGGAGATTTCTGGTTAGGGACCAATATTGGGTTATTCAAATATTCATCTGCAACATCAGCGTTAGAACATATTCAACAACAGCAAATAAAATCCGTTTCAGTATTACAGGTCGACACAAAAGGTTCGATCTGGATCGGTTCCGGTATAGCATTATATCGGTATAATATTTTTTATCGACAACTTTTTAAATATGGAAAATCGGATGGCATTATTCCCAATGAATACTTATCGAAATCTCGTTTACTTGCCCAAAGTGGAGAAGTGTTTTTAGGAGGTGTTTCCGGAATGATTCAGATAGAAAGGGATATTCCGTTTCATGTTGATGTTATTCCAAATATAGAATTGCTTGATGTTCAGCTTGATGGAAGTCAACTGTCAATAAGTCCAATGAAGAATGACATTAAAAACCGACAAATTGTACTTCCCTGGAAGCACACCTCCTTAAGATTGAATTTATTTATTAATACGCCCTCATTGGCAGCTTTTCCACGTTGTCGGTTCAAGATTCAAGGGTTCAATACTGCTTATCAGAATTTAGAAAATCAAACCATACAGCTTTCTACTCTACCTCACGGAAATTATAAAATTTTGATTGCATATGAATTAAAAGACAATCAATGGAGTAAAGATATGGACTTGGTCTCTATATACGTAAAGACACCCTGGTGGCAATCGTGGTGGTTTTATATGTTGCTTTTAGTTGGTTTTTCAGGAGTTATATATCGTGTACGTTTGTCTGCATTAAAAAAAATGAGACAGAAAATCGCATTATCTAAGCAAAAACAAGAACAAGAACTTGCAGACCAAAAAATCAGATTCTTGATTAATATCTCACATGAATTACGAACTCCACTCACTTTGATTTACTTACCTCTACAAAGAATGTTGAAAAGTGATACAATCTCTGAAGGTGTGCGCCCTCTTTTAACATTAATGTATAAGCACGTAAAGACAATCAAAAATATGATTGATATGATTTTAGATGTCAGGAAGATGGAGTTTGCCAATGATGGGCTGAGAAAATCCGATCATATTTTTAATGCTTGGGTTGAGAGTGTTGTGGATGATTTTAGATTTGAATGTAAAGAAAAAAATATTGAATTAGTATTAATCTTGAGTGATGAAGTAACTATTTTACATTTTGATCGTGATCGTTTAGATAAAGTATTATCTAATTTGTTAATGAATGCCATCAAATTTTCTGAAGAAGGAGGTAAGATTACCATTAAAACAATCCATCATCAAAATAAAATTAAGCTTGCAGTTATTGACGAAGGACCGGGTGTACCTGCTGAAGATGTCTCAAAATTATTTACACGCTTTTATCAATCATCTAATCGCAAAGGAGGGAGCGGAATAGGACTCTCATATGCCAAAACTCAAATTGAATTGCATGGGGGAACGATTGGTTATACTTCCGCAACGCCTTGTGGATCAGAATTCTGGTTTGAAATTCCAATTGAGGATGGGGAAATTGCAATACCTGAAAATTATTCACAAACCATTTTCAGACAGGATAATTTGGCAATCTCCGGTGATTACGATGTGACGGATGATAGCGCTACTTGGATACTCGATAATTTAACTGTTCTTTTGGTTGAAGATGAACCTGACTTGTTGACATGGATGGAAGAAAGCCTTGCCGATCATTTCAAAAAAGTCATCAAAGCGAAAGATGGAGCAGAGGCGCTTAAGAAGACGCATGAATTCTTACCTGATTTAGTCATCAGTGATATCATGATGCCTGTGATGGATGGTTTGGAGTTTTGTAAAGCCCTAAAATCAAATATAGGCATTAGTCATATTCCTGTGGTTTTACTGACTGCATTGAGCGACAAAGAACATTCTCTATTAGGGTATAAAATGGGTGCGGATATATATTTGTCCAAACCGTTTGAGACAGATTTACTTTTAGCCATAATAAACAATTTGTTACAAACGCGAAATGTATTAAAAAAGCGCTATTCTCATCATGATAATAACATTCACATACAGGAGATTACATTTAGCAATGCTGATGAAAAGTTTATCAATCAATTGATTAAAAAAATTAAAAAAAAATTAGAAGAAGTGGAATTCTCTATTGATGAATTAGCGGCTGAAATGGCTATGAGCCGATCTTCTTTTTATGCTAAAGTGAAAAAAATAACCGGTATGAGTGTTAATTCTTTTATTATTGATTATAAAATCAAACAAGCTATTTGTTTGCTGCATGATCCGGATTTGCCCATTCAAGAAATTGCCCTACAGGTTGGATTTGTTAATCAACGATATTTCAGTACGGTTTTTAAACAACATACAGAAAAAACTCCAAGTCAATTTAGAGAGGAGATAATGAGAAACAGCGTGCGTGATAAGACATACTAATTCTATGGTTCTGAAAATAGCATTTGCATGTTAAGAAGCTGTTTCAAAAACACACAGAAAACACAGATTTTACAGATTTACACGGACAAATATTACAATATTTTTTTTATTTATTTGATTATCAATATATATTAAATCTGCTTTCATTTGTTTTATCAGTATGCTGATTGACTTTCGATACAGCCTCAAATTTGAACAAGTATCAATCGCAATCAAAATCATAATCGGCAGGACCGGCGATTTTGGATGGCCATCCCGGATTTTGATAAATAGGAGAATTATCTAATCCATTCGTATTTGTCATGATGATTTCGCTTACCGGTATGGGTTCTAAATAATGTTGTTTAGGAAAAGTATAACCGTCATAAACAATGGATGATGAAACAATTTGGTAAGGTCGCAGATAGACTCCTAAGGAGGAGGAAGATACTGTTTGTCCGATTTTTATTTGGTCATTGCTGTAAATTTTATAAATATCATCCCATAGATTGAATCCTTCAATTTGATAATTTGTCATATTATCCAGGGATCTCCAACGTTTTAAATCCATCAACCTCATGCCCTCTGCTATAAATTCAGATCTTCTTTCGCGTCGGATATTGTATAAAGTCGTGCTAACCTCTGTTCCGCGTGATTTGGCAGCTAAATCATTTTCTTTGCTCAAATCGGTTGCAGCAATGGTAGCCGGATAATTATTATTCACACCGGCTCTGTTGCGTAATGCTTTCCAATATTCATCACATTTCCCGCCTAATGATCCATATCGTTCATAATAAGCTTCGAGATAGATCAGATAAGCTTCTGCAGCTCTGAAGATAGGTGTAGATGAGGTGCCTGAAGTGGCTGTTTCATCCTGTCCGATTTCTTCGCTTATCCATTTTTTAACTTCATAACCCGTTGGTGTCCCTTGGTTTCCACTGGAATAAATTTGTGGTTTGTAATACACAATCGTATCGTTGTTATCTTTAATCAAACCGCCCACTTTGACCGACTGCGTCAAACGTTTGTCACGATTCTGCAACATGTAATACATGATTTTGTCGCTCTGATAGGATGGATCTGCATAGATAGGTAATCCGTCTGAGGTCAGAAAACTTTCTACCAAAGAGCGGGTAAAACCAGTACCTGCACCGGTTCTTTTTAAATAATGTGTAGCGGAGTGTCCGTTGACCCCTAATTTATAGTATTTGGCTAATATTACCTCAGATGAAGCCATGACGTCTCCTTTGGTGTCGTTGAATAATTTTTGGTAATCTTCATAAAGCGTATGTGTTGATGCAATAGAGTCGGAGGCAGCAATAGCGACTTCAAAAAAATAATTGTATTCAGATTCGATGTTTCCTCCGGAGAATGTGAAGTCAGGATAAGTGGCGGCACCCATCCATTTGGGATTTCCCGGGGTAAAAGCTGTCGTTTGATGATATTTTTCCCAAGTAGCTTCAAAAAGTGCAACACGTGCTTTAAAGAGTAAAGCGGCATCTTTGCTTAGACGACCTTGCTGAGGTGCTGCTGTCATCATCAGTTCGTGAGATGTATTCAATAAATCTAATATATATCTGGCAACTTCATTGCGTGGTGAGCGTTTGCTGGCAACAATCAACTCGTCATAATTCTCACTTAAAACATCATTTAATATGGGTACATCTCCTATGTTACTGAGTAGTCTGAAGTATTCATAGGCTTTGAAAAAATACGCCTCTCCAAGATAATGATTGATTAATTCGGGTGAACCTGCAATTTCATTGAGCCGGATTTTATCCTGAATCGTATGGATGAAATAATTCAGATTTCTGATATGATCAAATTTCCAATGTGAATCTTTCACTAAAGGAGTGTATTTATCGCCCGGATAGAAAAGATTATTTGCAGTAGTACCTGCTTGATTGTCGCTGTTGTTGTCATCTGCATACACTCCTCCCCAGAAACTGGATTTCATACCGGGAAATAAACTATAGAACGTATTGTTATAATTCATCAAGTCGTCCACGACTTTAAAATAAGCCTTGTCATTTCCAAAATCGAGCGGTTCGCGTTGAAGAAAGCCTTCGCAGGAAACCAGTACGATAGACAACAAAGCTATTCCAATATTAATTATTTGTTTCATTTGTGATCCGTGTTTAAAATTAATTAGATGATATGATTTTTCATAAAGTTACCTCTAAGCCTATTGAAAATACGCGGTACATCGGGTAAGTTTTACCCGGTCCATATTCACTGATGCTACTTCCTATTGCTTCCGGATCGTATATTCTCAGATTGGTGAATGTAAACAGATTCTCACCGGATAGATACAGTCTGGCTTTGTATATATATTTAGATAGAGATGCTGTTTTAGGTAAAGAATATCCCACTTGTAAGTTTTTTAATCGTAAGTAGGATGCATTTTGAAGAAAACGATCGGATATTTGAATATTGTTGTTGTCAGTTCGTAACCTTCCATAATAAGGGTCTAAGTTAGCACCTAAAGGGTCGCCTGCGTATCTGAAGTAATCTAAATGTTCCATGAAGAGAGAGCGCTGCCATTCTCCTGCGAATCCAAAAAAAGTAGCACTGTTGTTAAAAAAGACATCACGTTTTCCTATGCCCTGGAAAAATAATGAGAAATCAAAATCTTTCCGGCTCATACCCATACTCATACTATAAGCATAGCGGGGTGTTCCGTTTCCTATTACGGTCAGATCTCCGCTGTCGAAGATAGAATTACCTCCTGCATTGACACTCCCACTGTCATCGATATCTTTGTACATCAAGTCTCCTCCACCCCAATTCTTGCCTAAGGCAGATTGAGAGGTGTGTTGCAACCAATCGTTCATTTCCTGATCGCTTTTTGCAATTCCCTCCACTTGATAACCCCAGATGTCACCTAATTTTTTACCCGGAAAATATCCGTTTAATGCACCGTCCGGAGAATCGTATTTCGTAACAATGCTTTGATAATCACTGAGTGTCGCCGTAATAAAATAATTGAGGTCTTTCCCTATACGATCTCGCCAGTTCAATTCTATTTCCCAACCTTTGGTCTTTAATTCAGCATTATTGGTTCTGGGAGCTGCAGCACCGTAAACAGCAGGAAGCGGTTTTGCAGGTCCGACCATGTCTCGTGTTATGCGTTGATACCAATCGAGACTTGCACTAAAACGATTAGAAAGGAAGCCCAAGTCAATTCCCATCCCGGTATTTTCAATTTTCTCCCAAGTCAGGCTGGTTGCAAAAGGCCTCGGACCGGGAAGAATGATGGTTTCCGTATCATTAATGACCAAGCCACCCATTTCAGAATTCATGTATTGGAAGTACGGATAAAAACTACTGGTGTTTTGATTTCCCAAAACGCCGTAAGAAGCACGAATCTTTATCATTTCAAATCCTTTTTCATACATGGATGACCAGAACTTTTCCTGTCCCATATTCCAGCCTGCTGATATGGAAGGGAAAGCACCCCAGCGTTGTTTTGTCGGAAATCTTGATGCAGCATCTCCGCGCATATTCATTTCAACCATGTATTTATCGTCAAAGGCATAGTTGACCCTTCCGAACAATCCCAAGTTCGACCAATCTCCTTTCTTTTCCGATAAACGTGGGTTAGTACCTGAGCCGGCAGGTAAAAATGGTTTTTCATCTAAGGTTATGTTATCGGAAGCAACCCGGATTATTTCTGTGAAATAATATTCACTTTGCACACCCAATAATACTTTGAAATAATGTTTATCGAATTGGAGTTCATAGTCGGTTCTCGCATTCGTATTAATATAGTTAATATTACCCAAAGCTCTTTCATAATAATTAGTACCTGCTGCCGGCTGACGAATGATGGTACCGCTTTCTGTCACAGTGCTCTTGTCGGCTACTCCTTCTAAAACGGGAAAATAATTTGAAGTTCCATCGGGTAGAGTATAAGATAGTTTTTTAAATTGTCGACTCTCGTTAGGTTTTTCAATACGGCTGCCTAAATCAAAATAAAATTTCCACTTTTTAATCGGCTCAAACACAAGCTGCCCTTGATTGTAGAATTGTTGATTGTTGACTAAGTACCGACCTCCGTTAAGTAATGATGGAATCAGGGATTCTTTGTTATATTCACCGTTTGGCATATACACCGGCATCAAAGGGGAGCGCCGTCCGAGATTGTGATAGAAAAGTGCATTCAATGCCGTAGGTTTATCATTTTTCGTATCCACAATTCTGGTGCTCCAATTGAAATTTAGTTTATCAGATAAGGAAATGTTCATTTTTCCATTGATGGATAATCTCGTAAATTGTTCATCGGCATGGGTGAATAAGCCGTTTTGATTCAGATAGTTTCCGGATAAAAAATAATTTATCTTTTTTGTTCCTCCTCGTACGCTTAAGTTATGTTCTTGGGAATAAGTATATGATTTGAGATGTTCTTCATACCAGTTGGTATTGCCAAAACTACGCTGATTCCATGCCCAATCGTTTATTCCTTCTGCTTGTTCAATGCCGTAAAGCAATTCTCCCCGTTGATAACGTTGAATTTTATTTAATTGAGAAGAACCAAATGGTGGATTACCTCCGGCATTGCCATAAGCATCGTTGACCATCAGAGCATACGTGTATGAATCAACCGCCTTGGGAATCGCTATGGGAGCTGACAAGCGCACATTACCCGTATAAGTGTAGCGTGTGTCTTGTTCTGTACCTTCTTTGGTTGTTACTAAGATAACACCGAAAGGAGCTCTGGAGCCGTAAATAGATGCTGCCGCAGCATCTTTTAAGACAGAGATATTAGCTATGTCATTCGGGTTGATTGTAGAAAGGTCACCTTCAATACCATCAATAAGTACTAAAGGGGATGAAACAGAACCTTCACCGATTGTTCCCAAACCGCGAATATTGATATTCATGGGTTGCCCTAAGGCTCCTCCATTGTCGTTTGTAATATTAAGTCCGGCCACAACACCTTGTAAGCCCTGAACTGCGTTTGAAATTGGTCGAGATTCAAGCATTTTATTGTCAATGGTCTTTACGGCTCCTGTTGCATTGATTTTCTTTTGTGTGCCGAATCCGACAACCACCACTTCCTCCAGTACTTTTGAGTCGTCAGCAAGTTGGATAATCAATCCGGTTGTATTATTTCCGATTGCAACTTCTTTGGTTTGCATTCCGACATACGAAATAACCAACATTGAACTTTTTGAAGGTATATGGATGGAAAAATTACCATCAAAGTCGGTAGTAGTTCCTGTTGTTGTTCCTTTTACCATGATAGTAGCTCCAATAATGGATTCATTATGTTGATCTGTTACTTTTCCGGTTACAGTAAATGATTGAGCAAAAATTGATAATCCTACCACACAGGAAATTACCATGAAAAGTATTCGTTTCATAAGGTTGTGTTTTTAATTTTATTTTTATTCGTTTCGTCCTTTTTGATCAAATGAAACTTTGTACATCACTAAACTGTCGCGCGTGAAGATAAATTGGTTGGCGAGTAAAGGTCTCCTGCTTGAAGGTAATCCGTTGGAGATTCTGGCAATAATCGAAGCACTGCCACCACCATTGGATGTTTGGGTAATAAACCAAGCCAGTTTCGTTCCAAAATCCGGAGTAGGAGCTTGCCAACGGGCATTCGTCTGAATATCAATATGAAGCTCGTTGCGGTCTGAAACCAACAGGATGGTCTTCAGTTCAACAAATTGAGCAGTTTTTGTGCCCGCAACATAAGTGGTGTCTTGTGTTATCTGTAAACTATGATTACTGTCCAATAGGGGATTCCCATGGACATCTTTTAATGTATCCGACGTAATGCGCGGGTAATGATAGGTTGTATCCATCGTTCTTAATACTTCAACGGGGTATTGATTTCCCAAAGTATCATAAATTTGTACGATTTCAAGCGAACTTTTGAGATTGAAATCTCCGGGGTTCTCAACTTTTTCCTCGCATGCATATAAAATCACACACAGGGAGAAAAATATTAATATAATTTTTTTCAACATATTATTGGGAAGTATGAATGGTTATTGTTTTACAAATTTACTACTGTAATAGTTTCCGGAGGGCGCAGTAATGAATACATTATACAAACCTGTCGGGATAGAGCTTATCTCAATTTTTTCTGTATAATTTCGCAAGTATTTCTTTTGAATGAGTTGCCCTGAAGTGTTGTAAAAAAATACTGAACTGCTTGTTTCATCTTGTGGTAAAGTAATCCGTATTTCCGATGATGACGGGTTGGGATAAACGCTTATACTTCTTGGGGAATCAGCAGCTACATGTAGAATGTAGTTGGGAGTCAAGTCAACTTCAGTAATCAGCGTATCAACATTACTGGCTATGGCAAAGTTAGAAATTTTAGGCAAGCTGTACGGATGTGATGTTGGAACGTCATTTCCCATATCCCAATACATGATTCCGGCCAAATCTTTTTCTTGAACATATTCTGTTCTCGCCAGCGTTTGATTCACTCCGGTCAGAAAACGGTAGTATCCCTGATTGTCTATAACTACATCTTGATCGGGAGTATAACTTCCATCTAACAACCCGTTTCGTACGCCTATAGGGGCAGCATTGGTCTGGCTGTTCCCGTTGGCGTCGTTATAGCCTTTTGATGTAGTTGTGGCATACGACATGATGATTTTATTTTTTGGATATCCTTGATTTATAAAACGAT
>Ga0265293_10012443_pt1 | contig 11294 bp, 12 predicted proteins | sample Munlanlewell138R_FD_192505 | JGI IMG/M metagenome (GOLD analysis project Ga0265293, IMG submission 192505) | Leachate microbial communities from a municipal landfill in Southern Ontario, Canada - Leachate well 138R | ecosystem: Engineered > Solid waste > Landfill > Unclassified | place: Canada... | reverse complement strand
CGAACGTCCATCCCTTCCGGGATGAAGGATGCACTGCCCTACCAGGATCAATCGATCCCGAAACCATCACGGGGAATAGCCTCCCATAAGGGTGGTTATATCTCCGTTTTCTTTCGTTCTCATTATGGAGATTTACCATGACTACATCTTCCGAAAAAACCTACTTCAACCTGCATATCACAGGCCTGGGTTATCTCAACCGTATTCGCGAGGTCACCCCCAAGAAAGGCGAGTCCTTTCTGGCCTGCGACATTGCAGCCATCAATGGTCCAAGCGACGCCCCCGAGTACCGCCGGTTCGATGTCCGGGTGTCCGGTAGCGAGGCCCAGCACCTGATCCGCCGTTGCTCCGACGCCGTTGCAGCGGACAAGAAGGTACTGATCGGTTTTCGCCTCGGCGACCTGTGGACCGATACCTTTACCTACACCAAAGGCGAACGCGCCGGGCAACCAGGCGTCAGCCTCAAGGCCCGTCTGCTCTTCGTGAGCTGGATCAAAGTCGACGGTCAACTCGTCTACAAGGCCGAACCCAAGGCCTCTGAGGAGATGACTGGCGACGAGACGCCTGCCGTGTCCGACGAGTCCGTCACCCAGGAAGTCACCGCCGCCGAGGTGGCTGCTTCCGATGTGGAAGACGCTGATACCCCGGTACCGACCGAGTCGTTCTGATCCACAAGGCCCCATAGCGGGGCCTTGTTTCCCTTTTCGTAATCTTCATCACAAGGAGCCACCCATGATCACAATTGCAGGCCAATTGGCCATCAGAACCATCCACGGCAGAAACGGCGACTTCAACGTCGGCCGTCTGGCCACTTCGATCGGCGAGTTCGTCATCAAGAACGCCGAACTGGACCAGTACCGCGAGGGCAAGTACGAGGGCGATTTCGTCATCACCGAGATTCGTCCATCCACGTACAACACCAGCGGCCGCATGATCATCGAGATCCGTGCCCACCTGGGCGGCATGACGTTGTCCAACATCGACCCCTTGAGTAAGGACGAAGCCAACCGGCTGAGCCCTCAAGAAGTCGATCCGATCGACGAGGAAGCGCAAGCACCGATTCCTTCAGCCAGGACTTCTGTCGAGACGAAAGGCGACGAGGCTTCCAGCGACCCGCTGATCGATACCACACCGTTCGGTGCCACCACCACGATCAAACCGGCCACGCTGGTGAATCGGGATGATGATGCATCACTGTTCGGCACACTCTGGCCATTGGAGAGCATCGTGAAACTCGATGCCACCGTTGATCGTCGCCAGCTACGCCAGCAACGTGACCGTCTCGGTGCCTTGGGCTATGAGTTCGCTCCACTGACCCAGGACTGGCATCTGGTCACCGCTTGATCCATCCGTCGCGTCACCCGACATTCCAACCACCCGCCGGGGTATCTCTCCCCGCCGGGGAGTGCTCCGGCATTTATCACAGGAGAACTTCCATGGGCTGGTACTTTTCGCGGCAATCCCGCACCCAACTGATCCAGGAACTGATTCAACCGCAGGAGGGCGAACGCGCCCACTATGAGGTCATCGCCCACGCCCTTCGGGGTGTAGTGGCATAGTGAATCTGGCCACCTGACTTTGAGTGTATGATCACTCACAGAGAAAGACAGGTGGATATGATGACAAAGAAGAGAAATTTCAGTCCGGAATTTCGTTTGGAAGCGGCCCAGCTTGTGGTTGACCAAGGCTATACGATGCAAGCGGCCTGCGATGCCATGGGGGTTGGCAAGTCTACCCTGGAGTATTGGGTGCGCAGGCTACGAGCCGAGCGGTCAGGCAGGGCGCCACAAAAAGGCCAGGCGATGACCCCGGAACAGCGTGAGATTCAGGAATTGAAGCGCAAGCTGCGGCGAGTGGAGGAAGAAAAGGAAATATTAAAAAAGGCTACCCTTTTTTAGTATGGATTTCTCCATTTCCAACCGCCGGCACCGCTCTTCCAGTTCCTGAATTCGCTGGTGCTCGGGCGTTATCGCTTTGCCTTTGGGTGTGACACCTTGCCGTTCATCGCTGAGCTGCTGAACCCAGCGGCGCAATGCTGATTCACCAACGCCCATGGATGAGCTGGCCTGGGCAATGCTGTAGCCTTGGTCGAGCACCAGGCTGGCTGTTTCCTGTTTGAATTCAGGGGTAAACGTACGTCGCTTTCTAGTCATCGAACACCTCTCAATGGCGAGCATTGTCGCCTAAGTGGGTGTCCGGTTTCATTAGACCACTACAAAGTCATTATTTATCAAAAAGTTATCATTTTTTTATGGTGAGCTAGTGCAACCTCCACCTCTCATATTCTTTTTTATTCTAAGCATAGAACCAAAAAAAGCTGTACTGTGGCCAGAAATACCCAACGGGGTATCGTATGGTGGAATTACCTCCTGAGTGGAATGGGCAGAACTCGCTGACCGTCAGCGCATTTGCGGGGTTGAAGAAACAGCGGATGGCTGAGGGCAGGGTCCCCCGACAGCAACTGCGGCGTTTGAAAAATTCCCTGGAAACGGGATGACTTGGAAGGGGCGGTGACCCAGACTACGGGGCACCGTGGTGGTTCGAAGATGGACCCGGTCATCACTGACCGTTGCGTCGAGAGCGGTCCTGGGCGACGCGTTCGGCAGATTCCAATACCACCAAAATCTGCCTACCCCGTTTGCATATGCAAGGTGGGGTCTTCCTTGCCACTTTTCCGTAGTGGCCACGGGTAATTTCTAGTGCAGAGGGGACTCTACCACAACGGGTAATATGGCTGTCACAGAAAGCCCTGTCAACGGATGGCGGGGTAAAAAACCCCGTCAAAGTGCGACGGGGTTTGTGGTTACAGTGTAACCACTTTGGGGAGAGACGGATTGCGTGGGAATGTGACAGGCCAGGCCGTGCCAGGCAAATATTCGGCGATGGCGCGGCTGTGAGTGATGCGGCGTTCCGGTACGGGGACGGAGCGCTGCGCCCACGTCACTACCCGCTTTCGCTCTGTAGCGACGTGGGCAGCGAGTCTCTTACGCCGTCTTCCCCGCGGCAAATTCGCCCGCTCCGAGGCACCAAATTGGATGAAATTGGCCGTGGTATTCCCTGGGGCTGACTCTTTCAGACACCACCATATCGGATGAATCGCGACAGGCTCGGAGGCCACTTCTGATGTGGCATTATCCGGCCTCCCGATACAGGCTGGTTTGTTCGGTCTTCCTGGTCTCCAAGGCGGAACCACCATGTTGGCACAAGGCAGGGAGGGCCTGCCCCCGGTTCATGGGCATGGCCTTGGCAAAACCGCTTACGAACGCCATCTACCCGAGCAGACACTACTCTACCAGCTCGTCGAAACGCACTACCCCGCCCTTGTGGACCAACTGGCCCAGCAGGGTAAATCCCTACCTGCACATGTCCACCGGGAATTTGAGGCTTACCTGAAGTGCGGTCGCCTAGAGCACGGCTTTCTCCGGGTGCGCTGCGACAAATGCCACTTCGAGCGTCTGGTAGCTTTTTCCTGCAAGAAACGCGGGTTCTGCCCCAGTTGTGGCGCCCGCCGCATGGCCGAGACCGCCGCCCTGCTGGCCGATGAGGTATTTCCCGATGTCCCGCTTCGCCAGTGGGTCATCAGCTTCCCCTTTCCCCTGCGCTACCTGTTTGCGGCCTACCCCCAGGCCATGGGCAAGGTGCTGGGCATCGTTTACCGGGCGATCTCCACCCACTTGATCCACAAGGCCGGATTATCGCTCAGGGATGGCGCCACCGGGGCAGTAACACTAATCCAGCGCTTCGGTTCCGCCCTGAACCTCAACATACATTTCCACATCCTGTTTCTGGATGGCGTCTATGTGTATCGCGACAATCGACCACCCCGATTTCGCCGCGTCAAGGCACCGGACAAAGGCGAGTTGGAGGAGTTGGTTCAACTGATCAGCCAACGCGTAGGCCGCTGCCTCGAGCGCCAGGGCATGCTGGAACAGGACACCGAGAGTGCCTGGCTGGACCTCGACCCCGCCGAGGATACCGATGCCATGCCACAGATCCTGGGCAGTTCCATCTCCTACCGCATAGCCGTTGGCTCACAGCAAGGCCAGAAAGCGTTCATGATCCGCACTATCCGCCCGCTGGAGCGACCTGATCCTGGTTTGGAGCGGGTCGCCAAGGCCAACGGATTCTCCATGCATGCCGGTGTGAGTTGCGAAGGGCATCAAAAAGAAAAACGTGAGAGGCTGTGCCGCTATATATCCCGTCCGGCCGTGGCTGTTCCCCGCCTGTCACTGAGCTCCACGGGAAAGGTGGTCTACACGCTGAAAACTCCGTACCGGGATGGAACGACCCAGGTGGCCTTCGAACCGTTGGATTTCATCGCCAGGTTGGCCGCCCTGGTACCCAAACCAAGAGTCAACCTCACCCGCTACCATGGCGTCCTGGCACCGAACCATCGCTGGCGAGGGCTCGTCACACCAGCGAGACGCGGGAAAGGCGTCAAGTCGAACTCCAACACAGAAGTCCACACACCCGCCGAGCGCCATGCCGCAATGACCTGGGCTCAACGGCTAAAGCGTGTTTTCAACATCGACATCGAGGTCTGCAGTTTTTGTGGCGGATCTGTCAGGGTCATCGCATGTATCGAGGACCAGGACGTCATCGATCGAATACTGACTCACCTGCGCCAGAAAGAACAGGAAACGCCGGTTCGGCCATTGCTGGTGCCACCGACCAGAGCGCCACCTGGAACGTTGTCACTTTTCGCTGGGAAGGATTCCAGACCAACAGCACCCCACTAGCAAGGAAGCCAGGGAAACCGCATGGCACGAGCGGTTGCGCGCGCTCGTTCAGGATTGACCAGATAGGAATGGTATGTCCAACGCCGCGAACAGGATTTTCGGGTCAATAGATGGAAACTTCGACAGGTCTGCAGGTCCGGGCAGCACAATCAGCGAGGATGTCTACTCTCGATAGGCCGTTAATATGTCCTATGCCTTGACTATCTCGATCTCCGTGGTGTTGAGTTGTGATGCCTGGTTGACACCCTGCACCAGGGCACCAAGATCACTCAGCGACACTTGCTGATCTTCTTCCATCCGCTGGCCCAGGGTCTGCAACCTTTCGCCGCGCTCTGCCGCCACCTCGCTGGTCCGCTCCATCACCCGTATGAACTCAAGCACCTGCTGTTCGCTGAGACGCCCATCCTCTGGCGGTTGATATTGATCCTGCTGCACGCTGTCCAGGAACTCGGCCTGTTGAATGATCCCGCCGAAAAAGCCCGTGTCGGATAGGGTGCTTTGCTCGTCGGCATTTCTCTCGAAGGTCGCCTCCGGCGTCATCCCGAACATCCCGATGAGCGCAGCGGACAGGACCAGCGTCACCACGAAACAGCAAATCAGCGATACGATGTAATGGATAACCCGCTTCTCATCCGGCACTTCCAGATACACGGGAATGATGCGCCACAGCAATACCAGGGAATAGATTCCCAGCCCTATCGACAGCAGCCAGCCGATCAAGGGAAGCGGAGCCAGCGCCGACCCCACATAGGCCGGCACCGCCGCCAGCGTGAGCGCGGCCAGGCCGAGCGCAAAGCTGGGCTTGCCGCCAAATGTCCCAGCAAATGCACTGAAGATGAAGGAGGCGATGCCGATGGAGATCGCACCGCTGACGATGCCCAGCAGCATCATGGAAAAGGGAGAACGCACCCCGACAAAACCCAGCACGTAAGCAACGACAGCGGAGGCAATGATCAGTGGCCCTGTCAGCAGCCAGGCAGTCTTCTGCCAATCGCCGGCTTCTTCCCGATAGTTCTGCCAGGTTGCAGGGGCGTCGAAGAGAGCGCCATTGATGAGTTGAAGAGTGCGGTTGAGATCGAACATGATGCCAAGTCCTTCTGCTGTTTTTATGGATACCCTTGGCACCATAACGCAATTAACCGGGTAATCCAACGCACTCAGTACGTTACCGTGATCGTCACCACGTCGCTGTAGCTGCCGGCGGGGATCGTCTGTGTTGCCGGCACGCGGCCATAGACGGTGAGGCTCTGGGTCGTGCCTGTTCCCGTGCCGGCAACGGTATCACTTCCTATGGTCGTGCCCCAGCGCTGGCTGCGGGCCGGGTCGCGATAGAGCTCGTAGGTCACGTAGTTGCTGCTGGCCCCCAGGCGCATGCGCCGGGTATTGCCCGAGGCATTCTGGCCATTGCTCAACGCAATATTCCAGGGTGTGCGACCGGTGCAGGTGAAGGTGATGCCTGAGGTCTGGTCCTGGTTGGCGTTTATGATTCCAGCCACTGAACCGAAGTCCAGATCGTCGGCGGCTGAAATCGCACAATTGTCTGGCACCGTTGCACTGGCGGTGAAGGGAAAGGTGATGCTGCCTCCGCCGTTGCCGCCGGAGGTGCAACTGGCAGGATAAGGGGGGTTAAGTATCAGCAAGGCTTCTGCATAACGATAATCGAGGCGGGTATGGCCACCAGTGAATGGGTTGGTATAGTTGCCTGCCGCCAATCCGCTCTGAGCAGGCACACGCCCATACATTGTTACAGTAAAGTTCCCGCTACTTCCCCCTAGCACTGGAACCTGGTATTCCAGGTCCTGCCCCAATGGCGTGGGTGTTGCCGGGGTTGTCGTGTCTCCCCATATTTGCGTACGTGCCGCGTCTCTGTAGATCTGAAACTGCAGCGTATCCCCAAATGAGTTGGTCATGAGCCGCGGATTGGTTTGGCCGCTGCCGTTGACGCCAGCTGCGATATTCAGGCAAGTCCTCACTCGCGCAACACCGAGCAGCGACAGGCTGAGAGTGGTATTGCAAGTTACCGTGATCGTCGCACTGCCATCCACGGCACCACTGCCAGTCACTGTTCCCAGCGCGAGGGGAGTAGGCGACGCGGTACAGGTTGCCGCCAACGCCGGCTCCGTCTGACTCAACGACGCCAGCAACAACACGGCGGGAGCAAGCATAAAAGGCACTCTGCTCATTGCGCGCTCTCCTCCTGGCAGGTCAGCGGCCCGATGCGCGGAATCGTTGCGGTCACCGCTGGGTAGGTGAACTCCACCAGACAGGGGCCATCCGGGGTCCGTACCCGCAAACGGTTGTTGGGTTCCAGGCCCTCCAGATAGGTTTCGCCATCGTAGCCGATGATGCCTTCGTCAGCCGCGCCTTCGAGTTCCACGCGACTGCCCAGTGGCAGCGGCTGACCGCCGGCGTCCCGCAGCATCAGCAGGGCCGCGCGCACGGGGGTCACGGCAAAATGTACATGGGTGCCGGCGCGGTCGCTGGGGACGGCAAACTGGTCAACCTGGGCCACGCGCGTATTCGCGGGCAGGTCCATGGGGTCGATCGAGAGCTTGTTGCGCTGCCATGCGTTCAACGGGGTAACCAGCAACGTGCCGCGTTCTCCGGTGTGTCCGATCACGCGGTTCTCGAGCTTCACCGGCACGCCTGCCATGCCCTCCGTCGAGACCACCGCGAAGGCGTCGTTGACCGTGCGCGAGGCGAAGCCCTGACCGCCCATCCACACCAGCCCGCCACTGGCCTGGGCATAGCCGTAGTCGTAGTCGGCCACCCGCGCCACCCCACCGCCAATGCGGCCATGCTCACCCAACCACCCCGCTTCCAGCAGTCCTCCGAAATCGCCATCGCTGTGGCGCGCCTGCATGCGCCAGCCATAGCCGCCATCACCGGGAATTGTGCGCGCCAGATCGGCCACGACATCGGTACGGCCACTGCTGTTCTGCACGCTGCTGCTGAGCCTGCGCTCTCCACCCAGGGGCATGAGCAGGCTCAGGTGATAACTGTGGTCGCTGCTGTCCTCGAGGTTCTGATTGAAGGAGGCATTGAGCGACCAGCCGCCGGGAAAGCTGCGGGTCCAGAACAGACCCGCGTAGCGGGCGTGCGCGTGCTCCGGCTCTGCGTATTCCAGGCGTATGTGGCTGGCACTCAGCATGCCCAGGGCGCCCAGGCGAACGCCGGCCAGCATCCGTTCGCTGATGCGGGGTGGCAGGGGGCCGTACAGGGAAGCGATGTCGCGATAATCGCCCCGGGTGCGCTGGGTGTCGAAGGAAAAGTTGAAGCGCTGGGAGTTCCATGCATAGGCCAGGTTGATCTGGGATCCACGCTCGCCGTTCAGCTCGCTGACGGCATGGGAGAGGCTGAACACACCGGCTCCCCCCCATTGCCAGACCCCGCCAACGCCGCCGTTGCTCAGGTCGCCTCCACCTTCGGCCTGGGCTTCCAGCGTGAGAGTATCACTGAAGCCATAGCGGATATTGCCGCTTACGACGAGCTCGTCGGCATAGGAGAATGAGCGGATCCCGTAGTCTTCCCTGACCGTGCCGACGCTGAAGGACCAGTCCGACAGACCATCGGCAAGCAGTTGCTGAGTGGCATAGAAGGGGAAGCCCAGGGTACGCGCCCGCCCAAAGGCATCAGTGACCACCACTTCGGCGAAGCCTGCACCGCTGATCCCCGGCACTGTTGTCAGCTCGAAAGGGCCGGTCGGCAGGCTGCCGCTGTATTGGCGCATGCCGTTGACGTAGAGCTCCACTGTCGAGGGCACACTGACTTCGCCCAGAAACTGCGGCATTGGCGTCGTCACCCGGTAGGGTTGCAGGCCGTAGTTGCGCCCTATCTGGACGCCAGCCATCCGCACCGGGCGGGTCCAGCCTAGGAAGCCACTGAAGGCATCGCCCACGGTGACGGTCACCGCCGATTCGGGAAAGGACCACTCGACACTGGTTTCCAGACGCACACTTTCATTGCGCGAGCCTGCGTGCGCCACCTCGAAAGCACGGCTGACGGCGGTGTTGCTGACGACGGCATTGCCGAGCCCGAATGCCCGCACTTCCGTCACCGCGCTGATGCTGCTCAGGTCGCCATCATGGCTGGCGTAGACGTCGTAGTTAAGCAGGGCACCGACAGAGGATGAGGCGGGGAAGTAGGGCTCGCGATCCGGGGAATTCAGATAGGTCGTCGATAATGACAACAGGGAAATCGGCGCATCTATGAAGATTTTCTGCTTGCTGGCGTCATACTCGACCTGGACATCGGGGAGGGAATCCAGGGGGACGTCGCTCTCCGGCGCCTGGTCCGCCAGAATGAAGCCGAGGCGGCGCAAGTCCTGCACACGTGCCAGGAAGCGCTCGCCCCGGCGCTCGAAGCGCAGCAACTGTGGCTGTCGGGTCTGGTTGAGCATGACCTCCAGATAGAGGATTTCGCTGTCTCCCAGCATGATGGGTTTGCTTGGCTTGCTGAGATCGACATATGGTCTGGACACGCTGGCGTGCTCTGCGGCATGGGCAGCGCCAGCGGCAAGCGACGCCGCTATGGAGCCCAGTGCCAGCACTTCACCGAAGTGTCGCCACCGGTGCCAGCGTGCGTTCAACCAGTTCAGCATTGACTCTCGCCTTGAATTCGCCATCACCGTCCAATTCCACATCTGCAGGAAGCGGCCAGCGTCGTTGCCTGCCAGGCAGTACATAGCCGGAAAGTCCCGGCGCGATGAGTTGGCGGTTATTGCCGGTAACCAGAGCAAGGTCTGCAAGCTGTGCATGAGCGTTGCCTTCGTTACGAACTTCGAGGAAGGTGGCGCCGTTCTCGTACACCAGCCCGGTGTGCAGAATGGGGCCGACTGCCGGATTCAACGGAGACAGGAATATCGGGATTGAGTAACGCAGGACAAAGCGCAGCCCCTGGTCATCGCCGGCGTCACCATCCAGCGGAATCTCATCCACAATGACGCGGTAGCTGCTCTCGACTTCTGCAGGGGGCGGAATCAAGCGGATCACCCGCACCAGTTGCTCTCCCCCGGGCGGCAGTTCCAGCATCGGAGGGCTAATGGCGACATCTGTCGTCGGCTCCAGCACCTCCTCGCCATCCACCTGACTCCAGCGGAAGACCCTCACCTGCGCGTATACGGGCTGGGCGCCACTATTGGACAGGGTCAGTCCATCAGCAGTGCGTTCGGCAGCGATGAATATGGAAGTGGGAGCCACCTGCAGGCTCGCGGCGACTGCGGCACCAGTCATGACCAGCAGCAACAGTACCCACAAGCCCTTAACGCAATGTGAAGTCCGCGCCCCCCTTGTGGAAGCAGTACCTAAACCCCGATTCACGAGTGCATTCAGAACGTAACCGTGGCGGTGACAGTATCCGTGTAGGTACCTGCGGGAGAATTGGCACTCGGCACTTCACCGTAGACGCTCAATGCCTGCACTGCACCAGTGCCGGTACCCGCCACTGTGTCCGTGCCAGTCGTCTCGCCCCACACCTGGCTCAGGCTCGCATCGCTGTAGAGCTGGTAGCCAACCAGGTTGGCACCGTTCGCCATGTTGCGCTCCGCGATTCCACCCGCCCCTGCATTCGAACCCTCATTGAGCGCCACCGTGTAGGCGGTGCCAGGGGTGCAGTTGACGTTGAGCTGTCCCGTCGCAGTAACGTCTGTCGCAGTCGAGGCGACGGTGCTGAAATCGACATCTGTCGCAGCAGGCGTATCGATGGAGCAACTACTCTGGATAGTGATCGTGACGTCGAAGGTCGTGGTGGCGGTCTGGGCAAACGCCGGCACGGCGAACAGGGACGACAGCAGAACAAGGACAGGAACACAAAATCGCGACTGGAACATTTTGATTACCTCATTCAAGGAGCGGGAAGTGATGTCTTCACAATATTATGGCTGTGAGGAGCTTGTCAAGATGGTGGGGTTCGGCGCAGATCGCCCTCATCCATGAAGCGGCCCAGGTTCTGCACCAGCTCCGCCAGGGAATAGGGTTTGCGGATAAGCGGAAAGACAGGTGCTTCATGTCCCTGGTTGGCAAGGGCCTCTCCGGTATAGCCGGACGCCAGCAGCACCTCGATTTGTGGATTGATTTTCCTGGCTTCTACAGCAAGCACCACACCGTTCATGCCAGGCATCACCACATCCGTGAACAGCAGATCAACATCCGGGCGATGCTGCAGGATGCGCAAGGCATCCGCGCCGCTGTTGGCGGAGAGCACGTCGAACTCCATGATGCGGAACAGTTGCACGGTAGCAGACAGGACTTCCGGCTGGTCATCCACGATCAGCGCACAGCCGATGCGCGGGATTGCATCCATCGGGCCCGTCGCTTCTAGCGCCAGCCTATGGGCCGGCAGGTACATGGAGATCGTGGTGCCTTCCCCCGGTGTGGAGGCAATATCGATTTCTCCCCGGGACTCCTGCACCAGACCATAAACCTGGCTCAGAAGGATAGGGAATATAAACAGGTATTCCATTGTCGTCGAGCCTGAAATGCTTGCTCGTTACGGAGCCTATTTCTCCGCCAAAGACCCCTCGAAACCCTGAAATGTCCATGAATTGCGCCAAATGCA
>Ga0265293_10012442_pt1 | contig 11295 bp, 9 predicted proteins | sample Munlanlewell138R_FD_192505 | JGI IMG/M metagenome (GOLD analysis project Ga0265293, IMG submission 192505) | Leachate microbial communities from a municipal landfill in Southern Ontario, Canada - Leachate well 138R | ecosystem: Engineered > Solid waste > Landfill > Unclassified | place: Canada... | reverse complement strand
CCTGGCTGGTGGTGTTGTCCACCGCCGGCATCGACGGCTTCACCGCCGTCGGGCAGTGGTGGACCGAGCCGATCGTCTTCCAGAAGGTCGTGCTCTACACCATGCTGTTTGAGGTGGTCGGGCTGGGCTGCGGCTTCGGGCCCCTGAACAACCGCTTCTTCCCGCCGCTGGGGTCGATCCTGTATTGGTTGCGGCCCAACACCATTCGGCTGCCGCCGTGGCCGGGCCGGGTGCCGTTCACCGCCGGCGACAACCGCGGACCGGTCGACGTGGCGCTCTACGCGGCGCTGCTCGTCGCGCTGCTGATCGCGCTGTTCTCCGACGGGACCGGACCCATCCCGGCGCTCGACACCGACGTCGGGGTGCTGCCGCTGTGGCAGATCTGGACCATCCTGGGACTGCTGGCCGCTGCGGGACTGCGGGACAAGGTGATCTTCCTGGCCGCCCGCGGCGAGGTGTACGCGGCGTTCACCGTGGCGTTCCTGTTCGGCGGTGTCGACATGATCATCGCCGCCAAGCTGGTCTGCGTGGTGATCTGGGTCGGCGCCGCGTCGTCCAAGCTGACCAAGCACTTCCCGTTCGTGATCTCGACGATGATGTCCAACAGCCCGATCGTGCGGCCCCGCGCGCTGAAACGGCTGTTCTTCGAACGCTTTCCGGATGACCTGCGGCCCGGCCGGCTGTCCCGGGTCGTCGCGCATTTCAGCACGGCGGTGGAGATGTTGGTCCCGCTGGTCCTGCTGTTCTCCCATGGCGGCTGGCCCACCGCGATCGCCGCGCTCGTCATGGTGTGCTTCCACCTCGGCATCCTGACGGCGATCCCGATGGGCGTGCCGCTGGAGTGGAACGTCTTCATGATCTTCTGCGTCCTCACGTTGTTCGTGGGGCACGCGGGGATCGGGCTCGCTGACATGACCGGCCCGCTGCCGGTGCTGCTGTTCGCGGCCATGGTCATCACGGTGACGCTGGGAAACCTGTTCCCGCGCAAGGTGTCCTTCCTGCCGGGGATGCGCTACTACGCCGGCAACTGGGACACCACGCTGTGGTGCCTCAAGCCGTCGGCCGCCGACAAGATCGACCAGCACCTGGTGGCCATCGCCAGCATGCCGCAGGCGCAGTTGGAGAAGGTCTACGGCAGCCCGGAGGCCGCGCAGATCCCGCAGTACCTCGGCTACGCGTTCCGCGCCTTCAACACCCACGGCCGGATGATGTTCACGCTGGCGCACCGCGCCATGGCCGGGCCCGGCGGTACCGACTCGCCGGAGGACTACGTGATGACCGACGGCGAGCGGATCTGCTCGACGGCCATCGGCTGGAACTTCGGCGACGGCCACATGCACAACGAGCAGTTGATCGCCGCGATGCAGAAGCGCTGCCGGTTCGAGCCCGGGGAGGTGCGGGTGGTGCTCATCGACGCCCAGCCCATCCACCGGCAGACCCAGCGCTACCGGCTGGTCGACGCGGCCACCGGCGAATTCGAGACCGGCTACATCAACGTCGCCGACGCGGTGACCCGCCAACCCTGGGACGACCAGGTGCCGGTCCACGTCGACCGGCGCGACTAGCGGTTGCGCAGCGCCTCGGCGATCGGGGTGTCGCCGTTGTTGAACTCGATGGTGCGTCCCACGGTGCCGTCGTCGGCCAGCGCCGCGGCGACGACGGCCGCCACGTCGGCCCGGGTCACCTTGCCCGAGGCGGTGCGCTGCCCGCCGACCTCGATGCGCCCGGTCGGCGGATCGAGGGTCAACGCACTCGGGCCCAGGATGGTCCAGTCGAGGTCGCTGGCCCGCAGGTGCGCGTCGGTGGCGGCCTTGGCCTGCGCGTAGGGGAAGAACGAGCTGTCCTCGGCGACGCCGTGGTCGGGACCGGCGCCGAAGTAGGACACCATCACGAAGCGCTTGGTGCCGGCCTGCGCGGCGGCGTCGATGACGCGGATCGCCGCGTCGCGGTCCACCGCGTAGGTGCGGGCCGGGTTGCCGCCGCCGGCGCCCGCGGTGAACACCACGGCGTCGTGCCCGGCGATCGACTCGGTGAGTTCGGCGACGCCGAGGGCCTCGATGTCGCCGACCACGGGCTGGGCGCCCGTGACGGCGACCTCCTCGGAGTGGTCGGGATTGCGGAACACCGAGGTGACGCGGTCGCCGCGCTCGTTGAGGATCGGGGACAGCAGCAGCGCCACCTTGCCGTGGCCGCCGAAGACGATGACGTTGGACATACTTACCGAGCGTACGGACGCACACGGTAGAACCAAGGGGGCCACGAATTTCGCACCCGGAATTTGTTGCGGTGGCCCCTGGTGCTAAGAACGATTGATCAACCAACTAATTAGTTGAGAGGAGAGGTCCATGGCGGAAGCCGTGATCGTGGAGGCCGTTCGTTCGGCGGTAGGTAAGCGCAACGGCGCTCTGGCGGGGGTGCACCCGGCCGAACTGTCGGCGCAGGTGCTCAACGCCCTCGTCGAGCGCGCCGGTGTCGATCCCGCACTGGTCGACGACGTCATCTGGGGCTGCGTCATGCAGGCCGGTGAGCAGGCCCTGGACATCGCGCGCACCGCGGTGCTGACCGCCGGATGGCCCGAGACGGTGCCCGGCGTGACCGTGGACCGCCAGTGCGGTTCCAGCCAGCAGTCGCTGCACTTCGCCGTCTCCGGTGTGGTCGCCGGCCACTACGACGTCGTCGTCGCCGGTGGCGTCGAGTCGATGTCGCGCACCCCCATGGGCTCCTCGCTGGCCAACGGCGGCAACCCGTACGGCGAGTCGTTCAAGGCCCGCTACGCCCAGACCCCCAACCAGGGTGTCGGCGCCGAGATGATCGCCGAGCAGTGGGGCTTCAACCGCACCCAGCTCGACGAGTTTTCCCTGCGGTCGCACGAGAAGGCCGCGGCCGCACAGGATTCCGGTGCGTTCAAGGACCAGATCGTGGGCATCAAGACCAAGGACGCCGACGGCAACGACACCGTGGTGCTCGAGGACGGCGGCATCCGCCGTGGCGGCACCGTCGAGAAGATGGCCGGCATCAAGCCCGCGTTCAAGGAGGACGGCGTGATCCACGCCGGTAACTCCAGCCAGATCTCCGACGGCTCGGCCGCGCTGCTGGTCATGTCCGCGGAGAAGGCCAAGGAACTGGGCCTCAAGCCGCTGGCCAAGGTGCACACCGCGGTGCTCGCCGGCGCCGACCCGGTGATCATGCTGACCGCGCCGATCCCGGCCACCCAGAAGGCGCTGAAGAAGTCGGGCCTGAGCGTCGACCAGATCGGTGCCTTCGAGGTCAACGAGGCCTTCGCGCCGGTGCCCATGGCCTGGCTCAAGGACATCGGTGCCGACGAGAAGAAGCTGAACCCCAATGGCGGCGCCATCGCGCTGGGCCACCCGCTGGGCGGCTCCGGTGCCCGCATCCTGACCACGCTGCTGTACCACATGCGGGACAACAACATTCAGTACGGTCTGCAGACGATGTGTGAGGGCGGCGGCCAGGCCAACGCCACCATCCTCGAGCTGCTGTGACCGACGCGACGCAGGACGCCCCCGGCGCGCTGACCGAGCGCCGGGGCAACGTCTTGATCATCACGATCAACCGCCCGGAGGCACGCAACGCGGTCAACGCGGCGGTCAGCACGGCCGTCGGTAACGGTCTGGAGTTGGCGCAGAGCGACCCCGAGATCCGGGCCGTGGTGATCACGGGATCCGGCGACAAGTCGTTCTGCGCCGGCGCCGACCTCAAGGCGATCTCGCGCGGCGAGAACCTCTTTCACCCGGAGCATCCGGAGTGGGGCTTCGCCGGGTTTGTCAGCCACTTCATCGACAAGCCCGTGATCGCGGCCGTCAACGGCACGGCGCTGGGCGGCGGCAGTGAACTGGCGTTGGCCAGCGATCTGGTGGTGGCCGAGGAGCGGGCCAAGTTCGGCCTGCCCGAGGTCAAGCGGGGCCTGATGGCCGCGGCCGGCGGCGTGTTCCGCATCGTCGACCAGCTGCCCCGCAAGGTGGGCCTGGAGCTGATCTTCACCGGCGAGCCGCTGAGCTCGCAGGACGCGCTGCGGTGGGGACTGATCAACGAGGTCGTGCCGGATGGCACGGTCCTCGAGGCGGCCCTGGCGCTGGCCGAACGCATCACGGTCAACGCGCCGCTGGCGGTGCAGGCCTCCAAGCGGGTGGCCTACGGTGCCGAGGACGGTGCGGTGGCCGCGGACCGCGACGACTGGAAGCGCACCTCGCGCGAGATGGGGGCACTGCTGCGCACCGAGGACGCCATGGAGGGTCCGATGGCGTTCGCGCAGAAGCGCGCCCCGGTCTGGAAGGCCAAGTAACAACGCGATTCGGGCGTGATTTCACACGGTGACCGTGTGAAATCACGCCCGATTCGTCTGTGGAGCTAGGCGGCCTCGGTGGTTTCGGTGGCCTCGGCCGACTCCGCCGACTCAGTGGTCTCGGTCGGCTCGGTGGTCTCGGTGGGCTCCGTGGTCTCCGTCGCCTCGGTGGGCTCCGTGGTCTCCGTCGGCGAGGTCGTGGTGGTCGCGGTCGCCGGCAGCGCGTTGTCCGGGGACAGCACCGTGTCGATGATGTAGATCTTGGCGTTGTCGGCGGTGATGCCCGCGCACACGACCTTGGCGGTGTCGTCGACCTTGATATCGCCGCCCTTGCCGGTGACGGTGATCTGCTTGCCCTCCTGCGAGGTCAGCTTGCCGTGCACGTCCTCAGGGCCCAGCAGGCCCAGCGCCATGCTGTAGTAGACCATCGCGGTCAGCCGGGCCGGGTCGGCCTTGAGCGCCTCGAACTCGGCGGGATCAAGCGCGGAGAACGCCTCGTCGGTCGGTGCGAACACGTTGTAGGGGCCGTTGTCGAGCACGCCGACCACGTTGACGGCCGGGTTCAGGCCGCCCGAGATCGCGGCGTTGTAGGTGCTCAGCGACGGGATGCCGGCGATGGCCGCCGAAGCCGGCTGCTTGAACAGCCCGTCGAGCCCGGTGGGCGCCAACTCGGCCTTGATCGCGTCGCAGCCCGAACCGTGCACCTCGGGCGGCTCGATGGTCACCTCGTCCTCGTCGGCGTGGGCGGTGATGGCGGTGGAGATGGCGAGCGCGGCCGCGGCGGCAGCCACGCCAAGGGTCTTCAATCGGATCGTCATTTTGGCTCCTCTCGTCGCTTTTACGTCGTCGGGCCGTCGTCGGCCGTTACTCGTTCGTGATGAGTCTGTGCGGTCGGCGAGACGCAAACTGCGGCATCAAGCCAGCTCAAAGCGTAAGCACAGCGTTTGGTCGCGCCCAAAACGACCAGGTCAGGGCGGCTTTGGTCACGCGAAAAATGCCGAACCTCTACCGTGGAAGCAATGCGCATCCTGGTCACCGGCGCCACCGGATACATCGGTTCCCGCCTGGTGGCCGCGTTGCTGGACGAGGGGCATCACGTCATCGCCGCGGGCCGCGACGCGCGCAAGTTCGACGGCTACGGCTGGCGCGACCGGGTGGAGGTGGTCGCGCTCGACGCGGGGGATCCCGACTCCGTCGCCGCCGCGCTGTCCACGGCGGGGCCGGTGGACGTCGTCTACTACCTGGTCCACGCCATCGGCGCCCCCGACTTCCGGGAGGCCGACAACCGGGCCGCGGCCCACGTCGGCGCGGCGGCCGCGCGGGCCGGGGTCGGCCGCATCGTGTACCTCGGCGGGTTCGTGCCCGACGGCGAGGATCTGTCCGAACACCTCACCGGCCGCGCCGAGGTGGCCGAGGCCCTGCACGTGGACGGCGGCGCCGAGGTGGTGTGGCTGGGGGCGGCGATGATCATCGGGGCGGGTTCGACGTCGTTCGAGATGCTGCGCTACGTGGGGGACCGGTTCCTGCTGATGCCCATGCCGCGCTGGGCGCGCCACCCGATCGACCCGATCTCGATTCGCGACGTGCTGCACTACCTGGTGGCCGCCGCCGGGCCGCAGGTCCGCCCCGGCGCCTACGACATCTGCGGGCCGACCACGACCACCTACGGCGAGCTGATGCACACCTACGCGCGACTTGCCGGGGCGTGGCGGGCCGGCCTGCAGGTGCGCGGCCTGGACACCGCGGTGCTGTCCCGGCTGACGGCGGCGGCGTTGCCGATCCCCGGCGGACTGGCCGCCGATCTGGTTGCCTCCCTTGACTATCCGATGACGGCCTCGCAGCGTCGACTCGACGGTCAGGTGCCCGATCCCGAGGGCGGCCTGCTGGGCATCGACGACGCGATCCGGCGCTCGCTGGAGGGCGATGAGGCCAGACCGGTGGATCGGCTGGCCGATCCGCACCACCTCGCCGACACCGACGCCGCCTGGGCCGGCGGCGACACGCTGCGGATCCAGCGGCTGGCCGCCGCGCTGACCCCGCCGTTCGCCCGGCCCGCGCTGGGTCTGCTCGGTGCGGTGCCCAAGCCGGTCGCCGGTGCGCTGCGGACGGGCCTGGACGCCGTCGCGGACCTGTTCCCGAAGAAGGGGGCGTCGTGACCACCTGGCTCGAGCGGGTGACCGCCGTCGTCGAGACCGCGGCACCGCCGCAGGTGGAGGAGCCCGCGGTGGTGCGGCGCCGGCGCATCGTCGTCGTGATCGGCGGCGTCCTGGGGGCGCTGCTACTGGGCATCTCGCTGACCCGCGAGCCCGGCGATGCGAGCTTCTACTGGCTCACGGCCGCGCTGGCCGCGGTGTGGGCCATCGCGGCGCTGGTGTCCGGGCCGCTGCGGCTGGGCACCATCACGTGGGGTGGCCGCGAGCGGCGGCCGGTGCTGCTCGGACTGGGTATGGGACTGGCCACCGGGGCGGCGTTCGTCGTCGGCGCGCTGATCGTCCGGCAGATCGACGTCATCGCCGGACCCATCGGCGCGGTCATGCAGTTCGCCAACCAGGGTGCGCTGCCGCTGGTGGTGGCCATCACCCTGGTCAACGGTGTCGCCGAGGAGCTGTTCTTCCGCGGGGCGCTGTACACCGCGCTGGAAGGCGCACGGCCCGTGCTGATTTCGACGCTGCTCTACATCGTCGCGACGTTGGCGTCGGGCAACCCGATGCTGGGTTTCGCCGCGGTGGTGCTCGGGTTGATCTGCGCGGTGCAGCGCCGGGCGACCGGGGGAGTGCTGGCCCCGGTGCTCACCCACCTGGTGTGGGGGCTGATCATGGTGCTGGCCCTGCCGCCGATCTTCGCGGGAGCCTGAGCGGCCTCAGGTGTCCAGCGGGTGGGCGATCTCGTCGCGCGGCATCCGCGCGGCCCATAGGGCGATGAGCGCCAACACGATTGGCGCGGTACCGGCCACCGCGAAGATGGTCTGCATCGACACCACCTTCGACAGCGGCCCGACGATGGCCATGGACACCGGCATGAAGGCCAACGAGACGAAGAAGTCCAGGCTCGACACCCGCCCCAGCATCGCCGGCGGCACCCGCCGTTGCAGCAGCGTCCCCCAGATCACCATGCCCGCACCGTCGGTGACGCCCACCAGGAACGACGCCAGCGCCATCAGCGGGAACGAACTCGTCCAGCCGATGACCACCAGCGGCAGCGAACCGGCGCCCCACATCAGGATCATCACCGTCAGGTAGCGCCGCGGCAGGTGCCGCGAGGACACCCCGAGCGCCCCCAGGGCCCCGCCGATCCCGAACGCTGCCAGCACCAGGCCGTACATCCGAGCGCCGTCCTCGAATCGCTCCGTGGCGATGAACGGCAGCAGGACCTCGATGGGGCCGATGACCAGCAGGACGAACATGCTGGCGAACAACAACGTCCACAGCAGCCACGGCGTCTTCACCATGAACAGGAACCCGTCGCGCAGGTCGGTCAGCACCCGCCGCTGCAGACGTTCCGGTTCGACGACGAAGCCGCTGCGCACCGGCCGGGTGGCGATCAACAACGTCAGGCCGATGGCGAACAGCACCGCGACCGCCACCGCGCCGAGCGTCGGAAACGTCACTCCCACAAGCACACCCGCGACGGCCGGGCCGACAGCGCGCTGCAGCACCGGGCGCATGACGCCCTCGACGCCATTGGCGGCCAGCAGCTGGCCGGGCGGCAGGATCCGCGGCAGATAGGCGCTGTAGGCGGGGAAGAAGAAGGCCGCGGCGATCCCGAGCGTGCCGGCGGCCACCGCCATGTGCCACACCCGTAGCAGCTCGAGCAGACCCAGCAGGGCGACCGTGCTGACCGCCGCGAGGTTCACCGCCTCGACGACGATGATGATGGTGCGCTGCGGAAACCGGTCCGCGGCAATGCCGCCGACGAGCACGAAGGCCACTAGGCCGACGCCCAGGCAGGTGGCGACCAGCGACAGCGCGGCCGGGTCGCGGTTGAGTTCCATCACCTGCAGGGCCATCACCACGGCCCACATGCCCTCGGCGAAGATGGTGATCGAGACGGCCGCGATCAGCAGGCGGTACTCGCGGAAGCGGAATGGCGCGAGCACCCGCCAGCCGCCGGGCGCACGCGCTTCCGGCTGTTGCTTGTCGACGTCGGTGCTCACCTGTAGATGGTCGCCGAGCGAAGTGCTTGGCGTCCACCGGTTTTTGGCGCGCCGGACGCCGACGGATCAGACGTCGGTGAAGTTGGGGCTGCGCTTCTCCTGGAAGGCCTGGATGCCCTCGGCGAGGTCGGGGGCCCGCAGCAGCTTGTGCTGGCCGGCGGTCTCGTGGGCCAGCGTGGTGTCCAGGGTGTCCAGCGTGGCGCCGTTGATGGCCTTCTTGGTCTTGGCGTAGGCCACCGCGGGACCCGACATCAGGCGCTGGATCAGCTTGGTGGACTCGGCCTCGAGCGTGTCGGCGGGATACACCGCGCTGACCATGCCCCAGTCCAGGGCGTCGGCCGCGGACACCCGCTCGGCCAGCAGGGCCATCTTCATCGCCCGGATGCGGCCGATAGCGGCGGCCACCAGTGCGGAGGCGCCGCCATCGGGCATCAGGCCGATCTTGGTGAACGCCAACAGGAAGAAGGCCTTCTCCGAAGCCAGCACGAGGTCGCAGGCCAGGGCCACCGACACCCCGATGCCCGCAGTCGGGCCCTGCACCACGGCCACCACCGGCCGGGGCATGTTGACGATCGCGCGGATGGCGCGGTTGCCCTCGTGCAGGGTTTCCATCGGCTCGTGACCGTCACCGGTGTCCTCGGCGCCGATCGCCGCCCCGGAGCAGAAGCCGCGTCCGGTGCCGCCGATGCGGACCACGCGCACGCGGGGATCGGTGGCGGCGCGCTCCAGCGTGTCGGCCATGGCCGCGAATACCTGCGGGTTCACCGAGTTGAGGCTGTCCGGACGGTCGATGGTGATCGCCAGCACGCCGTCGGTCAGGTCGACAAGCAGGCCGTCGACCGGTGCGAGCGCGTCCAGGCCGGAGTCAGTGATCGTCATGCCAGACACAATAGGGAACGCTTTCGCGCAACCACAGCCCACCCGTCGGTTGGTTGGGCGGCGGTGGGATGATGCAGACCACACGGTTATCAAGGCTATGAAGGGCGGACACTGTGGCGGGACCACTTCAGGGATTGCGAGTCGTCGAACTGGCCGGGATCGGGCCCGGCCCGCATGCGGCGATGATTCTGGGCGACCTCGGCGCCGACGTGGTTCGCGTCGACCGGCCGTCGAAGGCTGCGAGTGTCGTCACCCCGCCGCGCGACGCCATGTTGCGCAACCGCCGGTCGGTGACCGCGGACCTGAAGTCCCCGGAGGGCAAGAAGTTCATCCTGGATCTGGTCAGCAAGGCCGACGTGCTGATCGAGGGGTTCCGCCCGGGCGTCACCGAGCGCCTCGGCCTGGGGCCGGAGGACTGCGCCAAGGTCAACGAGCGGCTGATCTACGGCCGGATGACCGGCTGGGGTCAGGACGGGCCGCGTGCGCTGCAGGCCGGCCACGACATCAACTACATCTCGCTCACCGGCGTGCTGCACGCCATCGGGCGCAAGGGTGAGCGGCCGGTGCCGCCGCTGAACCTCGCCGGTGACTTCGGCGGTGGTTCGATGTTCCTGCTGGTGGGCATTCTGGCCGCGCTGTGGGAGCGGCAGACCTCGGGCAAGGGGCAGGTGGTCGATGCCGCCATGGTCGACGGCTCCAGCGTGCTGAGCCAGATGATGTGGGCCTTCCGCGCCAGCGGCATGTGGTCCGACGAGCGCGGCACCAACATGCTCGACACCGGCGCCCCCTACTACGACACCTACGAGACCGCCGACGGCAAGTACGTCGCGGTGGGTCCGATCGAGCCGCAGTTCTACGCCGCCATGCTCGAGGGGCTGGGCCTGGACGCCGCCGACCTGCCCGATCAGAACGACGTCAGCGGCTGGCCGCGGCTCAAGGAGCTGTTCGCGCAGACCTTCGCCAAGCACGACCGCGACCACTGGGCCAAGGTGTTCGCCGGCACCGATGCGTGCGTGACCCCGGTGCTGTCCTTCGGCGAGGTGCTCGACGAGCCGCACATCGCCGAGCGGGACACCTTCTACGACTCCGGTGCCGACGGCCTGCAGCCCCGGCCGGCGCCCCGGTTCTCGCGGTCGCAGCCCGAGACGCCGACCCCGCCGCGCGCTGCCGGCGCCGACAACGACGCGGTGTTGCGCGACTGGGCCTGACGCGGGTTGCGAACCGAGCGCCCGTTCGGACGCGTGCGTTATAGTCCCAACCAACCAGTAGGTAGAACGCGAAAGGAACACGTCAGGTGGAGATCAAGGATTCGGTGGCAGTGGTGACCGGTGGCGCGTCGGGCCTGGGCCTGGCGACCACCAAGCGGCTGCTCGACCGCGGCGCGTCAGTCGTGGTGATCGACCTCAAGGGCGAGGAGGCCGTCAAGGAGTTGGGCGCGCGTGCCCGCTTCGTCGAGGCCAATGTCACCGATCCGGAATCGGTGTCCGCCGCGCTGGACGCCGCCGAGGAGATGGGCCCGCTGCGCATCAACGTCAACTGCGCCGGCATCGGTACCGCCATCAAGACCCTGGGCAAGGACGGCGCCTTCCCGCTGGACGCGTTCACCACCGTCATCCAGGTCAACCTGATCGGTACCTTCAACGTGCTGCGCCTGGCGGCCGAGCGGATCGCCAAGACCGAAGCCATCAACGGTGAAAAGGGCGTCATCATCAACACCGCGTCGGTGGCCGCCTTCGAGGGCCAGATCGGTCAGGCCGCGTACTCGGCCTCCAAGGGTGGCGTGGTCGGGATGACCCTGCCGATCGCCCGCGATCTCTCCCGCGAGCTGATCCGCGTCTGCACCATCGCGCCGGGTCTGTTCAAGACCCCGCTGCTGGGCTCGCTGCCCGAGGAGGCGCAGAAGTCGCTGGGGCAGCAGGTGCCGCACCCGGCCCGCCTCGGGGACCCGGACGAGTCCGTA
>Ga0265293_10012441_pt1 | contig 11295 bp, 11 predicted proteins | sample Munlanlewell138R_FD_192505 | JGI IMG/M metagenome (GOLD analysis project Ga0265293, IMG submission 192505) | Leachate microbial communities from a municipal landfill in Southern Ontario, Canada - Leachate well 138R | ecosystem: Engineered > Solid waste > Landfill > Unclassified | place: Canada... | reverse complement strand
AAAATCCTTATTGCGTGGATTAATTACTATCTCTTTGGTCATCTCGGTAAATTGAAGACAATCTATCTCAAGCATAACATTATAAATATTAAAATCAACTCCCAAACTGTCTTTCAAGCTTTGCAATGGAACTATAAATACTGTTTTCCTATCTATATTCTCTAAGATAATATCCTCTGTGTAGATTGTATCAATTTTCTTTACCTCAGAAGGAAGTCCTTTGATTATAACCTTATTATTTAAAATCTTTGGCTCACTAATTGGGTAATAGGAGTTTTTAAACTTAAATATAGTCTTATTCACTACAACTACCTCTTTCATCACTGAGCGATTATGTCTTAGCTTTATTATTTCTGGAGTAAGGGTAAAGGTATTGGACGGTGATTTTAGAAAGTCTGCTATTATTGGTTTGATATTATTGGAATTAATCCTAATTATCGATTTATATTCGCTTAGGTTAATATCATTTATATCTATTTTAATTACATTCTTTTTCTTGAAATAATTATACATAATAATATCAACTCCCTTTGCTTGGGTTTTAATATTTATATATTTTTCAGGGAAATAGAACTCTGTTCTTGTATTATATTTGTCGTGAAATTCTACTTTATAAGTAAAGATTACTGAATAGGTCTTAGTCAGGGTTATAAATACCCATATCCCAAAAGCAAGCAATAAAGAGAACAACATACTAATAACCTTAGTATTATTTAAAATCCTCCTCTTATTGCTCTCTACTCCCTTAGCCTTTTCTCTATATTTATTTCTATACTTGCCTCTCATTACTAATCTGCAAATATAATAAAAAAAGCAAAGAGAATTAATCCCTTTGCTTATTTATAATCAAATAAAAGCAAATACAATATTAATTCTTAATAATCTTCTTCCTTATAACCCCATTTTCAGTATTAACCCCAAGAATATAAACCCCATTGGTAAAAGAAGAAATATCAATTGTCTTTGTATTAGAATTTACCACACTCTGATAAACCCTTTGCCCAAGTGAATTAAATATTTCTATTGAATTGATAATATTCTGAGAACTTATATTTACTTCGCTATTGGTTGGATTAGGATAAAGAGTAATTGAATTATCTTCAAGTGAAATATCATCCAAGCCTACAAACGGATTACCACAATTTGTTATATCATTTGCCATATATTGCAATTCTCCATTATATTCATAACAAAGTAGTTTTCCATGACCTCCACCTGTAATAAATCTCATAATATTATCAAATAACAGCCCTAAGTTATTACCTATTCCCTCTATAAACTTAAAGACTTCTTGACTCCCTTCAAAGTTCCCTCCAATTGATATTTCTTTTCTTAGTATATTATTTATTTCCACAGTATCAATAGCAATAACCTTTACATAATAATCATAAGGGTTGAGCGTAAAGGTATCACCAACAGAAAGAGAAAAGTCACAAATCAATCCATTAACCCATCCCTCATAATTATAACCTCCCTTTCCTTTATAGAATACTTGCTTCTGAAAATTTTCTCTTAATCCTCCAATACACTCTGCAATCAAAGGATTAAAAATAGAATCCTGAAACCAATACAATTTCTTATATGTATCTCCTTCAATTAAAGTATCCTCTTCTGTAAGAGCAAACTTATTATAATGTCGGTATCCTTCGGTCGTTGCAGTAGTTGTCCAAATCTGTAATCCGGGTTTAACTAAAGGGATGTACTCATAGTCTTGAGCGGTAGTACTAAGTGATATTAGGGTAATAACTACTCCTATTACTAATTTATAAACTTGTGTTTTCATAACTTATAGATTTAGTACTTAATTATTTTTTTCCTAATTACTCCTTTCTCAGTATTAACCCCAAGAATATAAACCCCATTTACAAAAGAAGAAATATCAATTGTCTTCTCATTTGAATTTATCTTCTCTTGATAAAGCCTTTGCCCAAGTGAATTAAATATCTCAACTGAATTAATAATATTCTCCGAACTGATATTTACTTCGCTATTGGTTGGATTGGGATAAAGGGTAATTGAATTATCTTCAAGTGAAATATCATCTATACTAACTATAGGAAAACAACCTTTATCTCCACTATTACTATATTGCAAATCTCCATTATTTAAATAGCATAATAATGATCCATTAGCATAGGATTTTGTTATAAGCCTTTGATGAGTAACAAATAAAAGTCCTAAGTCGCTACCAATTCCTTCGATCCATTTACATATTGCGTAATTGGGATTAATAAATCCTAAGTGAAATCTTTTTCTTGGAATACCTGAGATATTAACAGTGTCAATATCCACTATAATAAAAGGACCATCATCATATGGTGCAAATTTACATGTATCGCCAATAGAAAGAGAGAAGTCACAAATTAATCCACTTATTAAAGGCTCTCCATCATATGAATTTTTACCTTTAAAAAATACCTTTTTATTTTCTTCTCTAATTCCTCCTATGCACTCAGATGTTGAATGATTAAAAACAGAATCTAAAAACAAATATATTTTTTTATAGATTTTACCATCATCCATCAATGTATCCTCTTCTGTCAGAGCAAGCCTATTATAGTGCCATCCAAAGCCTTGACCAGAACTTTCAGTTGACCAAATCTGTAAGCCGGGTTTAACTAAAGGGATATATTCATAATCTTGTGCAGAGACACTCAATGATATTAGAGTAATAAATACGCCTAATACTAATTTTAAAATTCTTGTTTGCATAACTTATAGATTTAATTCTTAATTATCTTCTTCCTAATAACCCCATTCTCAGTATTAACCCCAAGAATATAAACTCCATTGGTAAAAGAAGAAATATCAATTACCTTCTCCATTGAATTAACCACACTATAATAAACCCTTTGCCCAAGTGAATTGTATATCTCAATTGAATTAATAATATTCTCCGAACTGATATTTACTTCGCTATTGGTTGGATTGGGATAAAGGGTTATTGAATTATCATCTACTATACTTTCAATTCCCATTAAAGGGGTTATACAATCATTGATTCCATTTGAATATTTATGATAAAGCAATGTCCCGTTATGTATATAACATCTCAAACTTCCATATATATGGACAGAAGTTATATGCCCACATGATGAAAATAGCAAGCCTTCTATATTCCCTATCCCCTCAATCCAAAAACAAAGATAGTTAGGATATGTTGGTGCTAAGGTATCTTCAAAAGCATAACCTATTTTTAAAAGCCTTCTTGGGATTCCTTCATATACAATTGTATCAATGTCATATATCTGAAAGACATAGTCTTGATAGTTATTACAATTATAATAAGAATACATGCTAAAAGTATCTCCTTTTGAAAGAGAAAAGTCATACAATAAATACTCTTGATTTTGACTGAAATTTCTAAAATAAACTCTCTTAAGTGAATCTTCTCTTATCCCTGAATAAGCATTTCTATAAAAAGTAGTATCAAACTCGTTTTCACTGAAATCATATAGTTTCTTATATACAATATCATCAATTGTAGTATCATTATCTGTCATTGCTATTTTAGTAAACCGATAGTTATTATTATCATAATTTCTCTCATCAACAACCCAAACCTTTAAACCGGGTTTCACCAAAGGGATATACTGATAATCTTGTGCATAAGCACTAAATGATATTATTGTAACAAATACTCCTAATACTAATTTGCAAATTCTTGGTTTCATAACTGATTACTTTTGGTTTCTATTTGCTTGGATTTCTTAAATATCAGAAATCTACTGTTTTGCAAAGGTATAATAATATTTCTGAAATATCAAAATATTTATGTGTATTTAACTACCATAATGTCGCCACTATGTGGCTTTTTGGGATGATTGGGAAATGGAATCAAATTACAGCGAAATAGAATCAAATTACAGAAAACTAACTCTTGATTCTAAAAAAATAGAATCAAATTACATTTTCTTAGAATCAAGAGTTAGTTCTCTTAACGGAAACGTTAATTAAGTAAGGGTTAAGATATGTGAAATATTATTGTAAAAAGAAAAGGGTTGAGATGAATTTTGATATTCATTTCAACCCTTTTAGAGGTTTATTTAAAGTATAAATACTATTTCTTTGGAGTTTGAGTAACTTCAATTGCAATAGAAGATTTTTCCATTTCAACCTTAACATCATTTGCAACTTCGATTATAACTGTAGTTTCTTTTACATCTACTATTTTTCCGTGCATTCCGCCAATTGTTACAATCTTTTGTCCCTTTTGAAGAGATTCTCTAAATTGTTTTTCTTTTTTAGATTTTTGTGTTTGTGGACGAATCATAAAGAAATAAAATATTACTACTATTGCAAGTAACATAATCATCTGACTCCATCCGCCACCACCTTCCTGTGGTGCCATTAATAATACATTTAATAAATTCATTTTACTTATTCTTGTTTATGGTTAATACTCTTTGATTTTAATTTTATAATATATCTGCTACTACCCTTAGAGTTGTTGTTGGGGGTGTTGTATTGGTTAGAACCGATATTTCTTTTGATATTCTAAGCCCACTACTATTGCTTGAATCGTAGGTAACTGTTATTTGTCCTTCCTCTCCTGGAGAAATTGGTTCTCTTGGATAGTCTGCAACAGTACATCCACAGTTTGCACTTACTGAAGAAATAATCAAATCGCTCTCTCCTGCATTCTTGAACTTAAAACTGCAGGTTACCTTTTCTCCATCATTAAGCTTTCCAAAATCGACAATCTCTCTTTCAAACTTAATAATAGTTGTATTCTCAATAAGATTGGCATTAATTTTTTTATCCTCTTTCTTGCAGGAGGTAACTACCAATCCAATACTTGCCAACAAAACTAATATGCCCAAAATTCTCTTCATAATTTAGTAAATCAATTAAATATCAATTTGATTTTCGTCATCAATCTTTCTTAGCTTACCCATAACCCTAAGCTCAGCAATAAGCTTATCTAATACTCCATTTACAAAGATTCTGCTTTTTTCGGTAGAAAACTCTTTTGCAAGCTCGATATATTCGTTAAGTGTAACCCTAATTGGGATATCAGGACAATACATTAACTCCACAATACCCATTTTTATTATAATTATATCAAGAATTGCAATTCTTTCTATCTCCCAGTTCTGTATTCTCTTCTTGATTAACTCCTCCATAAAATCACTCTCCTGGATTGTTTTCCTAAAGAGTTTTTTCATTAGGTCCTTATCATTCTCATTTTGTCCCTCTTCGTTTTTCTTATCAAATATCTTTGGCAAAGCCTTTAGAATAGTGTCCTCTTGGGTAAAATCCTTAATAAAAAGAATAAGGTGGTAGGCTATTATCTCGTAATAGGTTTCCCATTCCAATTCGTTTTCGCAAAGAATATCATAAAGCTGTTCATTACGGATTATATGATTTTTTAGCAGTTGGATAATTATCTTCTTATCCACATCATATTCTTCCTCTTCGGACATATAGGATTTAAAGATATCGGAATTCTTGAACTTATTATAGATATCTATTAGGATATCTCTATGGTCATGCCAGCTAATCTTTAATCTTTTAATTTTCGATTCTAACTCAACATTATTTTTAAGTTGAGCTATAATAGCATTGTTTAAGAATTTTAAATTAGGATTTTTCTCTTCTTCTGTTGGGAAGTATTTTAGTTTTGCTGCTTCAATTTGTTCTTCTGCAATTGAATGAATTTCTAAAATTGAAGAAAGGAGATAAACATGAATATTTTCTAATTTCTCAATTGATTCAATAAGTTTCTTTTCTCCATCCAATAAATTTGAACTCTCCGAAACTTGATATGCATAGAGTGATTGTAAGGTCTTAGCTCTATAAAAATGACGATTTAACATTATTCGTATTTAATTTCAGATTGCAAAGGTATGAATATTTTAGCAGAAACGTAAATAAAATGATAAAACAAGGCATGAACATTAAATCACAATGCTTGTTAATAAACTAATAGACAAGCTATAGAGATAATAATTATATTTAGAGAAATGAGAAAATATATCTTGATTTCAATTATTTTATTCTTTAATCCTTTAATTTTAATCCTTTATGGGCAAAATAATAGTGGATTAAGCTTTTTTTCTCAATATGGTTATGTATTCCCTACAGATAGGTTCTTGGACGGCACCTATACTAATAAGCCTATTAATAATTTTCAAGCATATTCGCTAAGGTATATAATCCAAACCAGAGGAGAAAAGCCTTGGCATAGCTTATATAAATATCCTTATTATGGTTTTGGTATTTATCTTGCCGACTTCCATTCTCCAAAACACTTAGGCTCTCCCCTTGCCCTCTATGGATTCGTTTCTAAAACTCTTTTCTCGAAAGGGAGATTTAGTTTAAGAAACGATTTATCTATTGGTGTCTCTTATTTCCCTAAACATTGGGGAGTAGATAATTTGGAAAATGTATCAATAGGTAGCCATTTTAATTGTTATGTTGAGGAAGGACTAAGTTTGGATATTGAGCTTAATAATAATTTTCAAACCTCTTTTGGATTATTTCTTTCTCATTTTTCTAATGGTGCAACTAAAAAGCCTAATTGGGCTATCTATACTTTTCAACCACGAATTAGTCTTAGATATGATTTTAATAAGAGGGGTTTTATTGAGAATAATAGATTGGAGTTTGAAAAAGGATTTGATTTAGTTTCTTGGATTTATTGGGGATATTATTCTGAGCTACAAGAAAGAGGACAATTTGCGTTTACCGACCCGATGAGATATGTTTATAGGTATTATCAAGCTATTGGGCTAAGCTCTGTATTATACCGAAACCTTAGCTATAAGAGAAATATTGGGCTTGGGATAAATCTTGGTTATGACGAAAAGTCTAATTCAATTTTCAATGCAGATAATGGAGTTATTATCTCTACCGATAGCAAATTTATTGATAGATTAACCTTAAATATGTTTTTGAGCTATGAGTATAGGATTGAAAACTTCTCAGTCCTTTTCGATGCTGGTTATTACCTATATAGAATAAGGTCGGAAACCAGCTCCAGCAATTTCTTCCAGAGGATTGGATTCAGACAAGAGATTTACAAAAATTTATTCTTAGGGGTATCGATTAGAGCTTCTAAGTTTAGAATAGCTCATTTTATAGAGTGGAATGTGGGAATTAGGTTATAATATTTTTTAAACCTTTTTTCTCTTTTGTACTGAATGACCAAAGAAACCTAATTGCTTGCCTAATCCATAGTATTTTCCATGTGAATAAGCAAGAAGATTTGCTCTGTTTAGCTCAAGGGTATCTGTTTTCGGATTGATAAATGTTTCATCAGCACTTACATTTACAACATTGGCAATAAACATATCATGACTTCCAAGCTCCTTAACCTCCACAACCTCACATTCAATACAAAGTGGGCTTTGGGCAATCATTGGAGCGTTTACAATTTCGCCTTTTATTGGAGTAAGCTTCATTTCTTTAAATTTATTATAGTCCTTACCTGACTTTACTCCACACCAATCAGTAGCTTTTAATAGTTCTTCTGTAGTAAGGTTAATTACAAAACACTTGTTCTCCATAATCAGCTTATGAGAATGGCGAGATTTCCTAACAGATATATAACACATTGGAGGGTCTGAGCATATTGTTCCTATCCATGAAACAGTAATAATATTATAATCCTTTGGCTCACTTCCGCAGGAAACCATAGCAGCTGGCAATGGGTAAATCATTGTGCCAGGTTTAAAATTCCTTCTACTCATCACTTTTAACTTTTAACTTATCACTTCCCGCTATTTCTTCGGGAATGAATTTTTTTATATCTCCTCCAAAGGACAGGATTTCTCTTACGAATGAGGAGCTTATTGCTCTGTCCTCTGGTTTGGTTAGTAGAAATACTGTTTCTATATCTGGGTTTATTTCCTGATTGATTAGAGCTATATTTCTTTCATATTGGAAATCTACTGAGTTTCTTAATCCTCTTATAATATATTTTGCATTTTGCTTATTACAATAGTCAACTAAAAGGCAATTAAAAGAATCAACTCTTATCTTTTCGTATTTTTCAAAGGTCATCCTTAACCACTCAAGTCTTTGCTCAAGAGTAAAAAAATATTTCTTTGAAGTGTTTTCTCCTATTGCAAGTATTATCTCGTCGAATAAGGGCAATGCTCTTAAGACAACTGATTTATGTCCCTTTGTTATTGGGTCAAATGAGCCTGGGAATATGGCTATTCTCTTTTCGTTAGTATTCATTTCTTCTAATATTTCTGTCTAATTCCTTAGTTGAACGTTCATTTATTACATAAATCAACCTCAATGTCATACTATTATTATAAAAATCTCTCTTCCACGTTTTAAACTCATAGGTAACTGGAGGGAATCCATTAAAATAAACTACATCCTTTCGAATTGCAAACAAGGAGTATTGGTAACGGAAATTAAATTTCAATCTCTCCCAAATCCTAAATCTTATATCAAATACTCCTGAAATATCCTCAGATTTAAAGTCATTCAAGTTGTTTAAATCTGGTCTTGAGAAATAAAGTATTGTATCTTTTGGCAATCCCCAATCCTCTCTAACACTAAATAGTCTTGAGTATTGTAGTCCCGCTCCAAAGGTCCAACCCCCACGTTTATCTTCGTAATGGAGAAGGAAGGGAACAGAGGCATAGTTAAGGGTTGTATTATAGTTGAATGGGTCATACTCTTCTTTTGAACCTAATTGGTTAAATAATACTTCCATACTCATTAGCCAATTTCTTTCCTTATCCAATGCTGCCATTACTCCTAAACCAGTATTTAAACCTAATTTGGAATAGCCTGTGGATTCATCTCCATCAATTTGGGTTAAATTCCCTCCAGCGATTACCATTCCCTTAAAAATCTGGGAATATAATGGCTGAGAAAAAAATAAAACCAATAAAATTATAATTCCAATTATTCTCTTTCTCATCTTCTCTTTTAAATTATTTACTCATTTTTAGCTTCTTTCATACTTAAGCTAATCCTATTCTTTGCTAAATCTACTCCTATTACCTTAGCTCTAATCTTTTGATTTAGCTTCAGATACTCATTAGGGTCTTTTATAAATTTATTTGTAATCTGACTAATATGGACAAGTCCATCTTGATGTGCACCAATATCAACAAAGGCTCCAAATGCAGTAATATTGGTTACTATTCCATTTACTATCATTCCTTCCTTAACATCATTAATACTGTTTATATCCTTATTAAATTCAAACACTTCAAACTCTGTTCTAATATCTCTACCAGGCTTTTCCAATTCCTTAATTATATCCTTTAAGGTAGGCAATCCACAGCTTGGAGTAACGAAATCATTAATATTTATCTTTTCTCTCTTTGTTTTATCTTTAATCAATTCTTCAACAGTTGTATTTAGGCTTTTTGCCATCTTATACACTATTTCATAGCTTTCTGGGTGAACACTCGAAGAATCCAAAGGGTTTTTAGCATTTCTTATTTTTAGAAATCCTGCCGATTGTTCAAATGCTTTCTCTCCAAAACGCTTTACATTCTTTAGCTCTTCTCTTGAAGAAAATGCTCCGTTGTCGTTTCTGTAATCTATAATATTCTTTGCTAATCCTTCTCCCAAACCAGAAACATAGGTAAGCAATTCCTTGGAAGCAGTATTTAAATCCACCCCTACTTGGTTAACGCAAGAAATTACAGTTTCTTCTAAAGACTTTTCTAATTTTGTTTGATTAACATCGTGCTGGTACTGCCCTACTCCTATACTCTTAGGGTCAATCTTTACTAATTCGGCAAGAGGGTCCATTAACCTTCTACCAATACTTACAGCTCCACGAACAGTTAGGTCATATTCGCCAAACTCTTCTCTTGCTCCTTGACTTGCTGAATAAACCGAAGCTCCACTTTCATTTACAAGAGTTATAATAGGGTTATTTTTAAACCTGCATTTCTTTACAACATATTCGGTTTCCCTTCCTGCAGTTCCATTCCCAATTGCTATTGCTTGGATATTATATTCTTGAACTAATTGTTCTAATATTGTGATTGACTGGTTTTCTTCTCTAAGAGATGAGTGTGGATAAATAACATCATCGAAAAGCAATTTACCATTTTCGTCTAAACATACAAGTTTGCAACCTGTTCTAAAGCCTGGGTCAAGTGCAAGTACTCTTTTCTCACCAAGAGGTGAAGACATTAGCAATTGTCTTAGGTTTTCAGTAAATATTTTTATTGCTTCATCATCTGCCTTTTCCTTAAGTATAGATTTTATTTCGTTCTCCATAGATGGAGATAATAATCTCTTATATGAATCCTTAATTGCAAGGGATAATTGCTCAGAGCATGAATTATTTGCTTTGATATATTGTTTTTCTATTAATTCAATAGGAGTTTCTTCATCCTCTGGCAAGAATTTCAATCTTAGGAATCCTTCATTTTCTGCTCTAAACATTGCAAGAACTCTATGCGAAGGGCTTTTTAATGCCATTTCGCTCCAAGCAAAGTAATTCTCATATTTCTTAGCTTCCTCTTCCTTATTCTTAATTATTTTAGAAGCAATTAATGAATTTCTTTTATAGTAATTTCTTATCCTATCTCTAATTATTGCATCCTCATTTACCCATTCAGCAATTATATCCCTTGCTCCACTTAGAGCTTGCTCTATATTTTCTACTTCTTTTTCTGAATCAATAAATTTCTCTGCAAATAATTCTATATCTATTCTCTCTTGAGATAATATCTTTTTAGCCAATGGTTCCAATCCTTTTGCTATTGCAATACTTGCCCTTGTTTTTCTCTTTGGTTTATAAGGTAAGTAAAGGTCTTCCAATTCACTTAAACTCTCAGCCAAAAGTATTTTTTCTTCAAGCTCCTTGCTTAATTGACCTTGCGACTCTATTGTTTCTAATATGGTCTTTCTTCTTTTGTCTAATTCTAATAATTGGTTATATAAATCCCTAATCTGTGTTAGCTTAACCTCATCCAAACCTCCAGTCATTTCCTTACGATACCTTGCAATAAAAGGTATGGTAGCTCCCTGAGCAATAAGATTTAAAGTATTTTCAACAGCCTTAAGTTGCAATTGAGCAATCTGAGCAATTTTCTTAGAATAATCCAAAAGAGTCATAATTTCCAATAATAATTTAATATGCAAATGTACAAATTAAAATTCTAATTCCATTTGCAAAGATAATCACAACACCAAAAACCACTAAACCTAAAACAAGAAGCTCTTAACCATAATAAAAAAGATACGCCGAAAAAAATAAAAGATACGCCGAAAAAATAAAAAGATTCGGCGTATCTTTTTATTTTTTCGGCGTTTAATTTTAATCCTAATTCAAAGAATAGAATTTAGCAATTATCACTC